>VAPM010095391.1_pt1 | contig 53955 bp, 77 predicted proteins | sample 3395091 | NCBI WGS metagenome assembly VAPM01 (sample SAMN08290445, study PRJNA428436) | hydrothermal vent metagenome | isolation source: Deep-sea hydrothermal vent chimney 3 | place: Pacific Ocean: Juan De Fuca Ridge
AACCTGCCGAAAAACCTGATCAGAAACCTGCGCGTGTACGCCTTCAATAGTTTCATTTAATTGATTATGTTATATTTTGGTACTGTTGTCAACTCTTCATTTAAACCGCAATGCACTTGATGATTTAGACAATGCTTTTCGACATTTCTTTCGTCGGGCGAAGACCGGCCAGAAGCCGGGGTTTCCGCGATTCAAGAAACGTGATGTTCGTGATTCCTTTGCATTGCGGTAAAAAGGAAAGTTTGGGGTTATTGGTCGGAAACGATTGAACGATTGGAAACGGTTGAATTGTTTGTTGCATTTTACCCCAAAATTTGATAAGATTTTAACATAAATGCACATGCAAAAATAATCGTGCAACTGGTATACCAAATGAAAATATTGTGTAGCTTGTTATTATTGTGTTATATGGGCCTTACCGCCGCAGCATTATCACCGCAAACTGAAGTTGATTATGGGGTCGAGATGGCAGCTATGTTGCTACCATTTGATCTACCCGCCGCCAATCAATACATTAAAGACACGAATGAACTCCGGGAAATAGTAAACCGACACCCTGATGGACGATTCATCATCGTTAATGTACGGGAACAATATATCAGGGTGTATGATAATAATGCACTTATTATTTACGAAAAGGTCATTGTTGGGAAACCGGGGCACGCTACCCCATTGTTTACATCAACCATTAGTAGTGTAATAATGGCACCACAATGGAGTTTACCAAAGCGGATTGCGACGAACTATTTTCCAAAAATTAAAAAAGCAGGTGGAAAACCGGGGTTTACTTTCTATGTTGACGGAAACGTAACACCCATATCAGAAATTTCACCCAGCGATACATATCGCGTTATTCAGTCACCGGGGCCAAGTAACGCCCTCGGTGCGTTCAAATTTAACACCAAACTTGGTAAATATTCAATTTTTATACATGGGACCGCCAATAAGGGTTTATTTAAAAGAGAAAAACGAAGGTTTAGTAGTGGGTGTATCCGCATGGAAAACCCGTGGAGATTGGCTTCGTTCTTATTGGGTAAAACCCCAACTAAAATAAAGAAAATGTTGAAAAAATCAAATAATTCATACAATCGTGTTAATAATGAAATCCAAGTGTATACGGTAAGTTGGAAACATTGGTTTTCCCCCGAAGGTGATTTAATACATTCCGGGAAATAATTGTTAACCAAGCCCTGATGATATGCTATTTTAATACCATGTTATTCAATATGAGAATATGATTATGATCACTAATAATTCTACATATGACGAGGTTGTTCAAGAATTCGGGAAAAACTTGGCAAAATATATTTCCAGCCCGAAGGCCACATTAGGTGCGGCGGTGAGTAATGACCTAGCATATATTCGTGATAATATTGCAAAAATGGCCACGGCGTTTAATAAAGATATCGATATAGTGGATAATGATATTGCACGGGTCTTTGATAAAAATGTTGAAGATTGAAAAAAGTTCTTGACAAATCCTATTAGTATGTAATAATACGGAAATATTAATCACTTACGAGAAATATCATGAAATATCGTGGAACTATCCTGAAACTTGTTTTACTTATAGTAATAATAGGTGCCATATTGTTAGCAATAGTGAATACGCAATTGGGATTCGATCAAGTATATAACACGACTGCGGTGTCGGAAACCAATATTGCCGACATTCTTTATGTTGCAACCATTGCCGGATATGGTAAACTGGTAAGCATAAGCTTCCGCTGCAAGTTTATGGATGACTATACCAATACTTTTATTTTACATGACGTGCCACGTGAGAAGATGGAATATCCAAGCATTGGTAAACGTGGCCAGCGGGTATTAATTAAATATCTACGAGAAACAGGCGACGATATAGAAACAATCAACCAGGGTGGGTTATTAGTTAAAATACTAACCCTCAAATGTAATGCCGCAGGAACGTATATTTCACGGTAAATATTAAATATTTCCTAAAGAATTATCAACGCAGGCCGTTATAATAACGTAACAAACATAAACCAGAGGGTTTCATCATGAAAACACAATTTATTATCACTAGCACCACCGTTGACATTACTAATGATGATTACGTTGTAGTTAATGTCTTTAGTACGCTTGAAGAAGCCAGAGCTGAAATCTTTGATCTTCGCCGGGTAAATACGGATAACAATCTTAAATATTCAGTTGCCCAACCCCCCGGTTGCTATTTTTCTTGACATTTGAATCCTTCAATGTTAATATTTTTCCTACAGTGCTTTACGACAATAATCACGAGGTGGAAAAATGAAAAAATCAGGAGGCAATATTAAGAACTGGCAGACGCACACAATCTCGAAAAAACCAGAAGATTTAATAAGGACCAAAGAATTGTATCCGGAGTTTGAAATGGATACAGTGATGGTCTTCACGGGTACGGTTATAACCGATCCGTCCGGGCGGTGGAAAGAAGATTGGCATATGCGTTCATCTTTAATCCTTAAGCACGACAAAGCTACCGGGATCGTTGAAACCCAAAACAGCATTTACACATTACAAGGCGAAGAAGGTGGTGATAGTATTGGTGACCTGGGTCCAAACATAATGAATATTTTTTATTGAGATGAATGATGATTGTCAATGCTGAACAAACCCAAAAATTAACAGTTGAACTAAATGAAAAAACTATACGCGAAATAACAATCAGTACCGTAGCAAAATTATTTGATATGCCCAAAACCGCATATATTAAAAATGGAAACTTGATGCACGATATCCGATATAGGACATGGTTCGAGGAAAAAATAGTGCGCCGAGCAACGGAAGATGATATTATTGGCGTTAATGTGCTCGACAAACTTAATTCACAAGATTAAAAGCTTGTTTTTTTGTAAAATGTATGTATACTGCCGCCATTGCATCGCAATCCCGCGTTGTAAAATTTGAGGAAATATTAATGAAAAACTTACTTCTTTCTGTTGCACTTCTAGTGCTGACAATGAGCACAGCCACTGCTGGCATGGCTATTGGCACAGTTGGTGGTTTCAACGGTTTGAGCACGGATGATATGTTCGGTGGTCTGAGTTTGGAACTTTCCCGCGAAAACACACCGGTTACTTTGAATCTTATGCATTTGCGTAATAGTGATTTCCGTGAAACCAGTGTTGGTGGTCGTTTCTACTTCGGCGATCTTAACATTCTCGGTGCTAATCTGCGTCCCTTCGGTGGTGCCGGTTTGCGCTTTGACCATGCTGATCTGAAATTTTCAGATATTCGCGATAACATGGGTCTGTATGTTGATGCCGGACTTGTTATGCCTATCACTGATACTTTCCGCGTGGGCCTTACCGTTCGCGTGACTGATGATAACTTGAGCAGCGGCAATGACTTTACCGGACGAGCAATGTATCTGGTAAGCACTTCATATAGTTTTTAATATATTGATTTGCTTAGTGTAATATTCCGGCGACAAATTTATTGCGTCGGAATATTATTTTTAAATAAATAATATTCATAATTGGTTCAATTACTTCGAGGTGATACCGATGTTGGGTTTAATATTTAATGATGGTGCCAATGGAATATGGCTCGGGATATTTGAAAATAATACAATCCAGAAGTTTTCACGGATTCCCGACGAGAATGGTATATATACTGAACTTTCAAGCGAAACGTTTGCATTAGTTACGTTACCAACCACACCAGACAGCGCCACCAGCCTCATTTCAATTTTTAAAATGGTGAAACATCCACCACACGACGAAACCACAATTAACTGTATTGCAGTCACACAAGTATTAGAAAATTTAAGATTTCCAAGTTCCGAAGCAGATGATATGTTCAGGAGCCTAATAGAAACAACCATATAAACATAGATAGTTGAATAATAATGATAGTCAAACTAAGATTTGTAGAATTAGAAGCAAATAAAATATTCAATTGGTTAAACCCGATGAACGTAACATGTTGGTGCGCGTTTCACGAATGGCATTCAACGTGGTGGGAACCGGAAACGGTCAACCGGCGCGAACACTTTGCCAAAATATGGACAGAAGAGTTCGACAAGATCACCGGGCACTTTTCACGATTAGAAGAATCAATACAGAAAGATGGGATGCATCACCCAATTAATGCGGTTTCCGGTAGTTTCCGGTGCGCACATTTAAAAGATCAGGTAAATTCCACCATCGCGTTTCCACCAGAACTCCAAGCTAGACCGAATGAGACCATATACAGCCATACGTTTGGTGGCAGCCGATTAACAATAGCGCAAAAATATGGAATGACAGTGCCATGCGCTATTCATGATTTTGAAAACTTATTCAATGAGCAACCCGAAATCACTGCGCAGAATTATAAAGAATGGTTTGGTGATTCCTACATTTTCACAACCAACACACCATATTTACGAATACGAAGTCATACACATATAACCGAGGCGAAATATTCAGTGATGAACAATGAAACCCGTAAGGCACAACGCGCTGCCACACAAATAGCGAAAGAACAATCACATGTATAACGTTATCTGTCTTAAACATGGTGATAAATTTGATGCCGGATACGCGAATAAACTATTTCACGGTGTGCGGCGTAATACCACGGTAGAATTCGTTTTCCACTGTTTCACAGAAAATCCTGATGGTTTGGACCCGGATATCGAAATCCATGGTCTGCCCTATGATAATATCACGGGCTGGTGGCAGAAAATCTACCTTTTAAGTGATGAAATAGGCATTGAAGGCCGGGTTTTGTATATCGATCTAGATACTTTGATAACTGGCAATATTGATCACTATATATGCCAAAACGAAGGGTTTGTCGTATTACAAGATTTGTGGGCCAAACACGATAACGTCGGGTCAGCATTGATGTCGTATGAAGTTGGGAAGCACAAGCACGTTTGGGAAACATTCATAAACGATCCAGTGGGGGAATGCGCTAAAATTGCCCCACATGGTGATCAAAAAATCATCCAGAAATACCAAACAGAACGAAAATATTGGCAATTCCTATTTCCAAATGAAGTTGTCAGTTTCAAAACAAGCGTAGCCCAACCCCCCGGTCCAAATACCAAAATCATATGTTTCCACGGAATACCGTCCATACAAGATTCCATAACGAATACCACGAAGGTTCAACAACTGACACTGAACCCGGCAAAGTGGGTTACACAATACTGGCGGGAAGATGACCACTAATTTGATATATCAGGTTAAAGTAGGGCCGAGCCCCCCACCGTTTTATGACATTTGTATGCAATCAGTTGAACGATATTGTGAAAAATATGGTATTGAATATAAAGTTGAAACTGAAGCAAAACTAAAAATTGTGCCACTTAATTCAAAACGTAGCAAAGAAGCGGTGGCTAGACTTGGATATCTTCCAATTTTTGAAAAAGAAGTGGCGTTTGAATATCTTGATGAATACCGCAATATTTGCATTATCGATGCGGATATTTACATCCGCGACAATGCACCAAATATTTTTGATCAATTAGATAATGATACTGTGTTTGCGGGTGTGTTGGAAAAAGATATGCCGTTGACCCCACAATACGTTAATAAGATTAAAGCATACAGCACTGGGCAATATGCCGCACAACGGGGTATTCAATGGCCACAATCCCACACCTTCGGATATGAATTTTATAATATGGGACTGATGCTGTTTTCTAATAAAATTAAGGAATATTTGAACGGTGAAACCCCAGAACAGTTTATTCGGCGGGCAGAATTTGAAAAGTTTGTCAATGGGGAAGGCAATTTTCGATGGTCAACCGACCAAACGCTTTTGAATACATGGGTACGACAGTCTGGAATGAAACTAAAAAATCTGGATTGGCGGTTCAATACCTTATTTAAGGGAGTGAAAGATGAAAGGTTATCTGAATCATATTTCCTACATTTCTTTCTGTCTGGAAACTTACCACAGAAGGGCGCTGAAATCCCGAACATTATCACTAACTTGGATAATGCAACTAACATAAAAGGCCACAGTTAATGAAATCGTATGTTATAACATTAAAAGATCATGAATATTCAACCCGGGTAGCTAACCGCTGTATTGCCAGCGCTAAAAAACATGGATTAACCGTTAAAACATACAACGCGGTAGATAAGTACAATGCAGAATATTTAATGGACGAAATGGGGATAAAATGGACGTGGGCAAACAATAATACCGAAGGGCGCAAGTGTGAATACACCGGGCTTACCCAATTTCCGTATGCGGCGGTTGAATTTAGCACCAAAATAGCATGTGCAATGTCACACTATTTTCTTTGGTTGAAGTGTATAGAAATGGATGAACCGATTTTAATTCTGGAACATGATGCTGTTTTTTTACGACCATTGCCAAACATTGAATTTAATGGGATTTGTCAAATTAATGATCCCGATGGTGCAACGCGGCGCGGTGGATGGTGGTCAAATGAAATGATAAATAGGAACGTTGTCGGGGTTCAAGAAAAAACCTGGGTTACAAACGAAAACCAACGCGATATCCCTGATGGGTTAGCAGGTAATAGTGCTTACATGATCAAACCATGGGCGGCGCGTGAAGTTATCGATAAAATAAATGAAATAGGCTTGTGGCATAATGATGCGTTATTATGTAAACAGATTTTTCCGTACTTAGAAGAATATTATCCGTTTATAACCAAAGTACAACAAGAATGTTCTACAACAATAGGTTAATATCACGATGCGGGTCTACATAATTCACATTCCACACACGGATTCAATAAGATATGCACAAGCAGCGGAGCTATCATTTGCTAAATTTTCAGGATGGAAACCTGAACTTTTTTTAGGAATAACAAAAGAAACATTACCAGACTTTGAAAAACAATATCCGTTAAATATAAAAGAAAAATCACGAGCAATGGACTTTTATAATACTGATCGGAATTTATATTCTATTAAGAAATGTTGTTCAATGAACCATTATAGATTATTTTTAAAATGTGTGGAACTAGATGAGCCAATCACAATTATAGAACATGATTCACATTGTATCGGTGATTGGAAAAATATAATATTTGATGACATTTGTGTACTAAATTCCGAAAGCGCGATACAACAAGAAGTGCTCCAGCCAATACAACATATAAACCAACAACCGGTCAAGCAAGGTATCGCGGATATCAATTATAGTGGGTTACATTACCGCCATGATCCAAAAATAAATGGCAGTCATATAATGCCAGGAACGGCAGCGTACGCGGTTACCCCGGCAGGTGCAGACAAGATGATAAAAGTATATGAAAATATCGGGTGGGAACAAAGCGATTTTATAATAAACACCGCATATGTTCGTATCCAAACGATTGTGCCAGAGTTATTTACATTCCGATTACCAAATTTATCAATGTCACATGGAGGTGGGTTATGATGTTTGGGCAAAACACGGGCAGTGATGAAACGTGGAAACGTATACCACAGGGTTCCATTGGTGTTGAATTAGGTGTATGGAAGGGTGAAACCAGCCATAAATTTTTACAACGCGCAGGACATCTTCATCTAGTAGATCCATGGTCTGCGGTCGCATATGAAGATTCCGATGAATTCGGCGATTACGCTGGATACCTTGCTAGGTATTCTAAAATTGTTGGTTCACAATCACCCGCTGATTTTCAAAAATATTATGATAATATTGCTGCAAATGTTGAATTGAAGTTTAAGGACCAGCCAATTACAATACATCGCATGACTACTGATACGTTTTTTGAAACATTTGAAGGGCAAGTAGATTGGGTATATGTCGATGCCCTTCATAGTTTTGATGGTTGTTTATCTGATTTGCGAAATTCATTAAAGATAGTGAAACCCGGAGGTTATATTTTCGGTGATGATTATGGCAATAAACCGGGCGTGGTGCTTGCGGTGGATGCCTTTATTACCGAAACCGGTTTAGTATTAGATAATTTTTATACAACACAATACGAAATTAAGGTTTAATCATGCACCCGTCAAGCATTGAAAATATGAAAATAATACGAAAGAAATATCTTGGATATTTAAACACGATCACTGCACCAAAAGTGTTGGATGTCGGCGGGTTATATGATGTTCCACATAAAACGTATTTGCGGCTGTTTGAAGATATTGCTAATATTGAATGGACTGTTACTGATATTGTTAACCATCCAAGTGTGGATGTTGTTATGGATAATCCATTAATATTGCCGTTTTCAGATGAATCATTCGATCTTGTAGTTTCCGGTCAAATGTTAGAGCATTGTTGTAATCCATTTAAAAGTGTAGCGGAAATGAAACGTGTATTGAAAACTGGAGGGAGACTGGCATTGGCGGCACCAGCGGCGGGGCCACGGCACGATAAACAAGATGGTTGGCGATTTATGGATGATGGGTTTAGATTTATTATGGAAGATATCGGCGGGATAAAAACGATCGCAGACTGGATTCATAAAGATGCACCGGATGAACGATCCAGGAAATGGCAAGATCATTTGTTTGTAGGTGAAAAAACGTGAAGGGCTATGTTGTAACCTTAAGGAATCTACCTGAATCGGTAAAGATTGCGGAACGGTGCGTAGCCTCTGGTGCAATGTTTGGCGTGGATGTTGAAATGTTTTCTGCTGTTTATAAAGATGTTGCAATGGATGAAATGAAAAAAGAAGGAATAGTTGCCGCCGCGTTTGATAAATCATTTTCAATTGAAGCTGCCGTGATGGGTAATTTTGTTACACAATATAGAATCTGGAAAACCATCCTTAATTCAAATGAGTGTGGTATCGTCCTAGAACATGATGCCATATTTACCGACCATGTACCAGCATTATCCGGTGAAGGTGATATCATCAACCTGGGGAAACCAAGCTATGGACAGTTCAACGTTAAACCTGGGAAGGGTGTGTATCCAATGTTCTCCAAGAATGGCGGATATATTCCAGGGGCGCATTGTTATTACTTAACCCCCGCCGGGGCTGAACAGTTGATAACCATCACAAAGATAAAGGGTGCAGCACCATGCGACCTGTTTTTAAATAAAGCCAACTTTCCAAATATTAAAGAGATTTACCCGTGGTGTGCAGAGGCCGACGACAGCTTCACCACCATCCAAAAAGAAAAAGGTTGTGGGGCAAAGCACAACTATGGGTCCAATTATCGAATTATTTGAAGCAACTACTGAGAAATCATATGTTTTGTGGTATGTGAAAATATAACTTGACAATTTGACATTTATTATTGGATGGGTGAATATTATATATGGTCCCTATTTTCAAAAAAGTGGATACGTTCTTTCGTGAACATCTGTTAACCAATCCCCCATTTGATAACGTTATGGACCGTCACCTCAGTCATTCTTTTGTAATATTATATCGGGAAATCGGGAATGACATTCATCTATTAGAAGTCGTACCACATGCGAATGTTGAACGTAAGAACCAAAAATTAGTTAAGGATACCGCAAAACGTCACCAAACATAATTACATAATGTTGACATAATTCACAAAGTCATATACCATTGCCGGATAATCCAACATAATAAAAAATATGACCAAACAATACACAGACAAAGACATCAAGGTATTAAGTGATCGGGATCATGTCCGGGTCAGGCTTGGTATTTATTTTGGTTCAAACACACCCACCGACATTGAAGTTCTATCATTTGCTGATGGTATCCAGTTTAAACAATATACAATCGTACCCGCAACCTTCAAAGCTGTGGGGGAAATTCTGGATAATAGTATTGATGAATTTGCCCAAATTAGTACGAAAAAGAAAGTTCTTACAATCGCGGCTCAACCGGACATTGGAACATATGTGATTGGTGATAATGGCCGGGGTGTGCCAATATCAAAGCATGAAACCGGCAGATTCACGCCAGAATTGGTATTCAGTAGTTTGCGTTCAGGTCGAAACTTTACCAACAATAGAAAAGCTGGGGTGCAGGGCCAAAATGGTATAGGTAGCAGTGGCGTTTGTTTTTCTTCATCCAAATTTGAAATCGCTATCCATCGGGAAGGTAAGAAATACGAACAATCCTTTATGAATGGTGGGCTGGATATATCGAAACCTAAAATCACAAAGGGGCCAATTAGAAAAACTGGCACGCAAATTGCATTCACCCTCGATCCAGAAGTGTATTCATCCATTGCATTGCCAAAGGAACTGATGCAACAGCGCGCTATGGAACTGGCCGCCTTGAACCCTGGGCTGATTGTAAATTATAACGATATTGAATATAAATTCAAACATGGGCTTGAAGAACTTATTGCCGGTACAACCAAACCATATTTTAAATTTTCATCTACGATCGATGGAACAACATTAGAATTCTTTTTAGTGTTTGGGCTTCATAATAATATTGATGAAAAAATATTCACATATGTTAATTCTTCACCACTATTTGAAGGCGGCATATGTAATACACAATTTTTAAATGTTTTTTATAGTAAGGTAATCGAACAATTACAAACTACTGCAAAGAAAAACAAAATTGATGTCACCCGTAATGATGTTCGTCATGGGTTGACTATTATCGGCAATCTGAAAATCCCAAATGCTGAATATGATGCCCAAAGTAAAACCAGATTGGTCAACCCTACACTTCGTAAAGAAATAGATATCTTATTAAGTGACCAATGGGCAGGGTTCATACGAAAGAATAAAGGATGGTTGGCGGATATCATTGAACGTGCCCGTCTGCGGTATAACCAGAATACCAATAAACGCGCCGTAAAAGAAATGCGTAGCCAATCAACAAAGAAAATACCGGGGTTGATTGATGCCAATAGTCTGAAACGGTCCGAATGTTGCCTATTAATAACGGAAGGAAAGTCAGCAGCGAGTTCAATAACTGATGTACGAAATCCCAGAACAACCGGGTGTTATCCATTAACCGGTAAGATAAACAATGTATATAATATGGATGTGGCCCAAATATTAAAAGCTGGCAAAATTACTGATCTTCTATTAGCAATTGGGTTGGTACCGGGCCAAACGGTCCAACGCGAACAGCTGCGTTATGGGAAAATAATAATAGCCACCGATGCTGATGTTGACGGTGATGATATATTCACATTGTTGGTTAATCTATTTTATCAGTTCTGGCCAGAACTATTTTCCGCAGAATTACGAACGCCAATGGTTTATCGTTTAATTACACCCAATGTCATAGCAATAAATGGAAATGAACGGATACATTTTCCAACAGCAGAAGCATATACCGAAGTAAAATACGAATATGAAAAGCATGAAATAAATTACTTAAAGGGTCTAGGTTCTATGGAACGTGAAGATTTTAAACAAGTGTTATCCAGTGAGGAATATTTAATTCCCATTATAGACGATGGAAAACTGAAAAAAACCCTTGAACTATTATTCAGCCCAGAAGTAGCCGCGCGAAAAGATTGGTTGACATAATATGATACCAAAAAGCTCAGAATATGTGGAAGAACAACGGTATCGATATTCGATATATCTATTGCAGCACCGTGCCTTGCCAGCCCTCACCGATGGTATTAAAACCGCTGCACGACGGGTATTATGGACCGCGAAGGATGGAAAAAAGTACAAATCTGCATCATTAGCAGGGTTATGTATGTCATTGCATCCCCATGCTGCACCCGAAAGCACAATCAACACGTTAGCAGCACCATATGGCAATAATATACCACTATTACATGGGTTAGGTGCGTTTGGTACCTTATTGAATCCAACAGGATACGGTGCCAGCCGGTATACCAGTGTTAAAATCTCACAATTCACCAAAGATGTGGTATTCAAGGATATTCACCTTGTCCCATTGCAGGATAATTATGACAATACGATCAAAGAACCAAAACATTTCTTACCCTTAATACCATTGGTATTATTAAATGGTACCGAAGGTATTGCCGTGGGGTTTTCCTGTAATATTTTACCGCGAAAGTTAAGTGATATTATAGAAGCACAAATCACTTTCCTCAAATCTGGTAAGGTTAAAAATGCATTACCCAGCTTTGGCCCAACGAATAGTCAAGCTATCGAATTTAATGAAAAAGAAAAATGGGTATTTCACGGTACCTTTGAAAAAAAGAATTCCGCAATCATTACCATCACCGGGTTACCGCATGGAATATTGCACGAAAAGTACCTTTCTCAACTAAACAAATTAATGAATGATGGTATAATTATTGATTATGTAGTGAACTCCAGCGATAAAATACGAATAGATGTGATATTCCAGCGGGGAATAATCAATACATTATCCGACGATGAAATATTGAAAAACCTATCACTCGTTAATGAAATAGCTGAACATATCAACATCATTGATATCAACCATACATCAGTGTTAGCAAGTAACTTTGTTCAAATTATCGAAGAATTTACAGCTTGGCGTCTGGAATGGTACGTTGCGCGGTATTCCAGATTGATCAGTTTACTTGAACTGGAAATACAACGATACAAAGATATCTTACTGGCTATTAATAAAAACATAGGAAGCAAAGCCAGAAGCGTGCAATCAAGAAGTTCATTAAAAAAACTATTATCAGAAATTGGTATTGTTAATGTGGATTATATTGTAGATTTACAACTATATCGGTTTACTGAAGCAGAAAAAGAAAAGATCGCAAATAAACTTAAAGATGCAAAAGTAACCTTAAAGGAATATCAGAAATTATTGTCAAGTGAACGGGCACGGAAAATGGTGTACATTGCCGAACTTGAAGAACTATTACTTACGGATTTTACCGCGTAATGGAACAAGTTAAACATAAAATATTTCCATTAGTAAATAGCAAGTGGTTCCCAAATTATAAGAATGAAGTTAAACAACTAGCTCGACAATATGTGCTATTGGACTTAGACGTATCAGATAAATTATTTGAAACAGTAACGCTGCCACTGGAAAATGAAGCATACGAGCAAATATATGACCCTACGCGCGCCAACATATTAGGTAACCCCGGATAACGATATGCTACGTTTACTTGAAAATAGGCTATGGGCTCAATTCAAAAAAGAAATGGAGGCGGTGATATTTGCCAACATAACGTCCACTCTTTACATGGAAATAGCGATAAGCGTGAATGTAGATATATACGGCCAGGTATATGACCAAATTATTGGCAATATATGGGATGAAATAAATGATAGTAACCCCTGATGAATATGATAATACTGCGTTTATCGTAGGTGGTGGCCCAAGTTTAAAAACATTTAATTGGGCATTGCTGAATGATCCAAAAAAGTTTGTGGTGGCAATCAATACCGCATATATCAATCTTCCAAATGCCAACTTCCTATATTTTACTGATCCACCGTGGGCAACAGACCACATGGAAAATCTGAAAAAGTATAAACCACCAATACATCAAGGGGCACTCAATCTTGAAACACCAAAACCATTAGATATCGTGGATGAACAATGGTTACTAACCGGGGCAATCGGTCTCGAAACGAAGGAAGGATGTCTACGTCATGGGTCGAATTCAGTATTTGCGTGTACCAATCTTCTAGCCGTTCATTTTAAATTTACAAAAATTTATTTATTGGGGGTAGACATGAAGTTCGGCACGCCCGGAAACGTGGTAACATCACATTGGCATAGTGATAGTATGCCGCACAAAAAAATTGATGCAGAATGCGTCTACCGCAGAATGCTAGATAATTGGAAAACGATTAAACAACCATTATTGGATATCGGCGTAGAAGTTATTAATGTGAATACCGAAAGTGGAACTGCACTGAAAGAGTTCCCAATTAAATCATTTTCCGAAGTGTTTGACGGTGGCACATAACACTTTTAGTAACGGTACTGAGGTGGTCGATTTGCATATAGTTTGCCACGCCGCACTTCACCATATTTTGAGCGAACGCGAAATGCAGCACCATTATAATACCGTGGTGCGACTATTGGAACATGAAGAAATTCAGAAATTTGTAAAATGGATTAAAAATAAACCAAATGATTTTTACGCAAAGCATAAAGATACGGCTGAACGCAAAAAGAAACGACGGAGATAAAAGACATGGCAATAACAATAACAGACAATGCAGCGAAGCACATTCACCAACAAATAAACAACCATGATGGTGCCATCGGGCTACGACTATCGGTTAAAACTAATGGTTGCACTGGTCTGGGATATGTCGTTGAATTTGCTACCAGGATACAGGATAATGACCGTGTTTTTGAAGATCAAAAAATTCAAGTTATAATTGCAGAACTAGATTTGATTTACCTGAATGGTATTGAACTCGATTATACCACCGATGGTATTAATGAAGGGTTTCAGTTCAATAATCCGAACGCGAAAGATAGTTGTGGCTGCGGGGAAAGCTTCAATATCTAGGTTTGGATAGGTTCTGGGTATTGCGTGTGGACTGTAATACTGGCAGGCGGACTTGGTTATAGACGCGCTCTAACATTGGGCTCACTAATTCGGCAATGACAATTTCCCGGACTTCCCGTGAACAATTTCTAAAAACACCGCTGCCAACACGCATATCATATAATATTGTATTCAATAATTTCATAATATTAAAAGTACCATACCGCATAGAAATATTCAACTATTATTTGAATAATATTCAAACAGTTTTTCCAGTTCTGTTACAGTTGCATCTGATTTCAGTCGGTTGGCCCTATTACTAACCACTACGATATTATCGGCAACATACCCCTTTGTCGAATCAATCCGATCAACGCTATAACTATTATCCTTAACTTGGCCACTATTGAATACCAGTGGAATATTGAATATCGGACAGGTTAACGGGAAGGATAAATCAAACAGATCGGCCATACTCAAATCGAAGGCAATGTTTCGTTTTTTCGCACTCTGTTTCAGTTGGGAATATAATCGTTTTAAGTCTTTACTATCGGCGGTTTGCATACCACTATTTATCTGATAATAATTTGACACTTATTAAATAATACCGGATTGGCAGTTTTACCATTTGATAAATATAGTGGGGTTGTAATACGACCACCATTATGATACTATTATATACAGGGAAAGATATAATGAAATTAAAAGAACTTATGCGCGAATCGAATATTAATAAACCAGTAGGCATGGCCAATATTGTGTCGGCAGTGTTACTTCAATTTTGGAATATGGAAATTTCTGATGCCGAGCTACGCGCACAGTTGAAACCATCCAGAAGGTAGATGAACCATGAATAGATATGAACAAAAAATACATACTTCCGAAATCAATAACGAGACCCGTGCGTCAATATGTAAAATTAAAACCAATATACCCAACTATATAGTTTGGGTAAGTACGAAACCGGTAGACAACGCAGTGGTTCCGCAGGTTAAGATTACTACTGGGTTAGTATTTGTAGACGTTCCTAAAGCAACAATGATTCGTGTGAGTGGAAAAATGAAAATTGTCGGTGAATTAGAAATTTCTAAAGAAGATCAAAAAAAACTAATGGCCTGGGTTATCAAAAATAATAAAACATTATCACTATTTTGGCAAAACCAGATAGAATGGCATGATATGATTGATCAATTGGGTTACTAGGTTAGCGGTGCTGGATGGATACAACTGCCCGGGTGGCTATCTTTGCAGAATTACTACGTGAGCGGAAGTTAACATTCAGCTGGCGCGTTCATAACGAACTAATCAAATTTACAACTATACCAAATAGCCTCATATTTCCTACGGTTATCCCCTTTCACAAGGACAAGGCTAACCCGGATGGTCCGGGTTACAAAGTAAGCATATTGTTTGGTGAAGACCAACAACAGCTCCAGGACTTTGATACTGAATTAGCAAAACGATGGAAACTCTGTGACGATAAATAGTTCAAAAGGATATAAAAAATGTTAAAAGTATTAATGTATTTGTTATGGGGTGAAAACTTTAATGTTTTTAAGCATTAATTGCTAGATAAATCATTCCTTCCAATGTGCCCCAGCCAAAAAACGCCATCATCAATATGGCGGTTGAAACGTAATAGACAAAAGAAGTTGTACAACGGAATAGCGTTTTCATAGTCAAGTTTCCTTAGCGTTAATATAGGCATTCATTGAATGCAGTATCGGTATGGTTCCCATTTTCATAGGTCATATTACCGTTGTCACGTTGGTATATGAACAAATGAATGAATTCATGGCGAATGGAACGTTCAGCGCGTGAATAGAATGGCTGACTCAGTGGGTAATATACGCTGATGTCAATCGACCCGGTGAATTCATGAATCACAATAAGGCCACTAGCCATAATACCATCAACATCCATGAGTTCTGGCTTAAATGTCAAGGTTAATTTTGGCTCAGGGATAAAACCCAGCACACATTCAGCGGTCAAATTATATATGCTTTTTATGTGTAATGATGAATATTTCTGCGCACCTTCTTCAACCGTTACCGCAATGCCGTTCTGCCCTGCGCGAAATTCCACAAAATACGCAAGGGCAACTAACAATATCAATGGCGCAAGGAAAAATTTCATCGGGTTATTTCATATCAAACGAACATTGTACAGATACGATTGCAGTAGCAGAAGAAACTTTCTTCATTTTTGAAGTTTCAAAGTTAAGCCACGTAATTACGCCAGTACCATTGGTCAAGTCAAAAATAAATACGATTACAGCCTTGTCATTTAAAAGGGTAATAATCGAATATACAACAGGGGATTTTTCCAGCTCAGAACCAACCACACGGGGTGTGGTAAGTGGGCCACCCCGCTCCTGCATTGCAACAATTTTGTCGGTAATCATAAATTCGACAACGTCACCTTTTGGCTCACCGGCTTCACTTTTCCAATTAAGACATTCCGCAGACATCGGGGCGGCTAATACAACATTTCCGATTAACAACAATGCGGCAAATACTACTGTTTGAACTAATGATTTCATAATATTCTCCAAAATTAAAAGGGTAGAAACACATTCTATCATATATTCATAGGCTCATCAAGTATTGGTTAATTATTTACCACATACTAATCCTCGCGTTAAGTTAAGTTAAATTGCTGCCAGGTTTCATGCTGCACAAATCATGCCAAGTAATTAACTACTTGATTTTATGGTAAATTATTATTTTAGCGTAAGAAATAATGCCAGAGTGTAAAATATTCCGACAATTCTATGGTCGATTAATGTATTGGTATAGTTTACAACTAAAACATATTATGTTACGGTATAAAAATATTCAAAGGGGGAGGTGAATGTCGGGATTTTTACTTAAACGAATTATCTTCTTCATTGTTTTGACGCTGCTAAGTTCTGCGGTAATGGGGTTAGAGGCAGATCAAGAATCAAGTAGGTTAATGATCCGTGCCCAGGAGATGTTATCACATGATGTACCGGCGGCTACCGCGCGTATATCGGACATTGCCCAATTTAATATTATCATAGAACGGCATGGTGCTGATGGCAGGTTCATTATTGTTAACACCGCAGAACAATATATCCGGGTATATGATAATAATAAGCTTATTATTTACGAAAAGGTCATTGTTGGGAAATTGTCAACACCTACCGGCGCGTTCAGCGAAACCATAAATGAAGTAGTTCTATTACCTGATTGGAATTTACCAAAGGGGATTGCCCAACAATATTTCCCAAAAATGAAGAAAGTAGGGGGCTGGCGCGGATACCAGTTTTACCAGAACGGCATTAAGGTTTCGATTAAAAATATTAAATCAACTGATAACTATCGAATTATTCAAAAACATAGTGGGAAATCTGCGTTAGGTGATTTCAAATTTAATACCAAACATAATACTAAGGCTATTTTTGTACATGATACACCGTCTAAATATCTATTTAATAAGGAAAATAGACGGTTCAGCGCTGGGTGTATTCGGATGCAAAATCCAATAAAACTAGCAGCATTTTTACTTAATAAAAATAAGGTTCAAATTCAGCAAATATTAAAACAGAACAAAACAAAACACTTACCAATAAAAAACGAAATACCAATTTATATTGTGAATTGGAAACACTGGGTGAACCCAAAGCCGTTATAATACTTGCATTCTTGTATAAATTAGTATAGTGTTGGGGGCAATAATGCACGACAATCCTATCATGTATTTAAAGGAATTTGAAAAACAATGAAAACTATATCAATCCTAGTATCGTTTATGTTGACGATGTTTTTAGGGTCGGCCAATGTTATTGCTTCGGGTAGTGCCGGTGCAAAAGTGTATGCCAAACCCCATGTACATTCTGCAAGCTGTAAACATGCAAAGAAACGTAAGCCTGTCAAAAAACACATTCATGTGAAAAAGCATAAACACGTCAAGGTGAAAAAGCATAAACACGTCAAGGTGAATAAGCATAAACATGTGAAAGTACATAAGCATGTTAAGATGAAAAAGCATGTACATGTGAACAAACGTCCTACTACACCTGTAAATAATAACATTAAAAACACTAATCAAAATGTTAATAATGTTAAAAACACTAACCAAAATGTTAATAATGTTCGTGTGAGTGCTACCGGTGGAAATGCCAGTGCAACCGGCGGATATGCTGCACAAAAGCAAGGCCAGCAACAAAGTCAGTCATTGAATAATTCTGGCAATTCATCTGCGACTGGTGTTAACGGTGACGTGATTGCGGAAGGTGCGATTGCTATTAATGATAATTCCACTACAACCTATAAGGCTGCACGTATCCCAGTAAATACGGCATATGCTGCCCCCCTAGTCGCGTCAAATGATACGTGCATGGGTTCTACCAGTGGTGGTGGCCAAGGTATTACGTTTGGCTTAAGTTTTGCAACAACGTGGACCGATAAGGATTGTGTAATACGAAAGGATGCACGATTTTTACACAATACACATCGTGTTGATATTGCCTTAGCACTGATGTGCGAAAAAGAATCAGTGCGCCGGGCGGTTAGCCGTACCGGTACTGATGCGGAACGTAAGGCTTGTGGTCTTGATGAACAAGAACCCGTTCAGGAAGAAGAGGAAGAATATGGTGAAAATGGTTAAGTTGTTGAATATTATTCAATAAATTAATAAACGCTGTAATGAAAACCCTGATTGTTGCTATTGACAATCAGGGTTTTCTACTTTATGCTATAGTCGTAACCTAAATTAACGTCTGGAGAAGATTATGTTTAAATTAACATTTATCACAATGATGCTGATGCTAACCGCATGTGCAATCACCCAACCATTACGGGATGTCCATTACATTGCTGATGGTTGGGTGATTGCGGCCTATGATGACAAAACCGATATATTCGTGCATGCCAAAGAACTACCTACTATCAATAAGGCTATTAATAAAGAAACCGGGTGGAACAAAATTATTGTAGTCAAGGCGGGCGATACACTAAGTAGCATTTCGCATGATATGTATGGTAGCCGGGTATATGCTGGAACTATTGCTTTTAATAATGATATTGATGATTTTAATATCATCCATGTTGGTGAAGAGCTTAAAATTCCATTTATGGATGTAGTTGAAACAACGATCGATTTAAAACAATGGGAAATTCGCTACGTTAATTCAGATGATGTGGCACAATGTATTAATGTAAATTACATTAATATAGATGTTTCTATTCAAATCGAGTCAGGGTGGTATCAACTTGATCCACTGAGTACGTTATATGTTGGATTAATCGTACAGGAATTTTGGGAATTGGAAAATGAAACAATCACACTGGATGATGCTGCCTGGGCGGTTGATACCATAGAAGTGGTATCCTTTTCCGAAAAAGATGGCTGTGCGTTTACCGGGAAGTAAATTATGATTGATTCGTTACAATATTATCCAACACCTCCAAAGCTGGCTACTACGGCATGGGGAATGTTCAATGATAATATGCCATGTTCCCGAATACTAGAACCCTCCGCAGGGCAGGGGGCGCTTCTGTTACCATTACTTGAACAGCGGGCGTGGGGCCGAAGAAGTATTGATGTGATAGAAGTCAATTTATCATATCACCCAATATTGCGGGAATTAGGTTGCCGGGTGGTAGATACAGATTTTCTACAATTTAATACCAGTATTGGATATGATAGAATTTTAATGAATCCACCATTCAATCAAGGTGTGGAACATGTATTACGTGCATGGTCATTACTTCATAGTGGGCAACTAGTGGCAATTATTAATGCGGAAACCTTAGAAAATCCATATTCTGCAAAACGCCAAACATTAAGTAATATCATTGCGGCGCATGGCCATGTGAGATATATTGATGAGGCGTTTGAAACATCGGATACCCAACGAAAAACTAGTGTTCGGGTCGCGGTATTGTATCTGTGCAAAGAAAAAGATATTACTATAAATGTCACCGAAAACTTAGAAGTTGATCAGATGAATGAGCGTGATGTACAAATACCTAATAGCCTTATCCTACCGAATAGTACAATTAAAAATATGGTGCTGGCATTTAACACAGCAGAAAAAGCAATGAAAACGTCAATAATCGCGGAAGCAGAAGCAAACTATTACCATGAAATTATAGGCAAAGGCACACCGATGGATATGAGCCCGACTATAACGTTCGCCTCAATACAAAAAACAATAAATAAACGATATGATGATTTAAAAATCCATGCCTGGAGCAATGTTATTAAGTCGGCGGACTTTACCCGCCAGTTTTCACGTAACGTACGGAAAGATATTGAAACGCAGATTGATGAACTAATACATATGTCATTCACCGTTGATAATATACATGCCTTACTTGCTGGATTACTCCTCAATAAGTCTGAACTTGATTATAAAATGATAGAAGACGTGTTTGATTTAATCACAAAATACCATACTAAAAATCGGCTAGAATACGTTGGCTGGAAAAGTAATGATAAACACCGCAATGGCTTTAAAATCAGAAAAACCCGGTTTATACTTCCCAATATGAAAGATACATATATGGACACTATTACGTGGAATGCCGAATCAATACTTAGTGATATCGATAAAGTATTTTCATTATTAGACGGCATGCGAACAGAACATTTCACTATATGTGATGCTATTGAAAAAAACAGTGGTGATTTTTATGAGTCGCGGCGGATTTCATCGCATTACTTTGATGTGCGGTTCTTTCCCGGGGCAGGGACTTTACATTTCTTTCCGCGCGATCCCGCGTTGGTTGACAGATTAAATCGGATTGTGGGTAAGCGGCGGCAATGGTTGCCAGATAATTTTGATGATGATACAATGGCGGAATGTATTAACTATGATAATCCGAGCGAACGGTGTAAATTATGATTGAACTAATAATGACGGTGGCGCTTGTTCTATACTTTGTTGCATATTTTGTGGCAAGGCACGGTAAGAAGCGTAGGTTGTGGCATATCCCAATAGCAATAACCGGGTTTGTGTTTGATTTGTATGGTACCATGATGATGTACAACTTGGATTTGGAAGGGGTTGGAACGGTTACTATCATTCACACAACGTTGACCCTTATTGCTATCTCGTTTTTTTTCGTGCAAGGATATCTAGGGATGACCCGGCAGCGGGCCAAACATATTTTCTTTGCACAAAAAATATTCTTGCCCATGTGGGTAATTTCTTTCGCCAGTGGAGGTCTGTACTTATTATGACTATTGATGAACAAGCTAAATTTATTGAACAACTTGAAAGCATCTGCAATGATCTACATATTGCAATTACTGATGAGAGTTTTGAAAAGTTGGAACAAGTTGAACAGCAGATTAAATGGCACAAGTATAAACTTGGCGCTGCTAATGATGTCAAGTATCAATACTAATTGACAAATGAACCCCTTAATGGTAACATTGGCCAATATCAGGAGACCAAAATGAAGAATTATCTAGTATATTTGGCCGGTCCCATTACTGGGCTTTCATTTGCTGAAAGTATTGAATGGCGGCAATATGTTATTGAAAACTTGGATAGTAATATCCATGGGCTTTCACCATTACGAAATAAAGAATATCTTGCCGACTGTACCAATTTGGGCGATGAATACCCAGAATGGCCATTATCTACCCAACGTGGGATTTATGCACGCGATAAGTTTGATTGTGCGCGGGCTGATGTTATCCTAGTTAACCTGTTGGGAAGTAAAACAGTAAGCATTGGTACAGTAATGGAAATCGCGTGGGCGGCGCAGAATAACACCCCTGTGGTATTAATGATGGAACCGGACAATATACATGACCATTCAATGTTACGTGAAGCGTGTCCATTCATTGTTGATGACTTGGATGCTGCGGTTGTGTTAGTTAATGCAATAGTTGGTAACAATCCTCATGAATGAGCAAAAACCAACAACAACGCCGATACTACTTATTTCAATTGGTATGCTTAGTTTTGTTGATTTTATATTAACGTACTATGTTATCGAATATATGGGTGGGGGGGAAACAAACCCCGTATTAGCATATTTGATAGGTCTGACTGGTAGTATTTGGGTGATTTTATGGTTCAAGATACTCACCATTAGCGCGATAGTGCTCCCATATATTTACAGTATTAAATTCTGGGCGAAGTGCCAAACAAAAGGTGTTATTTGGACATTATTGGCTATGATTTTAATATATAGTATGGTAGTATTGTCTACCTTTTATCGAATCGTATTTTACTTTTAAAGAGGTGAATGTAATGTTAGATATTTTAGTAGTTAATGTTATAGTAGCATTAATTGGTTTTGTATGCCTATGTATATCACTTTTATTGAAGAGCAAAAAATGAAATGTGGTTTGTCATAACCATCATCTATAGTGCAATTATGATAGCAATGATTTGTTATTTAATCGGTGATATACTCGACAAACGCACGTAAAAAGTTTATTCCCCAGTAGCTCAGTTGGTAGAGCAGCTGACTGTTAATCAGCCTGTCCCTGGTTCGAGTCCGGGCTGGGGAGCCATATTCCACCATCATAAATACCATCATGACTGATAATAAACAACTTGACGCTACTATTGCAGAACAATCAAAACAAATTAAGGCACTTAAAAAAGCTATTGATATGCTTAGCCGCAACTTGCAAATAGTTTCCAAACGCGCGGATCGCGCGTACTATGATGGTAAAAAGAATGCAGGGGATATCACCAAAGTCGCCAGTGTTCTGGATAGGAGAAAATAATGGCTTTCCCAGTGGTAGGAATCTTGTTTAAATTTTTAAACTTTAAAAAATTCATTCCCGTAATTATACAAAACTGGAAAGCTATTCTCATTGCTGGTCTTTTAGCCATTATCGGATATCAGAATATAATGGAAACGCGAATATTTTTTGGTGCCAATACACTGCCCTACCTTGAAAAAAGATTAATTGAAATGGAAAATGCTGTAGATATTTGCGTAAAGGGTAATGTTATATTGGGCGCTGCTATTGATGAACGTAACGGCGAAATAGCAGAATGGGAGCGGATCTCAGGTGAACGGCAAACTGAAATAGATAAACTTCAGGGGCGGCTGGATAACATCAGGAAACAGACTGATAAAAAAGCCAAAGATATTCTTAATGAACCAACACCAAAAACATGCGAAGCGTCAATCGAATATTTACGCGATGGAAGGAAGGATTTGACATGGTAAAATTGTGTATAGCAGTTATATTGGCCTTAGTACTCGTCGGTTGTGGCGGGAAATCAATTACAGTAAAAACCGAAATTCAAAAAGTGTACGTTCCTGTTTTACAGTCACCAAAGCCACCGGTAATACCCCGGCCCGGGTTACCAATTCATGAACTGGACGAAACCGTAATAAGTGACGGCGAAATAGTAAAAGTGTACAAAGCTACCGTTTTCTTATTACTGCGTTATGCCAATGCCTTGGAAGAAGCATTGAAGGAATATGATAGAACACATGAAGCATTGAAAGAACAGGAAAATTTATTGCGGAATGGCCCCAGTAGTGAGGAACTTTTACCACATATTGAATAAATAATACAAAGGGAGGAACTATCCTTCCACATATTAATCAATTATGGTCAAAAACATGAACCTTTTGAAAGAATTAACCGAAGATTACACCGTTGAAGCCATCCCATTAATGGAAGCTATCAGCCGGGCGGTCCGTGAGTTGAAAATGCAAAAACCCGGCGGTAAAGTCAATAACAAAATGGTCAAGGATTTCATTAAAAATAATAAAGCATTGACCACCAGTGCGGCTGCTGCGGCGGTTGCCTCATATCAACAATTCAAAACCAATCGCCAACATATCATTAGCTTTTTTGCTAAAACTGCATTTGAGCGGAAAGAAGTAAAAGCCGTCGTACAGCAGTTATTGAAGGGCAAACAATATAAAATCCATCGTAAAACCCGTAAAAATGGTGGGGACTATTACGAATTAAAGCGCGTGAAATCTGGTTTTTAATACCAGACATCTTACCGTGAACCATTTAAAAGGAAATAACATGAGCTTCATTAAGGATTTACAAATATTGAAGGAAAAGGATGACTTAAGTAAACTTCCTGAAGATGTCATTAAAAAGTTAAAAAAACTGATACGCGATGGTGCGACAGACTTAGCTAAGAAGTGGGAAAATAGCTTAGAATTGGTTACACAGGCATATAAAGTTGAATCGGTTACAATACCCACACCAGCATTACGAACGGCATATAGTCAATTTGATGAAATGTTAAAATATGCAGTCAAGGAAATGTTCGACGCAAGGAAGGGGATGGATGATGATTGGCGGATGTCTTCAACCGTTTTCCGGGAATTTAAAGAATCAATGGAACGTGAAGTTACCATTAGGATTTATGAAATAAGCCCAACCGCTGGGGCGGGTCATACCGTTAAGGCTAAAAACATGGACGAAGTGGTTGAAATGGTACGAAAACAGGCCGGGGCAAAACATTTTGATATGGATGTGGAGCAACATGATGATAGTTCATGTACTTGTAACTTTTCATTTCAAGGGATAAAACGACCGTATAAAATTGAATTGAAACAACTTTAATAGAACCCCCCCCCGACTGGGGGTTTTCCCATTCTCAACCTCGTGAAATAATTTCTTTTGCTTTATCCATTAATTCACTATCATTGCGCCAAGGATCTACCTTAACCATATCTTCAATTGCCTTACGTGTTGCAGATTTATCCTTAAGCTTCGGCTTACCCGCTGCATCATAGGCCATTTTAACAATCGTTCCCACTTTCTTTCTAATATCCATAGCGCCACGCTTCCCTGGGTTACGGGGACGGATACTATTATCATCGGAAATCTCAATATTCAGCTCTTCGGCTGTCTTGCGCATGGCCAATCCACCGGAAATACGAACGATATCACCAAACTTGCCACCTTCCAACGTACGATGATGATGCAAATTATTAATGATTTTCTTATAACGCTGAACGCCACCTTTGGTTTTTGCTAAATCTGCACCACTTAAATCAACATTTTTTTCAACATATTGATAGATATCATCCCAATAGGCAAACCCGGTATCATTAATTAATTTTGCCACAATTGGGGCATAATAATTTTCTGGATGGTAATCATCCCGACCGGTTTCATTTTCAAATAATTCACTTAGTCGCATTGTAATCTCCTTTAAATATATTTATCATTGCGGTTGACATTCGATTATTCCTTTGATAACATACGGAATAATCAATGGAACATGGAAATGAGCGAATCTGATATAATACTAGAAACCTTTGGCTGGATAGGTAGCATTCTATTTGCGATTGCTGCGATCCCGCAGGCGTGGAAATCGTACAAAGAAGGGCATAGTGACGGGCTTGCCGCACCATTTCTATGGATGTGGTGGTGGGGTGAAATATTCGTGCTAATTTACACCATACCCATGCTTTTATGGCCGCTTTTATTCAACTACGTGTTCAATATAATCCTGGTCACGATAATTCTCAAGTATAAATATTTCCAACGGAAACCAAAAGTTAACGACAATGAATGATTATCAAACAACATTATATCATGATTTAATTGATTTGGTCGAAAATACCGAAACCTTTTTCTATACAGATACAAACGTAAATGATACATGGTATCGGTTTTTCAACTATCGCCTCACCCAATATGCTGATTTTTGCAAACCCCGGGCATTAGATACACGGGGCACAATGTTTGAAATATCAGAAAACGGTGAGAATGCAACCGTAATACGCTTAGCATCACACCCATTTCAAAAGTTTTTCAATCTATTTGAAAATGAAAGCACTAGTAATTTGGATATGAAGAATATCGTTTCTATTGCAGAAAAAGCAGACGGTTCTTTGATATCCACCTATTTACACCATGATAAGGTAAGGGTTAAAACGAAAGGGTCATTACAATCTGATCAGGCGATCGATGCGGCATTATTCCTTGAACGTGATGAAAATTCGGGGTTTTATGATGAAATCCATGAACTGGAAACTATGGGTTACACTATTATCTGTGAATATTGCGCACCCAACAATCGTATAATTTTGACCTATTCCACCGCAAATCTAATCGTGTTGGGAATTCGGAACCGTGATGATGGTTCATATCTTCCCGCAGATAGTCTGGATATCCTTAAATACCCAGAAATAATTAAACGTTGGTGCGGATTAGTTCAGGGTATTGATGATTTTGGCAAACTTATCGAAGATGTACCAACAATGGAACATATTGAAGGGTATGTTGTTGAAATGGCGGATGGTATGCGGTTTAAAGTGAAAACCGGGTGGTATTTGGTGCGGCATCGTTGCATTGATACGATACTGTGTCCACGACATTTATACGCGGCGGTGCTGGAAGAGGCTACCGATGATATCCGTGCGATGTTTCATGCTGATCCGGAAATGGTTACCTTAATCAATACAATGGAGAAATATGTAGGCGTTAAACATGCCAAACTAATGGCTGATGTAGAAAACTTTTACACGAAAAATAAAGGATTATCACGCAAAGAATACGCAATACATGGGCTGCAAGTCCTACCAAAACCTGCGTTTATATTAGCCATGAAAAAATACCTTGGTGAACCGTTCTCATATGTAGAAAAAATGAAAAGTTTATGGGATGCCGCTGCCTTAGATGAATGGAAAAAACTAGTATGATGTGGTTTTTTTGTAAAGTAGCGCTTGACATTTGATAAAATTATTGATAATATCAGTTTCAGAAGTTTAATATTAACACTAATTATTGGAGAAGAATTATGACATTCGCAATTGTATTATTTGTAAGCCTGATGGCATTGGCCGTTTTTGCAATTATGGAAGATAACAAAGCTTGTATTGAAAATACCAAAGTTAATGTAAAGTAAACTGGATAAGTCTACTTTCTACGATTTGCCCCACTTCGGTGGGGTTTATTGTATGTGAGCTATTATTTTTTAGAACCAACCTGTAAATTATCACCACCTTGCGCATTAGTCACAAATGTAGCAGGGTCTTTCTGTTTGATAGTAATGTTGATCAATTCATGTCCAGCTTTAGTAGACTTAATACCAAAAACTATATTTAAGTCGGTATCAAAATCACGAAGAACCGCTTGATATTGCCCACCAAGTTTCTTGGCCTTCAATAACCGTGCTTTATATTTGCCTTTGAGTTTGGAAAACGTATTAACAACGGCTTGTACCGTGACATTTTTCTCACGGCCCAATATACGCTCAATAAAATGTCGTGAAAATTCAACATCTAAACCCAATGTCGAAAACATCTGATCCAATTGTTGTTCCAATTGGACCACTTCCGAAGGTGATTTTAGTTCAAATAATTTCATATTGGTATTTATCATGAAAAATTAAATTCAATTAAACTGCAAGTAATCCTTAAGGTTTCCGACCATACGACGATATAAGTAGTATGAACACACCAACCGGGATGAATATAATGAACAACTTCACACGCTTCTTCGCCATTGCACTGTTTACCACTATTTGTAGCTTCGCCACTGCAAGTGACTATTCAGTAGAGCTTTTCGGCCTTAGCTATCACCAAGATCGTGAATTTAAGTTCAACGAACGTAACTACGGCGTCGGAATGGTCAAACATTTGAATGATAACCACCAAATATTAGCTGGTGCGTACTATAATAGTTATTACAATGTAAGTAAGTTCTTGGCATACGGCGTAGAAACCAATGCCTTTGATGCGGGATCGGTGGACATCCGCATAGGCGCAGAGCTTGGTGTAGTTACTGGGTACGCTATCGCTGAATACATGCCAATGGTGGCACCAAAAATGACGTTGACCATGGGTCAAGTATCATTAGTGCTTCGTTCAATTCCTGGGATTGTCTCAAGTGCCAGCCTTCGCTATCGCTTTTGATAGCTTGTATTTAATCAATTGATATGATATATTACTAAATAAATACAATCACAACATAAGGAATAAGTATGAAAACTGAACCTAATAAGTTATCACTAAAGCAATGTGCAGAAAAGTATTTAAAACAAAATGATGTTTCATTTATTATTGCGGGAAACTTTGCGGTTCATTTTCTATTAAAAGAAATGGAACCATACGATAATGATAAAGAGCGCATGGAAGCCGTGACTGAAATGCTGGAAAACCTGATCAAAGATAAGCCTAACTTCATCAAACTTAAAACAAAGAAATAAGCACAAGTTTTGGGCCATTAGCTCAATTGGCAGAGCACGCGACTCATAATCGCTAGGTTACAGGTTCAAGTCCCGTATGGCCCACCAATCATTTACCTTGTATTATTCCAGTTGCATAAATACAGATACATTTATGTAACTGGAGTTAACACAATGCACGAAATTAATAGAATGCGGATGATGGCAGGACTCACTATTATTCAAAAATACGAACAGAAATCATATAGTGATCAAGAACTTACCGAAGATGTCCTGCCTGTTGATGCGGTTGATGGCGAAGATGTTACCTATGATAAAAAAACCCTGAAAGCCCGGCACCGTGCGTGCAAATCGGCCCTTACACACTTGAATCAGGCGCTTTTCCAGTTCAAAAAAGTGGAAGGCGATGATAATGAAGGTGATATTAGTCAAATCTTAGGCGAAGTTGCCAATATCGTTGATGCAAAGGGTTCCACTGGGTTGGCTGCTTATGTTGAAAAGTGCAGCTCCGATATTCGCAAATGTGAAGCATGCGACGCGGATAAAAAAGCCGATAAAAAGACCGAAGAAGAATACGAAATCAACATCAAACATGGCGACGATTACAAACTTACTAATGAAGATGATGAAGGGTTTGATAAATTTATACTGGGTTTATCTACCGATGACCGTGATGAATTAGTTAATGCCATGGAAGTATTGAAACGGTTGACTATGAGCGATGAATTGTCTGAAAGTGCGGAATATATGATGGTTTCTGATATTGTTGGTGCCGACCGAATGGACGAAGCAATGCATTACTTCAAAACTTCTTATGGTATGAGCCATGAAGAAGATGAAGACAAACCAATAAATGTGGCAAATGGCACATCAAATGGTGATGGCAAGCAAGTAATGGATTCCTTACCGCCTACTAAAGATGAAAATCCAAGCCAGTTCAGGGCGGATAAAGAAGAAGAAGTGGAAGTAAAGGCTGATACTAATGTGGAATTCAAAATTCCGAAAGACATTATAAATGCCATGGTAAGCGCGATTGCTGCGGCAAAGCAAGAATCCGAGAAAATGGATGTGCGCGACAAGGATGCTGCACGGCTTTATCGCGATCAAGCCAATGCCTTCCAGGACTTACTCAACCATTTGAAAAAAGAAACGGTTTATGACTTCAAACAAGCGCAAGTTTTTGCACAGACATTGTTTGGACCATTCCTTCATAAAATCCCTACAAATGTATGGAAATTTTTGACTAATGGCGGGAAACCCCGTAGTCTTAAAAGTTACATGACACCGGTTCCTAAAAAGTTTCCAATTACCGGTCCACGTAATACCATTAAATAATATATGGATAAATCTGAAATGACGGAATTACGATATGGTGATTCCGTCAAAATTAAAAACAGTGAGTCGCGGTATTTCAATATTGTTGGTAAGGTTATTAAAATTAACAGCATAGTAGCGCTGGTGAAATTTGAATGCATTAAACAACCGGTTAATATTATGCGAACCTGCTTGGAACTGATATGAAAGTTATTGAATTGCTGGAATACAAAAACAAGTATTATAAAGCCGTCGGTCAGACACCCAATGCCCGTGGTGCAAAGACATTGTGGTACAATAATTATAGAAAATGGGTAGGTGATATTCGTGCCCGGTTCCCTGATACCAGCGTGTTTTATGATGAAGAAAATGAAGAAATTATTGCGGCTGCCGATGACAGTAAAGAATGTTACGGTAAATGGATAAAGAAAAATGGTGGGTATCAGGGTGTGACATTTTTCAAGGCACGGAGTCTGGCACAAATCAGTAGAAATGGCATCCCTCTGAAAAAAATCAACCTAGATGATGAATCTAGTTTTGCAGCGGATATATCAACAAAATTCTCTTGAGCAACACATTCAATAATGCTACCATCGGTTAAATATGAATATAAACGATTTATTTCAGAATCAAATAATTGAGCACATAGAACGCACTGGCCATGATGAGGCCGAAACGCTATATTTCTTTATGAGAATTAATGGTAGACTAGACGTAATACGCATAGAAAGACATAATTTAACGTCATGTTCACTGATACCCGACCCATTATACAGTAAAGAAAATAGTGAAGTTTTAAATAGAAAACCCCAGAAACTTTTACCATATCTTAAATCCGCATAACGACGGCGGCCTTATCTAATAGTAGTATATCTTACTACTAACTTTCTAAAAATATATGTTGACTTTCCTCCCTTTTGGTTATATGTTGTATATTCATACATCAAACGCCGAGGAATAAGATCATGCCTAAAAATGTTAAAAGTGAGAAAGTTGGAAACAATTGCATGAAGCGCACCACCCCACCAAGTAAAATGCGGATTGGAACGCGGAAAAATGGGAAAAGTGCAAACTTAATGTCAAATGTTGATTTGTTGGCGACACTTGAAGATGCCAATTTAAAACGCAGTCATAGTAAAGCCCGGGCAGTATTAACCGCTCGTGGTGCAGTATAAACTGATAAAGTTACATTCCCTTAAAGTAGAGATATTAATATGTTAAACAATGAATTAGAAGCCTCCCTCAAACGCGGTTTTGGCGCGGCGAAACACCGTAGACATGAATTCATGACCGTTGAACATCTGTTGCGATCATTAATTGATAATGACACCGCGAATAAAGTTCTCCGCGAGACAGGTGCTAATATCGATCTATTAAGTAGTGATATTGAAGGATATTTGCAGGATACAAGCCCACGCGTCCAGGGTAAAGAAGAATATAAGGTTCAACCCACCATCGGGTTTCAGCGGGTCTTGCAGCGTGCTGTGTTCCAGGCGCAAACTACCGGCCTCACTATCATTCACGGTGGTCAGTTACTAGTGGCGGTCTTCAGCGAAAAAGATTCAAAAGCTGTTGAATTCCTTAAAAAATATGATGTAACACGCGAATCTGTGTCATTATATATTACACGCGCAATGCAACCGGCTGAACTGGATAATGCGAACGATCTTGGTTCACCACCCATGCAGCACGATGAAGCCGGACAGAAACCAGAAAAAACACCATTAGAAAAATATGCTACAAACCTTAATGAACGCGCGAAACAGGGAAAAATTGATCCACTAATCGGTAGAACCGACGAAGTTGAACGCACTTTACAAGTAATCTGCCGCCGCCGAAAAAACAACCCATTATTAGTGGGTGAGCCGGGCGTTGGTAAAACTGCCTTGGCAGAAGGTCTGGCCAAACGGATAGTGGAAGATGATGTACCAGAAAGGATAAAAAACCACACTATTTTTTCATTGAGTCTGGGTGCGTTGGTTGCTGGTACAAAATTCCGAGGGGAATTTGAACAACGTCTTAAGGATCTACTGGATGAGCTGGAAACCATGGACAAGGCGATACTGTTTATTGATGAAATTCATATCATCATTGGTGCCGGTGCTGCAAGTGGCGGTGCGATGGATGCCGCAAATCTAATAAAACCATCATTGGCAAATGGTTCATTAAAATGTATCGGTGCCACAACTTATCAGGAATATCGCGGTATTTTTGAAAAAGATAAGGCATTGGCACGACGTTTTCAGAAAATTGATTTGCCAGAACCTTCTGTCGAAGAAACCGTTCTGATCCTCAATGGTTTGAAAACCCGATTTGAAAAACATCACGATGTGAAATTTACTGCGGAAGCATTGCAAAGTGCCGCTGTATTATCTGCACGTTATATTAATGAGCGCTTTTTACCAGATAAAGCGATTGATGTTATTGATGAAGCAGGTGCCAAAGAGCAGCTGAAACCGGAAAATAAGCGGAAAAAAACCATCGGTGTCAAAGATATTGAAATAATAATTTCCAAGCTGGCAAGAATCCCAGCCAAACAAGTTTCGGAATCTGATACAAAACACCTCAAGAAGCTGGATCGCGATCTGAAGTTAGTGGTCTACGGCCAAGATGACGCGGTGGATGCTTTGGCAACTGCTATCAAAATGTCCCGGGCAGGTCTAGGTACCGAAGACAAACCTGTTGGCAGTTTCCTGTTTGCTGGACCTACCGGTGTAGGCAAAACCGAAATCGCCAAACAACTGGCAAAGAATCTGGGTGTTGACTTACTTCGATTTGATATGTCGGAATATATGGAATCCCATACTGTATCACGGTTAATTGGTGCGCCCCCCGGATATGTCGGCTTTGAAAAAGGGGGATTATTAACAGAAGAAATCAACAAACATCCGCATTCAGTGGTACTAATGGATGAAATTGAAAAAGCACATCCTGATGTGTTCAAACTGTTATTGCAAGTAATGGATCATGGCACATTAACTGATGCAAATGGCCGCGTGGCGGATTTCCGAAACGTTATATTGATCATGACTACTAATGCTGGAGCACAGGTTGTGGCACGGTCAAGTATCGGTTTCAGTAAACAAGATAATTCCGTTGATGGAATTCAGGTCATTAACCAAATGTTCCCGCCCGAATTCCGAAATAGGTTGGATGCGGTGATACCGTTTCAATCTTTGGATACTGTTACTATTTCACATGTGGTTGATAAGTTCTTGTTTGAACTTGAAACCCAACTGCAAGAAAAGAAGGTGGAAATAACGATAGATGGCAAGGCACGTGAATGGTTGGCTGAACGCGGATATGATGTCACAATGGGTGCGCGGCCAATGGCACGCACGATCAAGGAATACATCAAAAAACCACTAACGGAAGAGCTATTATTCGGCAAGTTAGTAACCGGTGGTTCAGTGTTCGTTTCCACCGATGATGATGGGTTAACATTCGAGTTTAACGAGGAGGTATGCCCCGTAGAACCAGTAGTGTAGGCTAGCAGCAAAGACCCGGCGATCCTAATGAAAATTACGTTCGCCGGGTTTTTTCGTTCAATAACCAACATTATCTACGCGCAGGCTGGTTTAAAATTTAATTGACATCCTGCGTTAATCCTGATATGTTAGGTATTACATTTTCACTTCCAGGACTTTAAAAATGTTTAAACTAAAAAACCTTTTACTTCCTATGTTTCTTATTGGTACGGTAGCACTAAGTAATAATAGCGTGGCTGACATCACAAATGAACCTGACCTTGATTTAAAATATTCAAACTTACGAACAGAGGTGCTCAATTCTTGTGGGGATCTTGCAAACCGAATCAAAACTATCGCGGAATTCCGCGATAAGGGTATTCCATTAGAAATCGCCAATAACGTGATCATTGAGATATATAGTGCGGAATATAATAACCTTACCGTAAAAACGGTTATATCTGAACTCATACTATCCGCAATGGTATTTAATAGTCCAGCTACCGCCGATGAACTATTTTATGATAATTTCAACAAATGTATGCACGATTACAATATAATGCTGGAAAAAATGTATCGGCACGACCAACAAAAATACAATATTAAACGAGGCAGTGAATAATGCGTATTATCGAAGACACTAAGCTTGATTATTCCGATGTGTTAATTGTTCCAAAGAAATCTTCCTTAGAATCACGGAAAGAAGTAATACTTGAACGTGAATATAAGTTCTTACATACCGCAAAAACACACAATGGTGTTGGTCTAATAAGTGCAAATATGGACCATACCGGTACCATTGAAATGGCAGGGGCACTAGGTGAATTCAATGTTATGACCGCGTTACATAAGCATTATGACGAGGAAACCCTGGTTTCATATTTTGCAGAAGCGGAGCGGAACAACACATTTTATTCATTGGGCATAAGTGAACGTGATTTTCAAAAGTTCAAAACCGTATACGAGCGCACGAATGGTGCGATTGATAAGTTATGCATTGATGTGGCAAATGGGTATACTGAACAATTTAAGAGTTTTATTTCTAAAGTGCGCGCGGCATACCCGGATGTCATAATTATGGCGGGTAGTGTGGTCACCCCGGAAATTACTGAACAGCTATTACTGGCAGGTGCTGATATTATCCGCGTGGGGATTGGTTCTGGGAGTGTATGTACAACCAGAAAATTAACGGGTGTTGGCTACCCACAACTCAGTGCGGTTATTGAATGTGCGGATGCCGCGCATGGTATTAAGGGTATGATATGTGCGGATGGTGGATGCCAAATGCCCGGTGATCTTGCAAAGGCGTTTGGTGCTGGGGCTGATTTTACTATGTTGGGTGGCATGTTAGCCGGGCACCACGAATGCCAGGGGCAAAAAATTGCAAAAAATAAGAAAGCGATTGTTTCTGAAGTGGGGACAATTGAAATTAATACCGAGGTAACACATATGAAGTTCTATGGTATGAGTTCTGCGGAAGCGATGGGAAAATATGCTGGCGGTGTTGCAGAGTACAGGGCGGCAGAAGGAAAAAGTATATTAATTCCATATCGTGGAAATGTTGAAAACACCATTCGGGAAATTCTAGGTGGATTAAGAAGCGCGTGTACCTATACCGGTTCAATGTCGCTGAAAGAATTACACAAACGGTGTACTTTCATAAAAGTACAACATACACACAACACTATTTTCGGAGATGAAAAATGATGAAAGTAAAATATATGATTAACAATAATACCGTTAATATTATTAACCTAAACGATGAAACCGCGATTGATATATTGCCACCACGGGTATATACTGTTCGTTTTACTGAAATGGGTGGGTTTTTTTTAGATATCATTAAATCCAAATTAGACACGCCGAAGAAAGTTTATGGTGGAATACCTAGTCGGGTAGAAAAATGCATTAAAACATATCAAGCTCGGGCCGCTGCTCTCGGTATTTTACTTACCGGTGATAAGGGGACAGGGAAATCATTATTGGTGGCTGCATTGGCAAATGCGGCAATTGAACAGTTAGCTATGCCGGTAATATTAATTAAAGAACCTTTTGGTGGAACCCAATTTACTTCATTCATTGAGAGCATTGGCGAATGTTGTTTAATTTTTGATGAGTTTGGAAAAATGTATCCCAAACATGCGGAGGATAGTCAGCATTCACAACAATCATTATTATCATTAATGGATGGTGTTGATAAAGCGAAACGGCTTATCATTATGTCTGAAAATCACATACACGATATAAACGAATTCATCTTAAATAGACCAAGCCGCGTGTATTACCATTTTAAATATTATAAACTTGAAGAAAGTAGTATTATAGAATATTGTAATGACCAGAGGGTTGATATGAACATTACTAAAGAAATTATTGATTTATCCCGTCGAGCACGAATATTTAGTTTCGATATGCTTAAATCAATTAGTGAAGAACATTTACGATTTGTAGATGTGTCGCTCGAAGAGATTGTAGAAGACTTGAATATTGATATAAGTGAACAGAACAATGCAACCATGGAAATCATAGAAATTTTTGAAACGGTAAGTAAAGCAAAAATCGAACTATTTAATCCCAAATCAGTGATTGTACAAAAACCGCATAGATATAATAATACTTATATTAAAATAAGCGAAAATGAAACGGTTCAAGACAACCGGATAGCAACACCAATATCAACCACTGCGGTAATCACAAAGGAGATAGACGGACCTTCCTGTAGTTCTGAAATTGTTATTAACCAAGAAGATTTAGTATTTTCTATGGCGGGTAAAGAAATTTACGAAACAGAGAAATATACGATAATAACAAAACCAGTAGCTAATACATTTGAAAATTATTCACTATTGGTATGAGATTACGTGGTTTTGCCCATAAGCCGGGCATTTAATCTGGTTACTATTCTACTAATTGCCTTACGTTTGGATATTTTAGATTTACGATTAATAATGCCTTTTTTTGTTCGCATTAATTTTCTACCCCGGCGAACCTTGGCCGGGTCTTTTCGTGTGGCACAACCACCGGGGGTACTGGCCAATTTGTTCTTTTTCATACCCGAAAGACAGCGGTATTTCCTAACCAATTTATCGCCTTGGCGCTTCCATTGACGAATGACCGCTTCCGATAAGATTTCATCATGTTCATCGACATAGACTTCTTCAAATAAACACTCGGTTTCGTACAAAATTTCTGAAACTTTCATTTTTCAACCCCTGCACGTTTTGCATTTTGTTCTACTTTAATTGCTAACCGCTTCTCTTGCGCGGCAACTTGTTGCTTCAACTTTGCGATTCTTAACTTATCAGATTTAAGTGGATCATCGTTATTTTTCTGAATTTCTCGTTGTTTTTCAACATTATTAATCATCTGCTTCTTTTTATAACGTTCTGGGCTACGAGCTGCCTGCTTAACATCTTTCATTGCTTGCATAGGATCATCGCTCACGGTAAGTTCTACCAGATATTCAATAAATGTAAGGTTGGCCATTAGTTATGACCTAGCTTACGGAGAATAAGCGCTGCAAATTCGTCCATTGTCAATTCTTCATCTTCAGGTTTTTCATCGTTGGTGCGCCAAGGTTCTGGTTCGGAAGCATCGGCGGCGGTTTCCATAGAAAGTTTAACTTCAGCATCTTGAGCCTGCGCATGTTGATATCTTGCTAATTTTGCCATTTGTTCTGCTTCTTTGTTTTGTTCCTTTTTTTCTTTTTCGGCATTTTCCATATCGTAGATTTGTTCTTCTTTGCGAACCTTTGAGGCTGATGCTTGTGCGGTGTATTCCGCTTCTTTTGCCCGGGCTTCGGCGGCGCGTGCATCGGCTTCTGCTTTTTTGGCTTCCGCGTCTGATTTCATCATATCGATAACCTGTGATAATGCCGACTCGGCACCAGACGTATCTACCGGCGCTGGAGTCATATCGTCACCACCAGCGGGATCATCATCTAAGTCTGCATCATCACCAGTGGCGGCGGGTGCAGTAGCATCAGGATCTACAACCTCTTGTTCTTCTTCATGATCACCTTCAATCCCAGGCCATTCAACATCCACAATATCAAATTTGTCTTTTAGTTTAAATAATATTTCTGCAATTTCCAAAGAAGAATTTGAATCAGCATTAGTATCATCAGCGGCGGCAAGCATAGTACCCAACTGTACCTCAAAGTCTTCGGCCTGATCAGCACGAACGTACACTTTAACCATATTACCATCTTCATCTTCCAGCCCAAATGGGGTAGTGTCCATTTCTTGGCTCTGCTTTTTACCCATAGCATCGATTTTGGATATTACATCTGATGCATCAAAGTGTGTTTTGTCACTATTAACGCCTAAACCTTCGTTCATGGAAGCAAGTCGGCGAAACATTGGGGTTTTCTTTGATTTTTTCTTTGATTTTTTCTTCTGTTTAAGATCAATAACACCGCCCGCGAATAATCCGCCCGGCGTGGCGGCTATTGAGGTTGCGGAAGTGGAACCAGCGGCGGCCATTTCTTTAATAAGATCACGTAATAAAGACATAATATTTCCTAGTTTCGGGTGGTTTTTAGTATTTATGCAAGGTTGATTAGAAAGCAAGGGATCGGCGGGTGCCGGTAATGGTAGGTTTTCTGCATTAAGACGACAATATCCCCACATATAATGGGGATATTGTTCAGCCGGTTAAACCCATAGTGATTTATTCAGCGGGTGGTGGGGTCTCAACTGCGACAGGTTCATCAACTTTTTCTTCAGTTTCAGATTTTACTGAAGTAATAATTTGACGACTCAGTGTTTCCTTAGCAGCCTGAAAACGCGCAAGTTCATCGCGCACTTCGGCTTCTTTTTGACACCATTCATTGTACATTTCAACTAATGACTGTACTTGTTCTGACAACGAATCCACCGCTATTGGTTTATCATCGATATTTAAAACTGTAATCTTTGCTACTGTAGGCATACTATTTCTCCTATGGTTGTGGTATATGCTTGTTTTATTATATTTTACTATTTATCATCATCATAATGATGGTGGTAATAAACTACCCAGTGTATTTGCTACTGGTACTTCTTCGTCAATGAGTGATGCTGCCGGTGACCGTTTCTTGAATATTAAACCACCAGAACCATCATCTTCATCAACTATTCGTAGGCGCGTTGCGTCCCATTTCAAAAATATTTGTTTCCCAACACCATCACTGTTTCTGGTTTTCTGTAGATGGAAAATTATTTTCCCAGCAGCGCGCATTTCTTCCGTCATAACAATGGACCAATACACATCAGCAACGTGTATTTTACTTATACCACCAGCAATCTGGCTGTGGTCGTGGTCAACAGCACCAATCGCTTGACGATTCAACTGGGAGGCGGTGGCGGCAAACATATTATAATCCACCGCAATTTGCCGTAATTGCTCAGAACTTCGTTTATCCTTCTCAAATACATTATCTGCGGAAACTTGTTCATTCGGTGACATATTATCCAAATAATCAAGTATTAATAAATCTGGGTACATATTATAATGTAAATAAAATTCTTTCAAATAGGCACGGATATCATTTGACGAGGTACCAGAAGGCATTTGAATAATATCTAAAATTCCGTTGTGGGAGGCGGAGGCTGATACTTGTTTAGTAATTTTTTCAATATTATCCTTCCAATCTTTTCTGCCAATACCAGTGTGCATAGTATCACAGCGTTGTGCAACAATATCTTCCGACAATTCCAATGAAATATACAGAACATTCAAATTATTACCCACAAAATTGTGTGCCAGATTGGCCAAGGTTATGGACTTACCGCCACCCGAATTCGCCGAAACCAACAATAATTCTTTTCGAGATATTCCACCAAACAATGCGGAATCCATAGCCGTCCAGCCGGTGGGACTGGTAGGATCTTCTTCTAACATCCGTTTCAGGCGCTCTTCAATCGTATCATAATATCGAAGACCTAACGATTTATTCAACGAAACCAACAACGCTTCCTTAACTAATAATTCAACTTCACCATATTTACCATCTTTTATCAAATCAGGGGAGGCTAAAATCGCATGTTTCATAGCTTGTTGTTTACAGAACTTTTCTAATTCTAATGCGCAATATTTTGCTTCGTCCGGGAGAATCGTATAAGTTTCAAATTGTTGTGAAGTTTCCGCGAGAAGCTGCTTAGTATTAGGTGTAGTATTATATTCATCGTAATATTGTTTTATAAACGCTACGGAATTGCGAAATTCTGGGTCAAAATATGTTGGGTTAACTATATTCTGACATAACGCAAACGTATCCGGCGATGATATCAAGTATTCTATCAGTAATTGTTGCTTCTTATTGTCCATACCTACTCTTTTTTATTATTATTATATTTTATGGTTAAACTTTACGGATTAATGGGTATGTACTCCGTAATATAGTATTAGTTGCAAAAAAATCACCTAGATCATACAAGAAGGCAAAGGTATTTTCCGTGGTGGATACATCAAACACATCAATATATTGATCTGTAATCTTATCAACTGTATCATATGGTGTACTTGCAAATAAAAGATATACTTCATCCCGTAATATTGGCCGGGCCGACGATGATGGTGGTGAACCACTCAAAGACGGCGTTATATCGGTAAATCTAAACGTTGAACCATTACCTATAGTATCATCCAACATTTCAGGAATTATCCCGTTATATGTGCGAATAGTGTATATTCTACCACGAATAACCACCCTATCAACGTCATTCCACGGCGACGATGTACCCGGCAATGCCACATTCACATCAGCATAAGTGTGATCCACTATTACACCTTGTGTATTCGTATATGATACCGCTAAACTTATTGCACTATCATCACCAACCGAAGAAACCCGGGTGGCTATTACAACTTCACCAGATGTAGAAATTTGCTGCAATTCCGTAGCGACCGTCTCAACGGTGCGGGTAAATGGGCGCAATAAATCAGGATCAGATTGCCGAGCGACCAATTGTGCTTGACCACTCCAAGAACGATCAAACCGCAAAATCATATTATTATCATCTACCACAACAGTATCAGTTGGTTGGATTTCTTCTAAATTATCCGCGTTTGCTTCAGTCGGAATATTCACAAAAACCGAAATAGAGGGGAATGTTCCGAGGTTATGTTCAATAATCCATTCATCCCGGGCAATCGTTTGAATATGATTGAATAACACTTTGCGTTGCCGCCAATCATCTAGCCCAGCTACTGGTGCCGGGGTAGAACCGCGTTCAAAGTCAGGGAGGAGGCGTACTTGAAAAAGTTTACCACGGCAACCATGCGTGATGCTACACCGCTGGATTTGTTCCAAGCCTGCGGGATTCTGCGGGAAATCCTTTTTCCTCTTACATACATCACATTGATAAACTACGATTGTCATCTACAAATCCCTTTATTTTGGCAACACAATATCAGATACTTGCTGGAGATATGCATCTTCCAGTGGCTTCGGTACATCTAAAACCTCAGCGATAATTTCTGATTTTAGTAACTTAACATCTGATTCAGTGGTGGCCGCCGGGTTGTTCGCACTGGCCATAAACGGCAACATTCCGAGGGAAACAGAACCATCTGCGGCTTGTTGCATCACTAATACGCGGGGCTTTGATAAAATATAAAAATCAGGCTCATCGTCGATGATGGTCCCAATAACTTCTTCTGCACTGCGTGTTTTAACTGCTAAAATTGTGCTCATTTATACACTCCTATTTATCATTAGTTTTATGTTATTTTTAATACAATGTTTTCCAAAAAGTAAAGCGCCATCGAAAAAAAGCGGACGTAATATATGCCAATAGAAATGCAACATACGTTGTTGGTAATAATAAGGGTATAAACGTGACCAGTAATAATAACATTACTATTACTGGAAGAATACCAGTGGAAAGCCAGTGTAAAAGAATATCGTAGTAATATTGCATATCGAACCTTATTATGTGTATTCTGGGATTATACTACAATCATGTAACGATTGTCAATAGTTCTTCATACGTTTCTACACAAGATTCACGTACCGCGAAATAATATGGGATTTTATAGATAATCAATTCAGCACCAGAATCAATTCCAGTGGATAAATCTTCTGAAATGTACGTTAACTTAAGCAAATCAGTAAATATAGCCTGAGCAGTTTCTTTCTGTAATTGGAAAAAAATTGAATCAAGAACTTGGTTATAGCTTTTAGTCGAATCGGCTACATCTTTACTATACAGATATTTATATCCATCAATGGGGAAAATATAAAATGATTCATCAATTGGGGTATTGATTAATGGCATCCCACTGGCAAATATTGCCCGCTGCCGTAAATCATTAATCTCATCTTTAAACGCGCCATTAAATGTTTCAGAAAATACCGTGGTATGTTTGCGCTTGCGGGCCTTTACTTTTTGGAAATCTTGATATGTCGGTGGCAATTGTTTAAACACAGGTCTGCCCGCCGCTTCGGCAAGAAATTGACCACAATGTTTCTTAATTGGATCTAATTTTACCAGATCATTAATGTTGAGTAATTCGTTTATGCGCATGTTGATATTTATGATTGGACTATCCCAGATATCAGGATAATCCAATCACAGGGTGCTATTTACTAATACTTTCTGCATCTAGCCGGGCGATCAGTTCATTTGCCCGTTGGATGCTTTTGGTAGAGATATAACGTGGACCATGCATAATATCATTCAGTAGATAACAAAATTCTATTTGATAGTTATACATTTTGGTCGGTTGCCATGCCCCAGACTTAGTTTTTACGCGCAGTGCCTTTGCACCTATAGTGCCTGCTGATTTCATTGATGCTTTAAAAAAAGCACGGTTTAAGTATTTTACAACATCATCAAGTTTAATTTCTTTTATTGGTTCCATTGGTGTATCTCCGGAAAAATCAATATTAACACCGTCTTACCAACGATGCGCCAATGTGTCACGTTGAACACCCGGCAAATTTACTACAAATAAATAGAAATGTCAAATGTTAAATGTTTTTTGGGATATTACGGGGGGCGTTGATATCTTCTTCCGGTATACTACTATCAAGGTCTGATAATAGTTCATATATATCATCATATATTTCAGTAATCCCACCATAATACCAATGATCTTCGGCCTTGGAGCCCAAATCTAGTAAGCGGTTTTCTAAGTATACCAATAATGCATCTTTCTCGTCAATCGTCATGTAACTATTTATCTATATTAGAATATTAGTAGTTGCATGTATATCAATTATCTGATACGATGCAAAAAAATAAAACAGATAAATAACAACAACCCCGCCGCCGGATATCCGGGTCTGGTTGACAAATAATAATAATAACAAGGATCAGGAATGACCGACAATTTGCTTGTAACCAAACGCAATGGTACCACCGAAGAGCTGAATTTTGATAAAATACATACTGTACTTTTTTGGTCAACTGAAAATATTTCTAATGTTTCCGTTTCTGAAATTGAAATCAAAACAAAAATGCAATTGTATAATAAAATACCCTCCTCTGAAATACATGAAACCTTAATAAAATCTGCTGCTAACTTAATTTCTGAAGACTACCCAAACTATCAATCGGTCGCAGCACGATTAGTAATTTTCACATTACGGAAACAGGTGTACTCCAGCTTTGAACCACCAGTATTATTAGACCATGTATCGAAATGTATTAACGGTGGGGTGTACGATAAAGCCTTAATAGATATGTATACACCTGATGAATGGGAACGATTGAATAAAATCGTTAAACATGAGCGGGATATGTTATTATCATATGCCGGTGTTGAACAATTTAGAGGTAAATACTTAGTGCAGAATCGGACAACCGGGGAATATTATGAAACCCCCCAAATGGCTTACATCCTCATAGCTGCAATTATATTCCACAAATATCCAGTGGAAACTAGAATGCAATATATTCGCAATTATTATGATGCAATATCCAAAGGTCCAAAATCATTAATTACATTACCCACGCCACTACTAGCCGGTATGCGGACCCCCACAAAGCAGTTTTCTAGTTGTACTTTGATTGAGATTGGTGACAGTTTAAGCAGCATCAACGAAGGTGCAAGTAGTATCGTGGATTATGCATCGAGACGTGCAGGTATCGGTATTGGTGCTGGCAGAATTCGGGCGAAGGGCTCCGCTATACGGAATGGTGAAGCGTATCACACCGGGAATATACCGTTTTATAAGTATCTTCATGCAAGTCTCAAATCTTGTTCCCAGGGGGGCGTGAGGGGTGCCAGTGCTACACTATACTTTCCCATGTGGCACTTAGAGGCTGAAGATTTAATTGTATTAAAAAATAATAAAGGTACTGAAGAAACACGGGTGCGACACATGGACTATGGTGTACAGATTAATGGATATCTATACGCCCGACTGTTAAAAAATGAAAAAATAACACTGTTCGATCCAAATGAGGTGCCGGAGTTATATGAAGCGTTTTTCAATGACCAAGAATTATTCGGGAAGTTATATGAAAAGTATGAGCGGGCATATTCTATCCGGAAAAAAAGCATCAGTGCGTTAGAACATTTTAGTAATATAATGATGGAGCGGAACAATACTGGCCGTATTTATATCCAGAATGTAGATCATTCAAATACCCATAGTTCATTCGCGGAAGAAACCAGTCCTATCCGAATGGCAAATTTATGCGCAGAAATTTGCTTGCCCTCCGCACCGTTAACGCGGGAAAGTAGGATACCGTTTGACAAGGTGAAGCACACCGAAGAATTTGCAGTTGTTGAACCGAAAGATTTTCGTGAAAAATATGGGGAAATTGCGCTGTGTACATTAGGTTCAATTAACATGGGAATGATGAATAACGATGAAAATATAGAGTTGGCGTGTAATCTAATAGTGCGGGGGCTGGATGAATTACTAGATTATCAAGATTATCCAATGCTGGCTGCTGGTATTCCTGCATTAAAACGTCGAGCGTTGGGTGTTGGGGTTTGTAATCTTGCTTACTTTATAGCCAAACACGGGCTTAAATATTCAGATAGTTCAGCAAATGATTTGATCAATGAATATGCTGAAAAAATGTCATATTATCTAATTAAGGCATCAGTAGAAGTTGCTAAAGAAAAAGGCAAATGTGATTGGTTTGATGAAACCAAATATTCTAAGGGGATTCTACCTATCGATACTTATAAAAAAGAAGTCGATAGTATATTAACCAAACCAAATTATATGGATTGGACCCCCTTACGAAAAGAAATTAAAGAGCATGGAATGCGGAATTCTACCGTTATGGCACTAATGCCCGTTGAATCTTGTTTAGCGATCAATCAGAAAATTAAAACAGATCAAGGCATTAAAACTTTTTATGATTTTATTGATATGATTGATATGGATATTGATAGTATTGTTGCGGGGGGGAGTGATACTTGGTACAGCCTGTCTAATTTAGATATTGAAATTAAAAATGAAGACGATGTGTGGGAAGAGATAAATGCATTATATTACAATGGATATACTAACGTAGATGCGATTATCATGGAAGATGGTAGTGTCATTAACGGAACAGAAAACCATAGGTTTAAAATTATCCGCTCGGCTACTACATTATGGTGTTCCGTGATAAATTTGTGCGAAGATGATGTGATTATTACATATAGTGATATTTCAATATATGGCATGAAAATTAAACAAATAATCAGAAATGCGGAAATGCACCATACGTTCGATCTTGAAGTGCCGGGGACACATACGTATCAACTAGAGAATGGGAATGTATCACATAATAGTTCGCAGGTCATAAATTCGACAAATGGCATTGAACCGCCACGTGGTCCTATATCCATTAAAGGTTCAAAGGATGGGGCGCTTAAACAAGTAGTGCCTGAAATACATAAGCTTAAAAATAAATATGAATACTTATGGGATATGCCACATACCCGTGGATACTTAGAAATAGCAGCAGTTTTTCAGAAGTGGACAGATCAATCAATATCGACAAATACAACATACAACCCGGCAAACTACCCAGATAGTAAGGTGCCGATGTCTGAATTGATAAAAGACCTTGTGTATTCCTATAAATTAGGAATAAAGACACTTTATTATCAAAACACAAGTGACGGTGCGGGTGAAATATATAATGAAGACGATGATGATGAACAATGTGATTCATGCGTTCTTTAATCTAGGAATATAATAAATGAATAAAATATTTAATCACGATGCAACCCACCATCTAAAAGCTAAAATGTTTTTTGATGAAAATGGTGGGCCGGGTATTGCGCGGTACGAAGAAGTAAAATACCCAGCTTTTGCAAAATTTACAGAAACCCAGCTTAGCTTTTTTTGGAGGCCTCAAGAAATTGATCTTTCAAAAGATAAAAATGATTTTCGTGAATTGCCACCTGAACAGCAACATATTTTTACCAGTAATCTATTCCGGCAGATAGCCGCAGATACTGTTAATAGCCGTGGGCCAAATCTCGTGTTTTTACCACTGGCCAGTCTACCAGAAGTTGAAATATGGATTGAAACATGGGCAGCGAATGAAACCGTACACAGTAACACGTACACCCATATTATTAAAAATATCTATCCGAATCCAACTGAAATTTTTGATAACATCATTAAAATACCTGAAATTGTCGATTTTATAAATGCAATAGCCCAACCATATGATGATCTTCACCGGTTCAACATTCAACGTGATGCAGCGGCGTATGGGTTTTTTCCTAAAAATAAATATAATGAATATGAACACAAAAAGGCGTTTTGGTTAGCGTTGAATAATGTTAATATTCTCGAAGGTTTACGGTTTTATGTATCATTTGCATGTTCTTGGAACTTTGCCGAGCTGAAATTAATGGAAGGAAACGCAAAAGAAATAAAATTAATCTGCCGTGATGAAAATTTACATCTAGGGTCAACCCAGTATCTATTACGGACGTTGATTAAAGATGATTCAGATTATATTAAAATAAAAGAAGAAACCATGGATGTTGTAACCCAAATGTTTCACACTGCAATCCAGCAAGAAAAGGATTGGGCGAAATATTTGTTTCAGCATGGATCAATGATAGGTTTAAGTGAAGAAATTCTTGGTCAATATGTTGATTATATTGCAAGTAGGCGAATGCGCACGATTGGTGTACCTGTAAGCTTCGATCACCCAACATCTAATCCATTACCGTGGACTAAGCAATGGATCAGTGGTAAAGAAGTACAGGCAGCACCACAAGAAGTGGACAGCGTACAATATTTAACATCTGATGTGAAACAAGATGTAGATGCAAATGTATTAGGCGACCTCTCGCTTTAAATAAAAAGGATAAAAAATGAAAATTGAAGTTTTTGGAACAGCAATATGTGGGGTTTGTCGGCAAGTAGAAGCTTACCTCAAAAAAGAAAATATTGAATATGATTATAAAACCGTTGGGAAGGATATAACAATTGATGAATTATCAACACTTATCGGCGCTCAAACCCGCAGTGTGCCGGTTATCTTAGTGGACGGTGTGCAAACAAGCTTCAGTATACTTAAAGAGCGTGTAGATACCAGTAAAGGATTAGGGGTGTTGGAACTTTGAAATAGTTGACTCTTCATTTAAACCCCCGGGAGAAATGCTGTTTTCCCGGGGGTTTTTTTGTATTATTTAATGATGGCGGTTGTTGTGGTGCCGATTATGATGGCCGGGTGCTGGTTTTTGGCGTTTCGGACGATGATGTTTCGGCTTCTGATGTCGTGGTGTGGTATAATGTATCGGTGGCTTTGCATGTGCGCGGATAGCGCGCCAAAGATGAATATGTGCCGCAAATTCACCACTATCAAACTGCATGAAGGGTTGTGCGACGCCAGTAGATACAAGTGGCATAGCACAACCAGTTGTACCAAATGCCCACATAAAAACCACGATTATCGATAAACCTACCGATTTTGCATTCATTTTCGATTACTCCCTAATATTAAGTTATAGTTGCTTCAATTTCAAATGGTAGGCACATCACATAACGTGTTATTGCATCATTCAGTAATGTCTCTGCTTGTTCAGTTATTTCTGCCGGATTTTCTACGGACCAAACAATGTGATTAATCGCACCATCTGGCGCAGTAACCGAGCCATTAATTGAAACTATCAACAATTCAATACCTGTACCAGAATCCTTTCGTCCTACTATACCGAATGTTGGGTGTTCAATTAAATCTGCCGCGCTGGATATCAGCCGCGTACCGGACAAAACATTTTCGTATCTTGGTGGAAATTTAATTTTCAATAAATCTTGTGCTTCGGTGGTCAGTTCATATTCAGCGTTCATTTTTAGTTTCCTATGGCTTGTTGGTTGATATAAGGTGGGTTCTTGATTGTTGCAATAAATCAGTTAAATATAATGTACGTAGATCGTCAATCGTAACTATTGTCATTAGTGTTTTCTCTTATTATTAAAAGGTTAACCCCATGCACAGGCGAGGATCGATCACCGTACATGGGTTTAACTTACTACTTACAACTTAGATTTAATCGGCGGCGTCAAGCCAAGCCCTTTTCTTGGCGCTTGGCTTGACGGGATTTCCCCGCATTATGCTCGATTTCATCATCACTGATATCCGCATCAAGGAACTTATCACACCGTGCCTCACATGCTGTCAAAATTGCTGCTTTATGAACGTCCCAGCCATCTTTCAATAGCCAGCCCTTGTCGTTGCCTTCAAGGTAATAATACGCTCCTTTCTGTGTTAAAATATTCAAATTTTTAGCAACATCAAGTAACCCATTATACGGGTCCATGCCCGTTTCATACGGTACTTCAATCGTTACGGTTTGGTATGGTTGGGTAAATCTGGTCTTATATCCTTCAACCTTCATACGCATACCTAACACGTTTTTCTTATCAAGTTTATCTTTTAGTTTTAATCGGCTTAATAACGCAATATGTGACAAGGAGAACTTTTCCGCATCATTCACAATATACAGCCCTTCGCCATTCAACAAATCCTGATTTTTATAAACACCATCAGTTACCAATATTGATATATTAGTGTGTTTGATAGCTTGTACAAATTCACGCAGCATCGCTTTTATTTGCTTACTACGCTGGCCTTGATCGCCTTTTGAAACACCTTTTGCATAATTATCAGTTTCAGTATCAGTCATCAACATACCAAGACTATCAATAACTATTAAGATTCGTTGTGCATCTTCATCCATACCATATTCTGATTTATAATCAGTGGTGAATTTACTTACAACACGCTTACATTGTGAGATAGTGTTTATATCAATGTAAATGTAGTTCTCAGAATCAGGGTCAACCCCGATACTACGAACAAAATCATCATCCAGTGCGTGTTCTGAATCTAAAACTACAGTAATTGCACCATCTTTTTGTGCTTCGCGAATAATATTACATGCTATAAAAGATTTACCGGTACCAGAAGCACCTACCAATCCAGTCACCCTAGCTTGCGGAATACCGCGCGAATAACTACCACCAAGTATTTTATTCATTACATAATTACCAGTTGAAAACCAGTAGCGTGGGGGCTCGGAAGCCCCTACAACAAACCCAGCTTTCTTAAGGTCTTTAGTAATACCTTTAAGAAAATCTGCCATTTTTAGCCACCTCCTTAATCAGCAGATTTATTTTTACGATTACGAATCTTTGCCAAGATATCTTGAGATTCATCATCAAACTCAGCAGCTGGCGCTGGTTGAATTTCACTAGTAGCCTCTACTTCCACCATTCGTGGAACGGCGGGGGAAGCGACGGCGGGGGAAGCAGGCGTTGCGGTGGCAGCGGTAGAATCTTCATATGTTGTACCGGTTAATGCGGCTTCCAACATAGATTCCACTTTTTCTAAAGTAGGTTGTGCTGGTAATAGTGAAGATAAATCAATCATTGCTGCTTCTGCCACTGTAATTTCTTCAGCGGTCAGATCCGTCGAGCGGCGGGCAAACTTAGAACCAATATCATACTTAGCACGGTCACCAAGCATAGATTTTTTAATTATGAAATCACAGCCACCTTCAAACAAATATGGCACATCATCCAACTCACCACTTTCAAAGGCTTCTTTCATTACACTATACAGCTGAAAACCAATGTTAAGAAACTGAACTTTACCCTGACTGGTTTCATTCGTTTCTGGGTTAGGTGCCAATGGATCTTCTATAATGAGCGCCTGCATAATATGTTGCTTTTGTCTCCAGTATTTTTTACCGTTAACCGATCCTTTGCCTTCATCCTTATAATATGCGCTGGAAACCTTGCAAATTGGACATTCTTCGCCGTACATCTTCAAACATGGTATAGATTGACGTTCGCCATTAATTTCCAAAGAATGCATTAATTTTTCAACCATAAACCCGAACTGGTTATCTGGGTTTGCATCAGGTAGAAACCGTACGACAGCATTTTCGCCATCCTTCATGTCCCAAAACCGGTAATAGTTGCTTGGACGTGATTCATTAGTGTCCTGTTTTTTAAATGCAGCAGTAAGCTGCTCAAGTGATAGTGCCATGATAAACCTCTTATTATTATTATTATTATGCTATTCGCATCTTGTTATTATTTTCATATCTAGTTTAATATATAAAGATATTCTAATATAGATAGTGCTATTGCACATTCCAAAATAAGAAATATCGATATGTGATGTACATTATCACAACATTACCGAAGTGTCAACTATTTTTTGAAGTTAAATCCAAGAAAGTTTTCATTCTACCCATACATGGCGCGATGAGAACACATGCGATTATACAGAAATATCCATAGTCGTCAAGTATTATTTTTGGCGTTTAATTAAATAATTAAACCATATCACCAACGGCCAACCAAATATTAGTGGCCTTTTTAATTAATGAAACCGCTGTATATTGCACAGCTAATGCTAAAAACCCTGATGCGGAATTAATAGTTACGCCGGCTATTGGGGTGATTACTGTCGTACCTACACCATTTTGCTCGATCACTATTTCCGTACCTATAGGAAAGGCTTCAGTAGCATCAAGTGGGACAGAAAGCGTATTGGGTAGTGCTGATGTCATTACTACAGCATTACCACCATCCGCTAACACTAATTGATAATTTGTTCCAGGTTGTGTATTAAGTGATAATGGAATATATCCACCGGGCGATGCATCAACATATTGTTTTGTGGCAGCATCCAGTGCGTTAATAGGATCAGCACTCAATATTAAAACGCCGGTCATGGTGTCACCAGCAACATCTACCTTAGCATCCAATAATGAATTGGCAGCTGTTTGTGTGTAATAACGTGAGTCGCCGCGTGTTTCGTTATAATACTGGGCGTGATCATCATCCGCAAGCCCAATTAATACACCATGATCTACCGCGCCACCCGTGGTGGCATCAACATATTGTTTTGTGGCAGCATCCAGTGCGTTAATAGGATCAGCGCTTAATATTAAAACCCCGGTCATGGTGTCACCAGCAACATCTACCTTATCACTACCCGCAGCAATAACACCGGATGTACTAAATATTCCAGGTTTAAATAAAATGGATTGGCGGCCAATTATAGCACCCACTTTATTTTGTCCAGATAAGGTTAATACAATATTAGTAGTAAGATCACCGGTTGGTGTTACATAGATTGGTGCATTTATAACACCCGACAGGTTTGGATTGCCGATACTATCATCAAAATCCCAAGCTTCATTAAAAATAATACCTTCTAATATCACATTACTGATATCATTAGTGACGATATCTTCTTCAACGATTCCATAAACCTTATTAAGGAAATCAAACGAGGTCGCGGGTGCAATGCTATTATACCCAGTAAATACCACTACTTGATACGAAGCAATACTCTGCACCGCTTGTGCGGACAGTAAGATATTATTTATTTTTAATGAGGCACCAGAAGGGATACCCGTAGTGAATACATCTTCCGTTGTAAAAAACTTACTATCCTGATTAACTATCGGATTGCCGGAAGCATCAAATGCTAAGGCACCTATATTGGTAGTTACATTGCCGGTGGCTCCGATTTGCGTTCCTTCAAAATTGGTTTCTAATGAAACTCCATCTACTGGTGATAAAAATTGATTATTCAGATATCGTGAGGCAAATACACGAAGAACTTGCACAAAGGTTGAACCATTATATTCAAACATTTGATTGCTGGTAGGATTTCCGGTACTAATATCAAACCACATTTGACCTAGTGTGGGGGATACTGGTGTGGTTGCTGAATATATAGGCGGTAAGCTTGTGCTGCCAAATGTACGCACGCCTGTGATTCTATCCAACTGCCAATATAACCAATTAACTTGTGCAGGGAATGGAAATGGCCCCCAAGCGTTAGGTACACTGACTGCTTCAGTAAACAAATAATCTTTTGTTCCATCAGCAAAAGCAATAATACTGGGTTCCGGGGAAACCACTAGGTTCACAAATTGACTATTTTGTTGCAAGAAAAACACCTGTTGCGGTGATTTTCCATGCCGGGCAATCCCTTGACGAAATGATAATCTAGCCATTTTGTATCCCTTTAAAATTATTATTTTCCATAATTATTATTTATCCATTTAATATTATGGACATGAACCACCGTTCACGTAATTGAATCCCGCTAATATCAAGGTCTGTTCCGGGCCTGTCGGTGCTATCAATGCTGGGGTGTTTAAAAACATATCAGTTGTGCTAGTTTGTGCTAGTGTGTTAATACCACCAATACATACTAAATTAATACAGTCCTGGAAAACGGCGGTAAAGTTTGTACCGGAAGATGTATCAAGTAATGGAAATGATGTTAACCCAGAACAACTTTCCCAGGTGGAGGCAAAGAAGATACCGGAAGATGTATCAAGTAATGGAAATGATGTTAACCCAGAACAACTTTCCCAAGTATTTGTAAAGTTAGTAACCGATGTAACAACGATTACTGGAAACGATGTTAACGCACTACAGCCCAACCAAGCATTGCTAACATTTGTGCCGGAAGATGTATCAAGTAATGGGAACGATGTTAAACTAGAACACCCATTCCATGCACCGTCAAAGGTAATACCAGATGATGTATCAAGTAATGGGAACGATGTTAAACTAGAACACCCATTCCATGCACCGTCAAAGGTAATACCAGATGATGTATCAAGCGGTGGGAATGATGTTAAACTACTACAACCTTGCCACGTATTTGAAAAGCTAGTACCGATTGATGTATCAATTGATGGAAACGATGTTAAACTAGAACACACATTCCATGCACTAAAAAAGGATGTACCCGATGAGGTATCAAGCGGTGGGAATGAGGTTAAAGAACTACAATTTTCCCAAGTATTTATAAAGTCGGTGCCGACGGATGTATCGATTGGTGGAAACGATGTTAAAGAACTACAATTTTGCCAGGTACTTGCAAAATTGGTACCGAACGATGTATCAATTGATGGAAATAATGTTAAAGAACTACAAAGAGCCCACGTCAATGAAAAGTCAGTACCTGATGATGTATCAATTGATGGGAACGAAGTTAAACTATTACAATTATTCCATGTACTAGTAAAGTCAGTACCGGATGATGTATCGATTAATGGCATTGATGTTAAACTAACACAACTATCCCATGTACTAGTAAAGTCAGTACCTGATGATGTATCAATTGATGGAAACGAAGTTAACCCATTACAATTACGCCAGGTACGTGTAAAGTCAGTACCGGATGATGTATCGATTAATGGAAATGTTGTTAAACTAACACAATCACGCCAGGCGGTGTTAAAGTTGGTGACATTTTGTGTGCCCGTCGCAGAAAATGAAGTGAGGGCGGTTAACCCGAAACACATAAGTTGCATGCTGGTAAGGGTTGAGGCATTTGTTATATTAATATCAGTCCATCTATTATTAATGAAGCGTATTCTATTAACTACACCAACTTCACGTACAGTAACCGTACCAGTAGGTACTGCGATAGCATTAGTTGGACTACCACCAGCGTACGATATAAAGCTCCCGTCACCCCAATCAATTTCAAAATCACCACCATATACCGCAATAGTTGCAGAAGTTACAAAGTTTATCGGTTCAGCGGTGGCCAATGGTACGGGACATGGTGAGGCATTAATATAGTCGAATCCCGCTAATATCAAGGTCTGTTCCGGGCCTGTCGGTGCTATCAATGCTGGGGTGTTGTTAAACATATTAGTTGTGTTAGTTTCACTAAGCGTATTGATAGCACTAATACATACTAAATTAATACAGTCCTGGAAAACGGCGGTAAAGTTTGTACCGGAAGATGTATCAAGTAATGGAAATGATGTTAAACTACTACAGTTATTCCAGGAACCAGCAAAGTTAGTAACTGATGCTACATCGATTACGGGGAACGTTGTTAAACTAGTACAATTATTCCAAGCATTGTTTACGTTTGTGCTGGAAGATGTATCAAGTAATGGGAATAATGTTATACTATTACAATTATTCCAAGCACCACTGAAGTTAGTACCCAAGCCAGTTTCAAGTGATGGAAATGACGTTAAACTAATGCAATTATTCCAAGTATTAATGAAGTTAGTACCTAACGATGTGTTAATTAAGGGAAATTCAGTTAAGCCGGTACAATTTTGCCATGTATCTCTAAAGTTGGTAACAGAAGATGTAAGGATCTCTGGAAAGGATATTACACTGGAACAACCAAACCACGCACGTTGGAAATTGGTGGCTGATGATGTATCAATTAAAGGGAACGACATTAAGCTGGAACAATTTTGCCATGTTGAGAAAAAGGTGCTACCGGAGGATGTATCAATCAATGGAAAGGATATTAAGCCGGTGCAATTATTCCATGCACTAGTAAAGTTTGTACCGGAGGATGTATCAATCAATGGAAAG
>VAPM010201066.1_pt1 | contig 53460 bp, 49 predicted proteins | sample 3395091 | NCBI WGS metagenome assembly VAPM01 (sample SAMN08290445, study PRJNA428436) | hydrothermal vent metagenome | isolation source: Deep-sea hydrothermal vent chimney 3 | place: Pacific Ocean: Juan De Fuca Ridge
GAAACTATGCAAGGTTACAGTCCCACAGGATTCAAAATATTACCGCCGGTTGTTAAAAACCTGATTATCATCAACAGCTTGTTCTTTTTGGCCACGCTGGTGCTGAGAAGATTCAATATCGACCTTATCAACATCCTCGGGCTTCACTACCCCGGCGCTTCCGGCTTCAAAATTTACCAGTTTGTTACCTACATGTTTATGCACGGCGGCTGGGAGCATATTTTCTTTAACATGTTTGCACTCTGGATGTTCGGCAATGTGGTTGAAAATATGTGGGGTGGAAAGAAATTTCTGATTTTCTATATGCTCACCGGTTTAGGGTCGGCAATTGTCTATATTTTCTGGATTCATTTTTCTATCGGGAAAAACCTTGACATGCTCAACGCTGTCATATCCCATCCCACAGTACAGGGAGTGGAATCCTATTTCAAAGAGTATGGCTTTCACCTGAACGCGATGACAACAGCCTTGTCGCAGAGCGATCTCAACCTGTTTAACCACAACATGAGCCTTCTGGCAAGCGGGGCGGCAGCTCCTTCACAAATACAACAGGTTATTAGTTTCCTCTCCACCTATAAAGCTGAAATGGTAAACCAAATGGTGGTGATTGGCGCTTCCGGAGCTATTTTTGGCTTACTGCTCGCTTTCGGGGTGATGTTCCCCAACGAACGTATCTTCCTCATATTTTTTCCCGTACCTATCAAAGCCAAATGGTTTGTTATCGGTTACGGACTGTTTGAACTTTTTTCAGGTATCTTGAATCGTCCGGGCGACAATGTGGCACATTTTGCCCATGTGGGAGGACTGTTGGTAGGATTATTGATTATCATGTATTGGAAAAAGAAAGGTCATCTTTTTGGCTCTGAGATGTAAAATTAAAAGATATGCAAGGATATTATCAACAACCGCTAAACACGAACAAATTACTTCGAAATATTTTTTTGGGTAAGAACGTCCTGTCGCGCCTTATTCTCATCAACACCATCATTTTTTTACTAACAGCCGTTGTCCATCTTATCACTTGGCTTTCAGGTATTCCCGAACATTCTAACCTTACCCTTTTGGGTAGCTATCTGGCTCTCCCCTCCGGCCTGCCCCAGCTTGCTTCAAAGCCCTGGACACTTTTTACCTATATGTTTTTACACGAAGGCTTTCTACACTGGCTCTTCAACATGATTATGCTCTATTTTGGCGGCATTTTGTTTACCGAATACTTAAGCCAGCGAAAGTTGCTGATGACTTATTTGTTTGGCGGATTGGCAGGAGCCGTTTTCTTTGTACTGGCTTTCAACATCTTTCCGGTTTTCGCACCCATGCGCCAGAATTCTGTTGCACTTGGTGCTTCCGCTTCCATACTCGCCATTATTGTTGCTATCTCAACCTACGTCCCCGATTATACCGTTCATCTCTTTCTGTTGGGAAAAGTGAAATTGAAATGGATTGCCGTAGCTTTCGTTTTGCTGGATATCCTGAGCATCCCTTCCAACAATCCAGGCGGGCATATTGCCCATCTGGGTGGTGCACTATGGGGCTTCGTGTGGGCGCTGTCGTTGCGACGGGGGAATGATTTTCTCCGTATTTTTGATGGCATTAAAATGCCGGAAATAGATCCTAAAAAGAGAAAATACAGAAAATTCAATACCGCACGACCAGTTTCCGGACATCCCTTTACCGACGAAGAGTATAACCGGAAAAGAGCTGCCAGTCAGGCTGAAATAGACAAGATTCTGGATAAAATTTCCAAATCGGGATATTCCAGCCTCACAAAAGCAGAGAAAGAATTATTGTTCAAATCAAGTAATAAAAGTTAACTGAGCAGGAACGACAATCCTCTTTTCTGCCGTTAGCAGAAATATTATTTTATCTTATTTATGGAAGCAGTCATTGGTTACATCGTTATTTTTGGTCTCGGTATCGTTTTCGTTGCCGTATTTTTGTTCAGGAAAGATAAAAGAAGGATGCTTCCTATTTCCGAACAAGCATATCCACAACTAATTATTACTATCTTAATCAAAAAAGAGAAGGGCAAAATAACCGAAATCATTGTCCAGCTCAGACCACTGAAAAAAGTTTTACAAATCAGTGGCTTCCATGTCGAGTTCACCAACGAAGATCACGAAAAGGAAACGGTAGATATAAAGTCACTAATGGAGCCAACAAACAAACCCGTTGACCTCCAGCCCGCCCAATCATACCGGTATTCCATTCCTTTTCTGGTTTTTGAGACTTTACTCAGCAACCAGTCCGACTCCTATGACAGGTTCCGCTTTGTGGTTGTAACGCCAGAAAATAAAAAATTCAAGTCGCACGCACTGGGGTTACATCCGCGCTGGGGATTATTTAAGCAGGATTCCGGTAAGTATAACTGAGTTCGTTCTAAAAAGGCCAATAATTGTAAGTGTAAAAATCATGCCACAACCCCTGGTATGGACTTATTTTTGAAATGCGATTCCAACTTTCCCAAAATCCTTCCCGAAAAGGGAACTTCCCAGTTCCCGGAACCATTATTTAATTATTGGTTATGAGCATATTACGTATTGTGGCCTAAAAATTGCCAATGTAAGTTTCATTTATTACAAACAGACAAACTGAAAAGTTCCAAAATAGTATGACAACAACTGCAACAAAAAAAGCAAATTACAACAATAAGGTAAGCGTCACCTTAGAAGAAGGGCTCAGCAAGAAGAGCGAACTCATTCAATCTCGTGAAAAGAGCTTGAAAAACTTAAAAACCAACTTGGGTATGTTAAACACTGAAATTGAAAAGGCCGAACAGACAGGAACACAATTTTTATCCAATGTAAGTCACGAAATTAAGACCCCTTTGAATAGCATTTTAAGTGCTACCGTGCTGTTAAGGCAAATGCAACTTGATGGCGAAACGGCAGAGCTCGTGGAAACCATCCACCATTCCGGGCAATACCTTTTCACCATACTAAACGGCATCCTTGATTATTATAAAGTTACCGCTCACCAGCTCAACCTCGACCATATTAATTTCGACCTGAGTAACGAGCTGGAAGAAATCTTTAATATTTTCGAAGAAAAGGGAAAAGAAAAAGGAATTGAAATGCAACTGGAAACCGGAGCGAGTGTTCCGGGTTTTTTAATCGGCGACCCCACACGGCTGAAACAGATTGTTGCCAACCTGCTTGATAACGCGATAAAATTCACCCCTTCCCACGGTAAAATTTCTTTAAGTATCAATTCTGTTTCTTTTAAAAATGGATTACATGAGATTAGTTTTTCAGTAAAGGACACAGGAAAAGGAATCAGCAATAAAGACAAAAAAACCATTTGGGAAGCTTTCAGTATGGGCGATATGTCGCTGACACGAAAAAACCAGGGAACAGGCCTCGGACTTACACTTTCACGTCAGTTGTGCCATTTGCTTGGAGGAACGATGTTCTTTGAAACCAAACCTGGTGAAGGCAGCACATTTACCTTTACCGTAAAAATGGAAGCAGGAAAACCTCCACAGCGAAACCATAACAAGCAGCAGGAAATTCTGGATATCCTACTTGTGGAAGACAACCTGATAAACCAAAAACTCACACAGAAAATACTTATAAACCAAGGATTCCACGTGGACGTGGCCGACAATGGAAAAATGGCAGTAGAAAAATTCCGTTCTCACCATTACGATTTGATTTTCATGGATATTCAAATGCCCGAGATGGATGGACTGGAGGCCACAAGGAAAATAAGAAAAATTGAAGCAATAAATTATCTGAACGGAGAGAGAGTAAAAATCATAGCCCTGACGGCCAACTCTCAGCAGCAGGACAAGGAGAACTGCCTTGCTGCCGGGATGGACGATTATATTAACAAACCTTTTAACGTGAAAAAGTTCCCACTTGTTGTAAACCAGGGTTCGATATAAAATTTATCTTACAGAAAGCCAATAGCATATCAGATTTGTTGCTAAAGATCATGAAGTTATAGCAGGTTATAAGCAATCTGCAAGCACATTAATAACCTCAAACAACAATCCCTGATAAGTTATCATAAGTTGGTTTGAGAATTTGGTATATTTGCTCATTGAAAAAAGTCATCTTCAACCGGAGCAAAGTCATAACCTTTTCATCGGCACATTTTGTGCACGACATCTATTCTTCGTTTCTTGCTCCCCTGCTTCCACTTCTGCTCAAAAAGTATGGCATCAACCTTGCGGCAGCAAGCTGGCTAAGTCTTCTTCAGCGGATACCTTCACTTTTCAGTATCGTTCTGGGGACATTTGCCCACAAAATTCCCTGGCGTCCCATTATTATCCTTGCCCCATTGGTTACGGCTATTAGCGGCAGCCTGCTTGGCACAGCTCCCAATATCATATTACTCGGTATTTTACTCTTCACCATTGGCATGAGTGCGGCTGTATTTCACGTCCCGGCCCCGGTGATGATTAAAATTTTCTCTGGTAACCGTGCCGGAAAAGGGATGAGTTTTTATATGCTTGGGGGCGAAAGTGCCCGTATGCTGGGCCCGTTGCTAATCGTCAGTGCCGTATCATGGTGGGGACTGGAAGGCACATGGCGACTGGCTATACCGGCTGTAATTGCTACGATTATCCTTTCGCTTACCATTGAAAAAATACCATACGAAACCATTGATACAAAGGATGCCACTACACTAAAATGGAAAACTACTTTAAAAAAGTACTCAGGTTTTTTTGTTGCACTTACCGTTTATATGTTATTCAGGTCGGTCATGCGGGCTACCCTCTCCACATTCCTGCCAACCTATATGGTCGGGATGAAAGGGAGCAGCCTCATGTATGGAGCGTTTTCGCTTTCCATTCTGCAAGCTACAGCCGTATTAGGGACATTTGTGTCGGGAAGTATCTCTGACAAAATAGGACGTTTCAACACGTTACTCATTTTGGCCGTGGTGTCTCCTTTCTTCATGTTTCTTTTTTTGTGGACAGGCCCTGCACTTCAGATAATTTCGCTTCTGGCTCTCGGCTTTGTTTTGGCAGCTTCCACACCGGTTTTGCTGGCACTTGTTCAGGAACAAGGTTCCAACCAACCCGCTTTAATGAACGGAAGCTTCACGACCATCAATTTTATCAGCGGTGCGTTGTCAGTTTTGGCAGCAGGCTATATTGGCGATGCCATCGGGCTGGCAAAAATGTTTCAGATATCTGGTTATCTTGCCTTTATAGCCATTCCAGCTGTATTTCTGCTTAAGAGAAAAAGCCGCGGTCAGCAGCAAAACATCTCTAAACAAAAGCTTCGCTAATGTTATCAACTACTCATTGTAAATAAGTTTAGTCTGTATGTCCGGTGGTATTAAGATATTCTTTATATTTGCTTTCAAATGGGTATAATTTTGTCAGTCAAACTAACATAGTTCCATTATGAAGAAAAAAGTACTTATTATTGACGATGAACTGTCTATACGCATGTTGCTGGAGAACTTTTTAAGTAAAACCTACGAAGTTGTTACCAAAGTCGATGGACTGGAAGGCTTAAAATATATTGAAGAAGGAAACATTCCGGACTTGATAGTTGCTGATATTCAGATGCCCAATCTAAACGGGCAGGAGTTCCTGAAACAAATAAGAGCAAGTGGCTTTTATAAACATATACCCATCATTGTACTCTCCGGTATTGAAAGCAGCCAGGAAAGAATTAAATTACTAAAAATGGGCGCTGACGATTTTATAGTTAAACCTTTTAACCCCGAAGAATTGTCTATTCGCATAGAAAACATCATCAGCAGAACCAGCAAGTAAGATAGCTACATGGACCCTAATCCAAAGGAAAAGATGAAGCTGCTTTACATAGGAAATCATTCAGATGTTGTTGCTACCCTCAAAGAAAATGACGGAGAGGCAGAAATAGTTGTTATGGACAATGGGCTGCGTGGTATTGATTACCTTAGAAGAAATAAGGATATTGATGCCGTTATCTCTGATTACAACCTTCCCGGAATTCAGGGAGACAATCTTGCCACATTTATCAAAACCAAGCTTGGGTTTTCCAAAATACCTTTTATCCTGCTTGCCTTTGGGGAAAATTTACAATTTAGGGATGCCATTCTAAAAAAGAAAGCTGTGATTGATGACCTCTACCTTGCACCTCCAAAGGCGAAAGATCTTTTCATCCGGATTCGTTTTCTTATTTACTACTTAAACGAAATAAAAGAGTCGGGTTCTTCCGGCATCCAGACACAAAATGATTACAGAATTCCTTTCATAAAAAGGCTCTTCGATATTATTGTTTCGGCAACAGCACTTCTACTACTCTCACCGCTATTGTTGCTGGTGGCCCTTGCCATACGGATTGAGTCCAAAGGAAGTGTGATTTACAAATCGAAACGTGTTGGGACAGGCTATAAGATTTTCGATTTCCTAAAGTTTCGTTCCATGTACACGGGTGCGGATGCCAAATTGGAAGAGGTGGAGTACCTTAACCAGTATAGCCAGAATAAAGATGGAGGCAAAAACAGCAACAAAATGCCACACTGCCCCAGATGCGCTAAACTGCCCGATGGTGAATACTGTTCTCCGGTACTTTATATAAAAGGGGAAAAGACTTGTGAGTACTGGTATAATGAATTGAAAAAGAAAGATAAAACTGCAACATTTATTAAAATTGAAAACGATCCGCGAATTACAAAAGTTGGAAAATTCATAAGAAACACCAGCATCGACGAACTTCCTCAATTAATAAATGTTCTCAAAGGTAATATGTCAATTGTTGGAAACAGGCCACTGCCTTTGTATGAAGCAGAGCAGCTCACCTCCGACGACTGGAGTGCCCGTTTTCTCGCTCCGGCAGGGATTACGGGTCTCTGGCAGGTTGAGTTGAGAGGAAAAGGAGGCGTCATGTCAGAGGATGAAAGAAAAGGCCTGGATAATAAATATGCAAATACTTATTCTCTGTGGGGAGATATTAAATTAATTATCAGGACTATACCGGCCTTATTTCAAAAAGAAAATGTTTGATAAATTGTTCAAAACTTTTTTAATAACTAATAATAAAAAAATCAAAATAAAGAGGGGAAACCCGTAATTTTCACCGTAAAATGGATTTATCGTGATGAAGGATAAAGCAAGGAAGATCCGGTTGTTGAGCAACATATCCACAACCGGCATATTAATAATAATTTTATTGTTTAGTGGCCATGCTTTCGGGCAAAAAATGGCCGTTGACAGTTCCTTGTTTTTTAACCCGATTACCGATAATATTGTCAAGCGCCTTCCCCCTCTGAATGTTCTTATTGATTCGGCAGATTATAACTCTCCGGATATGCATTATCAGGACTTAAAAGCGCAATATTACTACTATGAGCAACTTTCTGCTCAACGCGCATGGCTTGAGCATTTTAGTCTTAACCTTGATCTTAATATGGGTAAATGGAATTTTTGGGATAAAGATGAATTTACCAAGATTGACCATTTTTATCGTTCTCAGTCTTATCGCGATAATTATGCTGTCGGATTCTATATTCGTTTCCCTCTTGCAACATTTTTCGACAGACGAAACCGTATTAAAAAACAGAAAAAATGGATCGAGATTTCTCTGACCCAAAAAGAAATTAACCGACGCTTTTTGGCTAAAGAAGTCATTCAATATTATAATAATCTGGTTCAGTATCAGAATTATATAAGAATTTATAACGATTATCAGAATTTCACCATGATGCAGATGCGGATGGCTCAAAATGAATTTCTTAACGGCGAAATATCTACGGCAGAATATACCCGTTTGAAAGAAATTCAAACCAGAGGAGCCATTGACTTCCAGCAGGCTATTGCAGAATTTAACAAAAACTATCAGCTTTTGGAAGTTGCCACAGGAATGAAATTTAATCTGATAAATATTTTGCGTTAATAATTGAAAGGTTAATGGATTTATTATACTTTATACGGCTTTTTAAAAGAAACATCATCATCTTGTTCGGGGTGCCATTGTTGTTGTCAGTGGTGGTCTATTACTTTGTGCGTAATCAGGAAAAGGTTTACCAGTCAGAGGCCATCATTTATACCGGTATCACAACAGGTTATTCAATTGAGTCCACAGTTCAGCGGTCCACCGACTTTTTCAGTACCAGCGCCCAGTTCGACAACATGATTAACCTGCTGAAATCAAGACAAACAGTGGTGGAGACATCGTTGCGCCTTTTAGCACAGGACCTCTCTCTGGAACATTATAATCCCCAGTATATCTCTAAAGAAAACTATGCCCTTCTGCAACGGAGTATCCCTCAAAGAATCAAAGACCTTGTTGTTAAAAACAATAAAAACGGCGTTGAAAGGAAAAAAGAAGAACAAGTTCATCTATTAGAAAAAGAAATTCACTCTCTTGAAAAAAAGATTAGAAAAAAAAGAAACCTAGCTGCACGTGAATCTTCTACTTTTTCAGGAAATAATCCAAATACAAGAAACAAACCAGCTCAGGATTATGGCGTTGACAAGAATAATGCCAAACTAGCGATAAGTGCAGACGGTAATTTCGTAACGCACACAGTCTTACCCGGTGAGTCGCTCGCTACCATCGCTGATCGTTATGGTATATCACGTGGCGAACTGATTCAACTAAACGGACTGAGCAGCGGAAGTATCAGCCCCGGTCAAAGTTTGATTATCAAAAAGTTACCCCAAAGGGGTTCCACCCAACAGTACCACGTGGTGAAGCCTGGCGAAAGCCTATATACTATTGCCAAACGATATGGGATTAACATCAGCAAGCTTCGGGAGATAAACCATCTCGGCAACAGAGGATTAACCGTTGGACAGAAAATACTCATCAGTGGGTATAACACCGGCAGTTCTTATGACAATACTATAAAACAGGTTTCACCCGGATATTCTAATAACAATGCCGTTGCCACGTCAGCAACAACCTCTATCCAAAATGCAACAGGGGAATCGGCCAGTAGCAGTTACACAAGTGGTGGGAAAATTTTTGTAAAAGACCCTGTAATACCCCCCGGTGTAAAAAGATCGGATTATGAGCAAACCGTTGCTAACCTCCGAAATTATTATGCTTCGAGCGACACTAATTTTATATACGGATTACTACACTATGGGTTCAACAAACATTATAGCATTAACTCTATCAGTAAGATTCAGATCTTCCGTATCAGCAACAGTGACCTGGTAAAGCTTACCTATACCAGCAACGACCCCGGTATTTGTGAACAGACATTAAAGATTATTTCAAAGGTATTTATGATTGACTACAAGTCGTTGCGGGTGAACGAAACCGATCGGGTGGTCAAATATTTTGAACGGGAAGTTGACTCGGCAGACAATAAACTTGCAGAGGCAGAAGATCGCCTGCTGCACTTTAATAAATCCAATAACATCATTAACTACTACGAACAAAGTAAAGCGATAGCTATTCAGAAAGAGGCCTTGGATAAATATTTTCAGGATCAGCAGATAAGGTTATCAGGAGCCTCAGCTTCTTTGTATGCCTTGGAAACAAAAATGACAGCCCGCGATTCTATCTATCTTAAAAGTGATGCCATCAGACAACGGGAGAAAGAGCTGGCGGAGGTAACACAAGATATTATTGTTAACAAGTTAGCCCAAGATTATAATGGACAAGTTAAGAGCAGACTCATTCAACTCAAAAGACGACAAAAGCAATTGCGTAATGAAATAAAGCTCTATGTAGATCAGCTATACCTATATGGACATTCCACACAGGGTATCTCTATTCAAAGCCTTCTAAGCAGCTGGCTCAAAAACAGGATAACCTATGTCGAAGCCCGTGCCGGCCTGAGGGTACTGACACAACGAAAACTTGACTTTATTCGTACTTACCAGAAAATGGCTCCCCTGGGTGCTATGCTTACGCGAATTCAAAGAGAAATTAAGGTGGCGGAGCAAACCTATCTTGAACTGCTCAGAAGCCTTAACCTGGCGAAGATGAAGCAGCAAAACATGGAAATGTCAACCAATATTAAGGTGGTTGACCCGCCCTTCTTCCCCATTCAGCCTAATCCATCCAAAACAAAATATATCGTTTTAGCTGCTGGGATTTTCGGATTTCTGATAGTAGCCATGCTTATCATAATGCTGGAATATTTTGATACTTCATTGAAAAGTCCCAGCCGTGTTATCGAGCAAACAGAAATGCAACTGGCAGGTGCTTACCCCATTTTGTCGTCAAGCCATCAGGCCAACGAGCTTTCGCAAATCACCAACAGACTGGTGGATATGATGATACAAAATATAAAGCTCAGTCTCGGTAAATCCAAATTAAAACCTGAAAAACCTTATGTGGTGCTTATTTTCAGTACACAAAACAAAACAGGCAAAACGTTGATCACCCAAAAAATTATCAACAGGATGCGCTCAATGGGCGATAAGGTACTGTTTTTAAACTATGACGACGGTAAGACACTGGCAGATGAGGAGGACTTTAATTATTCCTATCGTTACGAAATAAAGAATAACTTCATTGATGTTGCTAACCTGCAGCAGCTAATGGACAACCGTTACCTGAGAAAAACAAACACAGCATACGATTTTATTTTCATCGAACTGCCTTCCATTATTTATCATATCTATCCGATTAAACTTTTGTCTGAAATTGATATGGCTCTATTTGTTATCAAGAGTAGCAACCGATACACAAAAGCGGACAAAACAGCCATGGGTATTTTTAAGGAAGCTTGTCAATCAAGTCCCCTCGTTATACTTAACGAGGTAGAACTGTTCAATCTGGCAGATTTAATGTCGGAATTACCCAAAACCAGAAAAAACAATTTTGACAGACTCAGGAACTTATTAAAATACTCCTCGAAGTTTAAAATTACTTTCAAGAAAGAAGCTTAAAAAGTGAATAATGTACTTGCAAAAATACTTAAGAACAAAAATTTTCTGTCTCTTGCCAATAACGGGCTGGTTGCAGTATTCGGATTCTTTGGTTTTTTGCTTCTGGTTAGAAGCCTGAGTACAAATGAGTTTGGCGAGTGGGTGTTGCTAATAACCACAGCCAACTTTCTTGATATGCTTCGTTTCGGAATCACCCGTACGGCTATCGTACGTTTTCTTGCAGGTGAGAATAATGAAGAAGCACGCCGGCTGATTGGCTCCAACTACATTATCAATCTGTTCTCCACACTCATTCTTGTGATAATTGTTTTGGCAGTGCGTTATTTCTTTTATGACACAGTAAACAGTTCGGGCTTTGTGCTGTTTTTCAAGTGGTTTCCCCTGCTGGCATTCATAAACCTACCCTTTAATAACGCACAATCGGTACTTCAGGCAAAAATGAGGTTCGATTTCATGTTATTATTAAGAGTTATAAATGTAGGAGGTTTCATGCTTTTTCTGTTGGTGAATTTCTTCTTCCTGCATGTTGGCCTTCAGGTTATTGTTTATGCTTATCTGCTGGTCAATATTATCACTTCTATTGTATCTATGATTCCTAACTGGGATGGCTTCCGGTATGTTGGCAAAGCCACCAGAGCCACCAACAAAAAGATTCTTAATTTCGGAAAGTATTCTACAGGTACACTTATTGGCAGCAACTTATTAAAGAGTGCGGACACTTTTATCATTGGCCTAAGTCCGTTTTTGGGAACTGCCGGAGTAGCCTTATACAGCATCCCGCTAAAACTCACCGAGATTATTGAGATTCCACTGCGAAGCTATGCCATGACAGCCTTTCCAGGAATGTCAAAGGCAAGTATTGAAGGGAACAAGGATTTGGTAAAACATATTTTTTATACCAATGCTGGAGGGATGACCCTGCTTATGATACCCATCATGCTCTTTTCTTTCATCTTTGCTAAAGACCTGGTTTACATTCTGGGAGGAGCCGGCTATGAGACTACCACCGGGATATTTCGTATTTTCACAATTTACGGACTGTTGCTTCCCCTCGACCGCTTTATCGGAGTAACGCTTGACAGTGTGAACATGCCACGATTTAACTTTTTGAAAGTAGTTTATATGGCTGTGGCAAATATTGTTGGCGATTCACTGGTTGTTTTTGCCTTTTATTATGTGGCCATTGCTACCAGTATTTTTACACTGGTTTCATTCCCTGTAAATAATTTCCATGTCTTAGCACAAATTACACATAACTTTTCCGTCATTACAACTCTTGAAGGAGTGGCTGTTGTAACCATTCTTTTCACCCTGATTGGTATCTTTGTGGGATCTCATTATTTGAGAAAAAGCTTTGACTTTCACCTTCGGAAAGTGTTTCAGGGAGGAATTTTATTTTTTAGCGAAAGTATCTTTCGAAAAAAGGGTTAAGGGGGATTTCTAATAATTACTTCGTATCAACATTCTCAGAGTTTTATATAGACGATGAAAATTTTGGTAAGCTATCGGGATAAGGTAATAATAAGAAAATTTGAAGAAGTATATGAAAAACTCGGTAAACCTTACGGGAACATATGTGATAAACAATCTGGCAGCGTTAAAATTTTTCTCAATAGCTACGGCTATTCAGAAAAATTTATGCCTTGCATCTTGTTCATCGCATTTGTTTTTTGAAAGGAAGGAATTATTAGAAGTTCCCTTAAATTGTTTGCTAAAAATTTATACTTTTAACTTTTAATAATTTGTATGCTGGAATCGCTAAAAGATAAAACGGGAGCAGCCAGGCTTCAACATCCTTTGGTTATTACTATTATTTTTATAGTAACCATTCTGTTGGGGTTTATTATTGGCAGAGGTGGTCTAAAAGTTGCCATTGCACTTGTTCTTCTGGTGCCTTTATTTATCTTTTTGAACCGGCTGTTTGTCCATCCTGTTATTGGCATCTATTCTACCCTTTTCATGGCCTTTACAGCCATTGGCCTCACACGGTACATACAGGGAGTTCCGCTGGGTTTAAGTATTGATGGACTTCTTATCATTACCATTATCGCGGTATTTTTCCGGAATTTCTTTGATAAGATTGACTTTAGCCTGTTAAACCGCGATATTGTTTACCTTTTGATTATCTGGTTCGCTTACACTATTCTCGAATTTTTCAATCCACAGGCATTAAGTCGTACCGCTTGGTTTTACGCCATGCGTGGTCTTTCGCTTTATCCTCTGCTGGTAGTTCCTTTGGCACTTCTTATTTTTACCAGGCTCAGACATTTATACGGTTTCCTCATATTTTGGGCGGCTTTTTCTTTGTTAGCAACCCTGAAAGGGCTACAGCAAAAATATATTGGATTAGACTTTGCAGAACAACACTGGTTAAATACCATAGGCTATGTTACTCACATGATTAACGGAAAACTTCGGGTATTCTCCTTTTTTAGTGATGCCGGACAGTTTGGGGCAGCTCAGGGTGCTGCCGGAATAGTCTTCGCCGGTGTAGCAGCAGCCATGAAAGGTTGGAAAAACAAGTTCTTTTTCTGGTTTGTGTCCATCATGTCGTTGTGGGGGATGATGATATCCGGTACGCGGGGCGCCATGATTGTCCCGGCGTTGGGGGGCATTACCTTTGTCATCCTCTCTAAACGTACCAGAATAATGATTATAGGAGGGATTACTATCGTTTTGCTCTATCTTTTCTTTGCCCATACTTACATCGGCGACAGTAATTATACCATTGCCCGAATGCGTACCGCTTTTCATCCAGAGACAGATGCCTCGTACCAGGTCAGGCTGAAAAACCGGCAAATACTGAAAACATATCTTGCCGATAAACCCTTTGGCGGGGGTATTGGTTCGGCAGGCAACTGGGGAAAACGGTTTTCGCCTCAGGGCTTTCTTGCCAATGTGGCTACTGATAGCTGGTATGTCCAGATATGGGCAGAACAAGGCCGTGTAGGACTTATCCTACACCTGTCTATTCTCATGTACATAGTCTTTAAGAGCTTCTTCCTCATTATGACCAAGGTAAAAATTAAAGAGCTAAGTAATATTTTGGGGGCGCTGCTTGGAGGGTACGTCGGAATAATTGGTGCCGCCTATGGGAATGGTGTGCTCGGACAGATGCCTACCGGGATCCTGTTATACCTAAGTTGGGTCTTTTTATTTTCAGCACAACAGCTTGAACGTGAATATAATGGGCGATTAACACAAGGCATTTCCCCCTGGTCATTTGCAGTGAAAGACTAATGAAGCAAATATGGAAAATAAAATAACAGATTGGCCCTTGGTGTCGGTGGTTACAGTTAACTACAACCAGTCGGAGGTGACCTGTGAGTTTCTGGACTCTTTTAGGCAAATCAGTTATCCGAAAACAGAGGTCTTTGTTGTGGACAACGCTTCTCCCAACGATCATCCCGAAATTATAAAAGAAAAATTCCCTGAAATCCATTTCATTCAAACAGAGAGAAATCTTGGTTTTGCCGGAGGTAATAATGTGGCACTTCCCTATTGCACCGGCAAATACATCCTTTTTATAAATAACGATACGGAAGTTACCCACGGATTCCTCGAGCCTTTGGTAGAAGTACTGGAAAAAAAACCTCAGGTGGCGATGGTAAGTCCCAAGATTCATTACTTCCATACACCTGACACCTTGCAGTTTGCCGGCTTCACCCCTATTCATCCCATAACCATACGGAATTTTGCCATCGGCTTCGGCGAGAAAGACAAGGGGCAATATGACATAACCTGCGAAACAGGCTCCGTTTTTGGCGCTGCTATGTTGGTTTCCATGGCCGTCATTAAAAAAGTAGGGATAATGACAGAGCGGTTTTTCCTGTATTACGAAGAGCATGACTGGGGCGAGCACATAAAAAAAGCGGGATATAAAATTTATTATCAGGGGAAATCACTGGTGCTGCACAAAGAGTCCATCTCAACTGTAAAAGAAAGCCCGTTTCAGATTTTTTATCTTACCCGCGGTCGTATTCTTTACGCCAGGAGGAATAACCATGGTCTCACAAAACTATTGAGTTTTTTATATCTAAACCTCGTAGCCGTACCCAAACAAATATTATATTATCTCGTTCATAAGCGACCAGATTTGGCCAAAGCCAGTATCAGGGCAATGTGGTGGCACTTTATACATTGTAAAAATATTCACGGGTTACCCAAATTGCCTGAAAAAGAATAAAGCCTATGGAAACGTTTAAAATTCTACTCCTTATTATCGAATATACACTTTTCTTTTACCTGCTTCTTGCAACTCTATACATTTTTATTTATTCGGTAGCGGGACTCTTCTACAGGCAAAAACAAAAAGATAACGTATCAAAAGTCAGGAAGTTCGCCATTCTGATTCCAGGCTACAAAGAGGATGCCGTGATTGTACATGTGGCAAAAGAAGCAACGCTTCAGGATTATCCCAAAGACAAGTTTGAAGTTATCGTCATTGCCGATACTTTTAAAAAGGAAACTTTAGATGCCCTTCGTAAATTGCCTGTTCGTGTTGTAGAGGTGGTATTCGAGGTGAGTAAAAAGTCAAAAGCGCTTAACAAATGTATGGAAATCATTGGCGACAACTATGATGTGGCTTTTATTCTCGATGCCGACAATATTATGAAAAAGGACGTACTGACCAAGATAAATGCTGCTTTCGACCGTGGTTTTGATGCCGTTCAGGGACACCGGACAGCCAAGAATCTGAATGCTGCCTTTGCTATCCTTGATGCTTTAAGTGAAGAAATCAATAACCATATTTTCCGTAAGGGACACCGTGTATTGGGGATATCCTCTGCGTTAATAGGTTCGGGAATGGGTCTTGATTATGCACTTTTTAAAAAGACCATGGACACTATTGATTCGGTGGGCGAAGACAAAGAGATAGAACTCAAGATCATAAAAAAGGGCTATACCATCGAATATGTACACGACGCCATTATTTACGATGAGAAAACACAAGAATCCGGAAATTTCGTTAACCAGCGGCGACGTTGGATTGCCGCCCAACTGGGATACTTCAGAAGTAACTTTTTGGATGGCATCCTCGCACTCATTACAAAAGGCAACTATGACTATTTCGATAAAGTGATGCAGATGATACAACCACCACGTATTTTGCTCACCGGAATTTTATTTTTTCTGTCTCTATTGTATGGGATCATCCATTTTCTGCCCTACCCCTGGCTACAGCAATATTTTGCACCCGGTTTCTATTGGTGGCTTGGGTTATTCGTAGGAACGGCTCTGGCACTGTTATTTGCCATTCCGGTGAGATTTTATAACAAGCAGACTTTCTTGGCACTGCTTTCCCTGCCAAAGGGGTTTGTCCTTATGTTTTTGAGTCTACTAAAAGTGAGAGGAGCATCCAAACAATTTTTACATACCGAACATTCACATCCGGGAGAAATAAAGCATAATTAACCGAAATGAGTATCAAGCTAAAAAGATATCCGCTCGTCTCAATTATTACGGTCAACTTCAACCAGGCCGTGGTGACCTGCGCTTTGCTCGAATCGCTCAACAAAATCACCTACCCAAACCTTGAAGTTATTGTGGTAGATAATCACTCCACAAAAGATGATCCTTCGATCATCAAAAAGCGTTACCCGAATATAGTATTTATTCAAAACCCTATCAACTACGGCTTTGCCGCAGGAAATAACTACGGCCTTATGCGTGCCCGTGGTGAGTATGTAATGCTGCTCAACAACGATATTGAAGTTCCTCCTGACTTTCTGGAGCCGCTCGTGGCCAAGCTTGAAAGGAATCCTGATATCGGAGCTGTTAGTCCACGCATCCGGTTTTACTACCAACCCGATATCATCCAGTATGCAGGTTATACGCCCATGGATAAAATAACCATACGAAACTCGGCCATTGGCTACCGCGAAAAAGATACGGGACAATACAACGAAGACCGCGAAACGCCATCAGCACACGGAGCTGCTATGGTGGTTCCCATTCGTGTGGTGAAAGAAATCGGCCTTATGTCTTACATCTTCTTTCTCTATTATGAAGAAGCCGATTGGTGTGAGCGTATTTTACACGCGGGATATAAGATTTATTATGTCGGTAGCTCTTATGTACTTCATAAAGAATCCGTTTCGACAGGCAAACTGAGTCCGCTGAAGATTTATTATCTCAACCGGAACCGTATTGTGTTTATGCGTCGCAATCTTCATGGTAAAGAGTATTACGTGGCTCTGCTTTACCAGCTTTTTGTTGCTATCCCAAAAAATGCGTTTAGCTTCCTGCTGAAAGGGAAAATCTCACTTTTTCTGGCTTACTATAGAGCCATTGGTTGGCATATCACCCATTTGTTCTCAAAAGAAATCCATGAAAACCCAATGTTATGATACTAAAAATATGGCATACTATTGAGCTGATTGTATTCGTATATCTGGCATTTACAGATATTTATCTGTTTATTTTCGCTTTTGCGGGCCTCTTCCCCCTGAAAAGAAAAAACAAGACTTCGCAGAAAAAGCGAAAGATTCTAGTACTTATTCCAGGCTATCGCGAGGATGCAGTTATCATTGATGTGGCCAAAGAAGCATTGAATCAGGACTATGGAACAGATAATTATGACGTTGTCATCATCGCCGATGGTTTTAAGCCTGAAACCATCGCCAGGCTGAAAACAATTCATGTCCGTGTGATAGAGGTAAAGCTAAAATATAGCACCAAATCGCGTGCGCTGAATGCAGCTCTGTCACAAACTGATGACTGTTACGATGTAGCCGTAGTGCTGGATGCCGACAACATCATGGCAAAAGATTTCCTCTCCCGTATCAACGAAGCCTTTTGTGATGGATACCTTGCCGTGCAGGGTCATCGCATAGCAAAAAACCTGGACACTCCCTTTGCCATTCTTGATGCGGTGAGCGAAGAGATGAACAACCATATCTTCAGAAAAGGACACCGTGTAATCGGACTTTCCTCGGCACTTATCGGATCGGCTATGGCTTTCGATTACCATTATTTCAAAAAAATGATGAAAAAAGTTGAGGTCGTGGGTGGATTCGACAAAGAGCTGGAGGTGCGGTTATTACAAAAGAAACACAAAATTGAATATCTGTCGGAAGCTTATGTATATGATGAAAAAGTATCCAACGCCAAAGTATTTACCAAACAGCGGAGACGATGGCTATCGGCACAGGTTCACTATTTTGGAAGAAGTTTTCTACCTGCTCTGAGAGATCTGTTTTTGAGGGGGAATATCGATTTTTTCAACAAAGCCCTACAATTTGTTCTCCCTCCCCGCATCATGCTCATCAGTCTGTTATTCATCATAGCAGTGGTTTACTTCTTTGCCGCTCCGTTATCCGTGTCTTTATTAACACTGGCGCTACTGGTACTTTGCATTCTGACTTTTATGCTTTCCATACCCCGCTATTTCTATAATCTTCGTACCTTGTGGGCATTAACCCGGCTTCCGGTTGGCATTATTTTGATGTTCTTTTCACTGTTGAATATTAAAGGAGGCAACAAGGAATTTCTACATACGAAACATACGTATAATGCTTTTCAGATTAAATATCCTCATTTTTATACTAAAAATAAGATAAAATGAAAATAGGAATAGAAGGCCAGCGGCTTTACAGGGAACGAAAACACGGGATGGACATGGTAGCACTGGAGCTTATCAAAGAACTTCAGAAACTGGACAAAAAAAATGAGTATGTCGTATTTATCAAACCTGATGATGACAACCGGATTTTTGAACAGACCGCCAATTTTAAATTTGTGGAACTGGGCGGTGGCCCCTATCCAACATGGGAGCAGTTTGCGCTGCCCAAAGCTGCCCGCAGGGAAGGCTGCGATATATTGCACTGCACGAGCAACACAGCACCGCTGAATCCTGGAACGCCTCTGGTAATCACGCTGCATGATATCATTTATATGGAAAGTATTAGCCTTTTTAAGAAGGGTGGAACATGGTATCAAAAGTTCGGCAACATGTACCGTCGTTTCGTCGTCCCGAGGGTGATGAAGAAAAGTGACAAGATTATCACAGTCTCCGAATTTGAAAAAAATCGTATCAAAGATTTTTTTGGCTTTCCTGCCGATGATAACCGAGTGGTGGCCATATACAACGGTGTAAGCGAACATTTTCGTAAAATCGACAACCAAAAAGAACTTCAGCGGGTAAAAGAACTTTATCACCTCCCCGACCGGTTTCTATTTTTTCTAGGCAACACCGACCCCAAGAAAAATACCAAAGGTGTACTGAAAGCTTTCTCCGATTATCTGAAAAAAAACGGCGACGACATATACCTCGTCATGCTCGATTACGAACAAAATGCACTGGAGAAAATCCTTACGGAAATTGGCGACAAAGAGTTGATTAACAGAATTATCCTGACCGGATACGTCATCAATACTGACCTACCGGCTATTTATAATTTATGTGAAGTTTTCCTTTATCCATCGCTACGCGAAAGTTTCGGTATTCCTATGCTGGAGGCTATGCGCTGTGGTGCACCCGTCATCACATCTAACACCTCAAGTATGCCGGAAGTGTCCGGTGGTACCGCTTATATTGTCAATCCTTTTAAACCGGAAGAGATAACAGCAGGTATCGAAAAGATCCTTTCTGATGAAACTTACCGGAAAGATATTATTGAAAGAGGTTTTCGCCAGTCGGCCAAATTTTCCTGGAAAAATATGGCCGAAAAGGTGCTGGAACTCTATGAAACCATTTACAATAAACACCACTAAAACCCCACGTTATGATTAAAGACAGAGATATTGTCATGGTTGGTCTGGCTTCTCTCGACAGCCGGATTGGAAGTAACGTCATCAACCTTGCCGAAGTATTTTCGAAACACAACAGGGTGCTTTACGTAAACTATCCCATGGACAGGCTGACCCTGTGGCGCGGCCGTCATGATCCTATTGTTCAGAAACGGAAGAAAATTTTACGTGGCAAACTCCCCGACATGGAACAAATTAATGAAAGTATGTGGAGTTTCTTCCCAAAGACTATTCTGGAGTCCATCAACCAACTACCGGTCAACTGGTTATTTGATATTCTGAACCGAATCAACAACAACCGTTTTGCCAGAGAGGTGAATCGTGCTATAAAAAAGCTGAATTTCAAAGAAATTATTATTTTTAATGATACGGATATGTTTCGCAGCTTTTACCTGAAAGAACTTATCCGTGCCAAAACATATGTTTATTACACCCGCGACAACATGCTGGCTGTGGACTACTGGAAACGCCAAGGTACGCGCATCGAACCTGCCTTGATGAAAAAGGTAGATTTGATTGTTGCCAATTCCACTTACCTGGCTGACATCGGGAAACGCTACAACCCACACTCTTACTATGTTGGTCAGGGCTGCGACGTCTCTCTTTTTGACAAAAAACTCATCAAGGAGTTGCCTCCCGACATGAAACCCATAAAAAGCCCTATTATCGGCTATATCGGTGTCCTTTATACCCTTCGGCTGGATATTGATGTTCTGCTTCATATTGCCAGAAGTCGCCCGGACTGGTCGCTGGTACTGGTTGGCCCGGAGGATGATAAGTTTAAAGCCAGTGAGTTGCATCAGATTGACAATGTCTATTTTCTGGGAAGGAAAAAAATGGAAGAACTCCCGGCCTACCTTTTCGGATTCGATGTGGCTTTAAACCCGCAGAAACTTAACGAAGTAACCATTGGAAACTACCCGCGTAAAATAGATGAATATCTTGCCATGGGAAAACCTGTTGTTGCCACAAAAACTAAGGCAATGGAAGTTTTTGAAAAATGGGTTTATCTTGCCAAAGACAAAGAAGAGTACGTGCAACTGATTGAGAAGGCGTTGGAAGAAAATTCGCCCACGAAAGAAGCTGAACGCGAAAAAGTAGCCCGAAGCCACACCTGGGATGCTAATGCCGAAGCTATTTATGAAAAAATTGAAATGACCGAAAAAATGAAATGATATGGGACTTAAAGAGAAAATAAAATCCAACGAAAAGCTGAAAAAGCTGGTATTGTGGATGCTTATGCCACGAAATCAGGCCAGGCCTCGCCTGTGGGTCAAGTGGTTTGTAAATCCCATGAAACATAAGCGCGGTAAAAGGTCGCTGGTGCGAAGACATACCCGTATGGATCTGATGCCGTTCAATAATTTTGTGCTTGGAGAAGACTCTACCATCGAAGATTTCTCAACCGTAAACAATGGTGTGGGGGATGTTATAATCGGCAACCGCACCCGTATTGGCATGTCCAACGTCCTCATTGGCCCGATAACCATTGGCAGTGATGTAATGTTTGCTCAAAATGTGGTTTTATCAGGGCTGAATCACGGATACGAAGACATAGACCTTCCCCCCAGCATGCAAAAGGTAGAAACAAAACCTATTGTAGTAGAAGACCAGGTGTGGATTGGGGCAAATGCAGTGGTTACGGCCGGCGTTACCGTTGGGAAGCACTCTATTGTTGCCGCAGGTTGCGTGGTGGTAAAAGATGTTCCTTCTTATGCCATTGTCGGGGGAAATCCGGGGAGACTATTAAAACAATATAATCACGAAACCAAAGTATGGGAACGCGTGAAAAAATAGCCGTAAAGTCTCCCCGTTTTCGTCATTTTTCTATTTTAGCATAATGATAAATACGGGAGAAGAACTTGCGATTACATAACACAAAGGAAATCAAGCCAATGCACAAAATAAAAACTTTTCTTCAATACTTTAAAGATTTCATAAAATGGGGTGAATATCGCTATATATTCACCTCTATAAAATATATTCTGCTTCACAGAACCACTTCAAGAACACAGGTTTACCGTAGCAGCCTGGGACTGTTTTTGTCAAGAAAGGGGACACTGGACTTTCAGTTTGCCAACTACGCCTATGAATGGGGTGTAAAGAAGTTTGTGTATCAGCATTTAAATGAATGTGATGTATTTTTAGATGTTGGAGCTAATATCGGCACCTATGCCATTTTATTGGCCCAAAAAGGGATGCGCGGATACGCTTTTGAACCCATTAAAAGCAACTGTGATGCATTGCGTATCAACCTCATTTTAAATAATCTTGAAGATAAAGTAAAACTCTTCCATCTGGCACTGGGTGCCAAATCACATCAAGCTGAGTTTGCTTTTGACATTGTCAACACCGGAGCATCCCATCTGGCTTCCATTCAGCCTGATGACGAGGTTCCGCAAAGAGAAAAAAGCACCTTTTCTGAGATTGTTCCGCTGGATAACCTGATGGACCAAATTGATTTCAAAAAAGATGATCATATTTTTATCAAAATAGATGTGGAAGGCATGGAAGAAAAAGTACTACTGGGTGCAAAGAAATTCCTTCAGACCTACCCTAACATTTTGATAGTCATGGAGTCGAAGCACAGCGGGAGAAAGCGGTTAGCACGGATACTGAATGAAATTGGTGATTTTGAGATTCTGAATGTGGACGACATGAATATGGGAGCACAGAAAACAACTAGTAAAAAATAATGTCATGATGACGCTCAAAATACTGTTCTGGCTGTTTTTATTTATCGTTTTCTATGCCTATTTGGGCTATGGTATTTTGTTGTTCATCCTGGTTCAGCTGAAAAGGCTCTTTTTTAAAAAGAAAACCTCCCCGATACCTGATTATGAGCCGGAAGTTAGTTTATTCGTCGCTGCATACAATGAAAAGGATTTTGTAGATGCGAAAATAGCCAACTCTTTCGGCCTTGAGTACCCTCCGGAAAAAGTGAGACAGGTATGGGTTACCGATGGCTCTGATGATGGCACACCTGATCTGTTAAGGAAATACAGTGACAAAGGCGTTGAAGTTTACCATGAGGACAAAAGAGGTGGCAAAATAGGCGCTATGAACCGGGGCATGCAGTTTGTAAAAACACCCATTGTTATTTTTTCAGATGGTAATACAATGCTGGGCAGGGAATCTATCCGCCGCATTGTCAATCTGTTCGCGGATCCAAAGGTGGGCTGTGTTTCCGGAGAAAAACGTGTTTTTAACAAAGACTCTGCAGCTGCTACCGAAGGAATCTACTGGAAATATGAGTCCAAATTGAAAAAATGGGATGCTGAACTTTATTCTGTTGTTGGCGCTGCCGGTGAGCTGTTTGCCATTCGTACCGAACTTTTCAAGCCGGTGGAAAAAGATACCCTGCTCGACGATTTTATCATCTCGTTGCGGGTAGCCATGGAAGGCTATACTATTCAGTACGATCCGGAAGCTTACGCTATCGAAAATCCATCGGCCAATGTAAAAGAAGAGCTCAAAAGAAAGGTTCGTATTGCTGCCGGCGGTATTCAGAGTATTATTCGCCTGAAACCTTTACTGAATATCTTTAAATATGGCATACTCAGTTTCCAGTATATCTCACACCGGGTTTTGCGCTGGACACTGGCCCCCCTATCGCTGCCACTGATATTTCTTTTTAATCTGCTGCTTGCCTCCCAAGCCGGGTTCACAAATTTCAGCAACATATACACGTTGCTGTTTTATGGACAAATCCTCTTTTATACCATGGCCCTACTGGGTTGGTATCTCGAAAATAAAAAAATAAAGGTGAAAATTTTATATGTCCCGTACTATTTTCTGATTATGAATTATGCTGTTTACGCGGGCATTAAACGTTATTTTAAAGGACAACAAACGGTCAACTGGGAACGTGCCAAACGGGGATAAATCGTATGAGTAAGGGAATTTATACCATATTGTTACTGATAACAGGCTTTCTGAGTGTTCAACTCTCGGCACAAACCTGTAGCAAGACCATTAACTCGTCCACGCCTTATATCGACTGGAAAAGTCTGGCTTTCAACGATATCAAACCAGGAGATACCGTTTGCCTGCAGACCGGAAATTGGAACTATATTCAATTGAAAAATTTCCACGGAACTGCTGACAAACCTATTGTTTTCATAAATTCGGGCGGAACAGTTATTATCAACACTGACCACTTTGTTGGAATTAAAATTGGAAGTTGTTCCCACATTATTTTCAGTGGAAACGGCGACCCTCAGGCCCCTTACGGGTTCAGAATATTAGGGGTTTCCAAAGGCGCAGGCATGGGCATCGACGACTATAGTACCAACATTGAAATATCGCATGTGGAGATATCCCACACATTACTGGGCGGGGTTTATGCCAAAACCGACCCCACCTGCACCAACTTCGGAGCCACCCGCGACAAATTTGTCATGTATAACTTCTCTTTTCATGATAACTATGTACATGATGTCTCCGAAGAAGGTCTTTACATTGGAAATTCGCACTACGCCGGATTATACCTTGCGGGCTGTGATACCACGGTATTGCCACACGCGATGAAAGGGGTATTTATTTATAACAATCTCGTGGAAAATACAGGCTGGGATGGTATCCAGGTGAGCTCTGCCGATTCCAATTGTCAGGTTCATGATAACCGTATAAATTATGACTCACAGGCTGGAAGAACTGATCAAATGTCAGGCATTATGATTGGCGGAGGAAGCGTTTGTAAAACCTATAACAACACCATCACTAATGGGCAAGGAGATGGCATTGATGTTTTTGGAATGGGCAATTTTAATATTTTCAATAATCTGATTGTCGATGCCGGAAAGGATTACCTGCCTAATCAGCCGTATCTGATGAAACATGGAATTTATGTAGGGAAAGTTGTTACAACACCCAACGCCGTATTGGGCATCTACAACAACACCATCGTAAGCCCTAAAAGCTTCGGGATGAAGCTGTCTAACAACGAATTAAGCTCTATTATTGTAAAAAGTAACATTATTGTCAATCCCGGGAAACTTATTGATAATGGCAACAGTGCCTATATCAACATCTATAACATGGATCCGGCACGTGTTGACAGCAGTAATAATTACAGTACGGGAGATATCAGCAAAGTTGGTTTTAAACAGGCAAGTGCAGGAAACTATGATCTGCAACTCACTTCTCCTGCCATCGATTACGGAAATGACCTTACTGCCGAAGGCATTACTTTCGATATTTTAAATCGTTCGCGCCCGTTTCATGGTTTATTCTCCGCGGGAGCTTATGAAAATCACGACCCAACAGTAGGTATTCGCTCCCAAAAGGCCTTTGATGTTGAGATATTTAAGATTTACCCAAATCCGGCTAGTAATAAGATTAATCTTTTGGTAAGGACAAGCATAGAACAGGAGGTTCAGGTTGTTGTAACCGATATACAGGGCAGGACATTACTCAGAAAAAAAATCCGTTGTAAACCTTTTCAAAGTTCCACAGGCAGGTTTTCTGTCCGCCATTTAATAAATGGGGAGTATTTGGTTATTCTTTACAGTTCAAGGGGTATCAGCAGCCTTCCTTTGCTCATTAAAAAGTGATATTATGCTTAGTATAAAAAAATATATTCCACCGGTTCCAGGCAGATTACTAAAGAGTATCTACCTGACGCTACGTGGTTTATATTACAGTGGAAATCAATACACCTGCCCGGTATGCGGACACAGTTTCCGGAAGATGCTTCCCGGAGGATTTAATCTTCCGGTTATTAAAGAGAAACACATTGTAGGTGCCGGACGGCGCGACAATGATATTTGCCCTTACTGCCAAAGTACCGACCGTGACAGGCTTATCTATCTCTACCTTAAGTATGAACAATCATTTTTTGAACAGCCTCTCAACCTGCTGCATATCGCCCCTGAACCTGCATTATACAAGATTTTCAGTCACAGCCCGACCATCGACTACCATCCGGCTACCAAATATACCGAAGGGTTTTACTACAGCACAAAGATAGAAACCGCCGATGTACTTGATCTTCATTATAATGAAGCTTCTTTCGACTGGGTCATTTGCAACCACGTGCTTGAACATATACCGGATGACCGGCTGGCTTTGCAGGAGATTTTTCGCGTGTTGAAGCCGGGAGGAAAAGCTTTGTTGCAGGTTCCCTACTCCTTACAGCTTGATAAAACCTTTGAAGATAATTCCAAAGTATCGGAAGCTGACAGAGAGAAATATTTCGGCCAGTTTGACCATGTCAGGATTTATGGTCGGGATTATCCTGACCGCCTTAGAAAAGCAGGTTTTGTTGTTTATCAGATAAGCCAGCAACATGACTTTAAGCATATTTCCACCTCTTTGGATAAATTTGCCGTTAACCCCGAAGAACAGCTTTTTATTTGCGACAAGCCAATAAAAAAGAGCCGATTATGAAAAATGTGAACATTAAGATATTGCTTTTATGTTTCCTGACATTATCAGCTACAGAGCTTTATGCCAATAACGGATCAGGCGTTTCCTTCACAGCATCGGTATGGCTCTATCTTTCGGTGGCTCTTTTTCTGGTCGCTGTAGCTATGACATTTGTTCTTCGTAAAAGGCAGAAGCGGAATATGCTCCGGTTGAAAGAGTTACAAATATCTCTAAAGGCCCTTCAGCAAGAGCTGACTTCACTGAAAGGAAACAGGGAAGAAATTGTTCAACAGCGAATTAAGAGGCTTTATGAGGAAATAGAGAGTCGTAAACAAAATTTGAAGGCGATGAAAAAGACGCTGGAGGCATCGAAACTGTCTGCCAGCCGAAACTCTTTCCTGCTAACCAAAATCAGCCATACGCTGCGTACCAACCTCAACGACATACTTGGGTTTTCTCTGTTGCTGGGCAATGAATTTGCCCTGAATGAAGAAGAGGAGCTCTTTGAGTTTAATGAAAATATCAGGAAAAGCGGGGCATCGCTTATGCATCTGCTAAACAATATTATTGACATCAGCAAGATTGAATCCAAAAGCTTTCATCTGAATGCAGAGGAGTGTCATCTGTCCGACATCAGCCATGAGCTTATCAGCCAATACGAGCCTGTAGCAAGTCAAAAACATCTGAAGATTGTCTTCCAGGATAACAAAGTTCCTCCCTTTGCCGCCGACAGCGAGGCTGTAAAGCATATCCTTTCCAATTTACTGGACAACGCGGTACGTTACACGGAAAAAGGATTTATAAAAATCTCACAAACGCTTAAAAATAAAGAAATTATATGGACTATTAAAGATACCGGAATCGGTATTGACAAAGCCTATCTTCCGGATATTTTTGAGCCTTTCCGTCAGCAGAGTCTTGGCTATAGCAAAACCAATTATCAGGGTGCCGGGCTGGGACTTCCGTTAATAAAAAATATGCTGGATATTATGGGTGGAAAAATTGATATCTCCTCGGAGAAAGCAAAGGGTACAACAGTAACAGTTTCTTTTCCTTTCAGGTTGCCTTCTGCAAAAAGCAACAAACCTGTTGCAAAAATAACAGCTATCCCGAAAGACAGTAAACCGGCAGCCAAAAAATCAAAATTGAAGAAGACAAATGCCAAAATACTTATCCTGGACGAAGACAGGCTGGGAAACATGTTGATTAAAAAGATTCTTCCCGAAGCAAAAGTAGAGGCTTACAGTAATGAAACCGACCCGTATGAATGGATAGCACAACAACTTAAAGATCAGATAAGTCCTGATATTATAATGATTGAGATTGACTTTGCCGGGAAGAGAAAAGGAGCTGCTGTACTGCAAAAAATAAAGGAGAGGTTTCCGGAATTAGAACATACGCCGGTAATAGCCCTTTCTGCCTATCCCGATTCAAATGGGTCGGAAAAGGCTATACAACAAGGCTTTGCTGCTTATTTACAGAAACCCTTTCATAAAAATGATTTAATTTTTCTAATGAATAAACTTATTTCTTCCTGAATTTTCTTACTTTCGTTTCCTATAATAAAATCAGAGACTTATGCCAAAAACATTCGAAGATTCCCTAAATGTATTGGTGGCCGAAGATAACGACTTGAATGCAAAATTTCTGTCGGCCATACTGAAGCAACTGAACTACAATATAGACTTGGCTATAAATGGTAAAATTTGTGTCGAGAAATTTTTGGAAAATGACTACGATCTAATTCTTATGGATATTCAAATGCCGGTAATGAACGGCTTGGATACCACCGCCGAGATCAGGAAATTAGAACAGCAGATGGAAGTTGAGAATCGTATCCCCATTATCGCCATAACAGCCTTTGCATTTGAACACGACAAGCAAAATTGTTTGGATGCCGGCATGGATGCCTATCTGACAAAGCCCTATCGTCCGCAAGATCTGACTGACATTATCAAAACCTTTTTCCCCAAAAAATAGTCTTTAAGAGAAATCCTAAAATAAAAAATGCCATGTCTCTGCATGGCATTTTTTATTTTAGGATTTCTCTATTGATTTATTTCTTAGGCTTTGTGGCGTGTTGGAAACTTACCAGTTTAACATCAAACACCAACGTTGAGAAGGGAGGAATTGGTCCCATATTTCGCGGGCCGTAACCCAGCGAAGAAGGAATAATCAGTTTAGCTGATCCACCTTTGCGCAACATAGCAATACCTTCGTCCCATCCGGGAATAACACGATGCATTCCAAGAACAAACTCAAAGGGTTTGCCTCTATCAATGGAGCTGTCAAATTTCTTACCACTTAACAGATAACCTGTGTACTGAACAGAAACTTTGTCACCTTTTTGTGGATGTGGGCCTTTCCCGGTTTTTTTAAGAATAAAATAAAGGCCATTTTGCGTGGGTTTTACCTTAATATTGTTCTTTTTAAGGTAGGCTTCTCTCTCCTTAGCTTCTTCATTTTGCAACTTTATCATGCGGGCACTTTTCTCAGCCTGCATTTGTTGCAACGTCTTCACGCCTACCAGTTTAATAGCAAAATAGACATCTTTAGTTGAGTCAACAAATTTGGGAAGTTTCCGCATACGGAATAATTTTTTGAAAACAGAATCAGCATTACTCATAAAAACAGCGCTATCACCAACATGCATCATGCCGAGACCTTCATAAATGTCACCCTTGTAAATAGATTTAATTATCGGAATTTTCATGGGACGCTGAGTGACAGGTAAATTTCTGCTATCGAACAAAACAGAATCGGGAGTACCGTAAACCATCTCTACCAAAGCATATTCGGCAAGTTTGGCTTTTGTAGTATCGTTACTTCTGTGATAAAATTTGTAATACAATCCTGTATCCGTCTTTTTAAATCCGGGATGACGTGATTGGTTACATGAAGTAAGAAACACACCAGCAAGAATGCCAATAAAGGCAAAAGTTATGAATTTTTTCATTTTTTGATATTTATTTAAGTTTTAACAATTCCACATAATAAATAATTGGTGTGTGGGGAGGAATTTTATTTCCATCGCCCGACAATCCGAAAGCAAGGTGCGAAGGTAAGATGAATTTTGCTTTGTCACCCTTTTTTAACAAAAGAATTCCTTCTTCAAGTCCACTTTCTACTCCGCCATAGCCTATTTTAAAGAACTTTACACCCGAATAAATTTTTTGACCATCAAAAAGCACTATCGAGTACCTGATCTTTGCAGTCTGCCCGATATGCGCTTTCGCCCCCTTACCGTCAACTAAAATCTGGTATCGCAGCCCGGTGCCAGTCTCCACCATATTCCAGTGATGCACCTTGATATAAGTGTCAATCTCCCTCTTCTCCTGCCGCACAAGCTTTCTGTTAAAAGCAAGTAACTGTTTCTGTGTTAGTGGTTTTACAGTCTGTTTCGCTACACTCTTATCAGTATTTTGACAACTCATCAAGCCAAAGACGAACAATAAGACAAATATGGACAAGAGCTTTTTCATGTTAAAGTGAAACAGTATAGTCAAGCTCCTCTTTGAACTGTAGCAACACCTCTTTGAGCTTATCAATGGTATCATTCATACCGATTTTTGAATTACCACCGGAAGCATTTATGTGACCACCACCATCAAAAAAGTCACGTGCCAGCCGGTTCACCGAAAAATCACCTTTGGAACGGAAAGAAATCCGAATTTGGTTATCCTTTTCCGTCAACAGTACAGCAAGATTTATATTCTCCATAGAAAGGCCGTAATTTACCAACCCTTCGGTATCACCAACCTGATAATCAAACCTTTTCAAATCCTCTTTGCTCAGATAAATAACAGCTGTATGAAGATCGTTCCACACCAACAGACGGTTACTTAAAGCAAAGCCTAGTAAACGCAACCTGTCTTCCGTGTAGGTATCATAAACCAGCTTATGCACGTTTGCAGCATCTATCCCCAAGTCAATTAACTCAGCAACAATATGATAGGTACGCCCATGATTGCAATTGTAGCTAAAAGAACCCGTATCGGTCATAATGCAGGTATAAAGCGCCAGCGCTTCCTCCACACCCAAAAGTGCCCTATCGCCCAAAGCTTCAATAAACTCATATACCAGCTCACCAGTTGAAGAAGATGCCGTGGAACAGAAATAGTGGTCAAACTCATTACTGGGTTCCAGATGGTGGTCTATGACGATTTTTTCTCCCCTAAACTTTTCCAGATCAGTGGCCATGTTTCCAGTACGGTCAAGGCTGTTAAAGTCGAGGCAAAACATCGACTGTCCGGCTGCCAAAGCATCTCTTACCGCCCGCACATTATGATCGAATATAACCATTTCACCGGCACCGGGAATCCACTTGTAATAGCCGGGGAAATCATTGGGAACCAGCGCAGTAACATTATGACCTTTTTTACGCAAATAATGCATCATAGCCAGTGTAGCACCGATTGTATCACCATCGGGATTTTTATGAGAGACGAGGACTATATTTTGGGGAACGGAAAGCAACCGGCCAACCGCTTCTATTTCATGGGAATCTAACATATACATATTTCAATTAGCGCACAAAGATAAATATTTACACGGGATTGGGGTTTATTCAAACAGGGTTGTTTACGTAATTCATTTACCTTTGCACAAATTTTTTAAAAAATCTATAAGATGACCGGAAACATCACATTTACAATGATTAAGCCCAAAGCCATTGAAAACGGTAATATGGGCAATATTATCGCTGAAGTTATTGAAGGCGGATTCAAAATTAAAGCATTGAAGCTCACGACACTGACCAAAGAACAGGCCATGGAATTTTATGCTGTACACAAAGAACGTCCTTTCTTTAACGGTCTTACCGACTTTATGTCATCGGGTCCGATTGTGGCAGCAGTTCTTGAAAAAGAAAATGCCATAAAAGCATATCGCGATTTTATCGGAGCCACTAACCCGGCAGACGCGGCAGAAGGTACCATTCGTGCAAATTATGGAACCAGCATTGAAGCCAATGCCGTTCATGGTTCCGACAGCGATGAAAATGCACAGATTGAAGCCGGATTTTTCTTCTCAAAAAGAGAATGGGTATAAAACAGCTTTCCAAGTTATAGTTTATAAGCCTGTATTCCTTTGAGTACAGGCTTTTTTAGTACTATCTCCCCTCCGATTATTTTCTTGGTTTATACTCACGGAAAGTACCATCGTCATATACGAAAAGTACCCGCATAACATGGCTGTTATCCTTATGTGTATAATTAGCCGGCCCCTCATCACTAACTTCCAGTCCGGCAGTTGCAGTGTCAAGGTTTTCATGAGAAACACTCCTCTCTTCAGTCGCCTTTTCCAAAGCAGGCTGGTCATGAAATAAGTTTTGCGAAACAGAAGCTGACGACAAAGCATCGTTTGCAAACATATTTCCATCGCCTAGCGTTAGCCAATCAAGACTGATATCAGAAAAACGTTTTTTAATTCGCAAAACAAAATCAAGACTGGGCTTGTTTCGTCCGGATAAAACATGCGAAACCGCCGAACGCTGCATACCGATAGCATCAGAAAATTGTGCCGCTCTTAACTGATAATGTGCCATGATGGCTTTTATTCGCTCTACCATTCGTTTTGTTTTAGTTTACAAATGTAATAAATATAATTGATATTTATTTTGTAATCCCGAAAAAATATTTGGATACATCTGTAAACTATCATTTTTTTAATGTAAAATATCAATTTAATAATATATTTCAATATGGCTCAATCATTTACCCAATGGTTTACAATAATCTAAATTTTGGCATAATTATATAGATATCATTAAACTATTTTATTGATTATAACAGATATATGTCTGGTCAATAGCATTGTAGGTATTTTAAATAATATTTTTATGGATTGTTTACAATAATAGCCGAATGAATATTTTAATAAAATATACTTAGATATATATTACATTAATAACCAGTTAATTATGATATTGAGTTTACAATTGTGACTATTAGTAATTTTTGTTTACAAAACAACATTTTGGAAAATGTACATTTCTAAACAGGATAAAAATGACATTTGTACTCATTATTTGGCGGACAAAAAATTAAAACGGAAACCGGTGGCAACAAGTTTTCGTATGTTGGAAATTTATGGTGCTGCGCCTCCCCTATTCCATAGGCTTAGTAACCTGAGTTCGATATAAGCTTTACTCATAGTTTCAGATAATTAGTTTCTAGACGACTCAAATTTATGAAGTACTATCCATCAACGGCTGAAGAAAGTTGTCATCGAATTGTCCACGTCCGTGATTTGATAATAATCCTATATCCCATCCATCAATAGTATAATGATTTATAAAATCAGCATAATGTTTATGCCTAAAGAGCAGTGCATATGAAATAACAGAAAGGAATGCAGGGCAGCGTATAAAGTAGTATTACTCGTAGCGCAGCGATTCGATGGGGTCGGTACGGGCAGCTTTGTTGGCAGGAATAATTCCTGAAACGAGAGCCACGATAAAAGTCAGCACAACACCGCCAAAGACCCACATCCAAGGAATAATAAATGCACTACCCGTAACCATTGAGATAATATTTCCCATAATAACGCCGGCAATAATGCCAAGAACGCCTCCAATCTGGGCAATAACAATGGCCTCAAACAAAAACTGGTTACGAATAGTCCGACTGCGCGCACCAATGGCCTTGCGGATACCAATTTCCCGTGTTCGTTCGGTTACTGACACCAACATGATGTTCATGAGCCCAATGGCTGCGCCAAACAGCGTTATCAGTCCAATGACCGTGGCTCCAATGGTGATGTTTCCGGTTAGGCCGATGAGCATGTTGGCAATGTTGTCGCTTTTCACAATAGAAAAAGAGGATTCCTGACCCAGACGATCTTTGCGAATCTGCCGGAATAATCCGGTAGCCTCACCAATAGAAGCCTCCATTTGGCTGGGATGATTCACCATAATGCTTATGGTATAATTCATGTTAGGACGGGAGAAATACTGACGCACATTATTCAGCGGTAGGAAACAAGCACGGTCGCCGGTAAAGCCCAGACTGGAACCTTTCACCTGTAAAGTACCGATAACCCGATACATACCCGGCCCAATAGAAATAATTTTTCCGATAGGATTTTCTTTGTGTTTAAAAAGTTTCTTCACCACATCGCTACCAAGAATAACCAAATGGTCGCCACCCGCCACTTCCGATGGCTGAAAAATCCGGCCTCTGGCCAATGCCAAACCAGCAGTAGCCAGGTAGTTTTCGTCCACACCCGTAATGCGCACGTTGGGATTGGTTTTTTGCGATTTATATTTCACAGTGGCGGTTCCCGTCCCTACAATACTCACGGAAGTAACGGCAGGAAAGTTATAGCGTTTCTTAAAAGCTTCGGCCTCCCTGTATGTTATAATTGAATAAGCCTCTGCCCTGGTATGGTGACGACCAATCCTGACCCGGAGGGAACGATTCCGAATACTGAAGGTATTAGAACCCATCATAGCAAAATTCTGCGTCAGGTAATACTCAACCGCGTCAATAGCCGTCAATATTCCCACCAGAGCCATTATCCCAAAAGCAATAATAGCAACGGTGAGGATAGTCCGTACCAGGTGGCTCCTGATGGAATTGAGGGATATGTGAATATTCTCCCGAATAAGCTTTAAATTATTCAATTTAGTCCTCTTTTTTACCATAAGCCAGATCACCGGCATCACCAAGGCCAGGCACAATGTAGGCTTTGGCTGTCAGCTCATCGTCGATGGCTCCCGTCCATATTTTTATTTTATGTTTTGAAAATGTTTTTTTCAGAAACTGGATTCCTTCGTTGCTTGCCAGCACCGACACAATATGAATTTCTTTAGGGATTCCTCTCTCCAGCAAACCTTTTATGGCTGCCACCAGCGAGCCTCCTGTAGCCAGCATGGGGTCGCTGATAATTAAAATTCGCGACTCTGTACTGGGCGAAGAAATGTATTCAAGCTTTATTACAAAATCTTCGTCGGCATCATATTTACGGTAAGCCGAGATAAAAGCATTTTCGGCATAGTCAAAATAATTCAGCATTCCCTGATGCAGGGGAATACCAGCTCGTAAGATAGTTGCCAATAGCGGTTGCTCCTGTATTACCTGCATGTGGGCAGTCCCCAGAGGCGTAACGATATCTTTCTTCTCATAAGGCAGTTCTTTACTAATCTCATATGCAAAAATTTCGCCGATACGTTCCAAATTCCGCCTGAAGCGTAAACGATCCTGCTGTATTTGATTGTCCCTGATTTCAGAAAGAAACTGATTGAAAACGGAGTTGGATTTTCCTAATTCCCTGACCATCGATATTAGTTTTAGACAAAGATAGAAGAAAAATTTCAGTAAACGGGAAAAAATTTAGGAATAGATGGAGATTGTCCTGTCTCTACAACTGTTCAGCGGCAATTATCTTTATTATTTCCCCATAAAAGCCTGCACAAGCCGGTTAACGGGGAACCTAAGCCGATTGATTTCCAGACGATAGTAAGAGACCTCCTGGGAGCCAAATCCCCGGTAAAAACGTGCTAAATTAGGATCGTTAGACCCTTCAAAATCAAAAACCAGTGCTGATTCGGCATACTCCTTTATCACGGCATCAAGCAAGAAAGTCATGGCCATGTTCTGACGTGCTTCCGGTGTTGAGGCCGAGAACAAGAATACCAGATGCTGATGGTCTTTTAGAAAAAACGCCCCTGCGCAAAGCTCATTATGTTCAGTATAAACCCCATAAATCTCGCCCACGCCTTTAAACATTGCCTTAAACATCAACTGATGCAAACGTTGGTAATGCACGTTGTGCCAGTGTTTCACCTCTCGCCCCTTGTTTTGTCCAAACATCCCGGTAAGCAAACCAGGCTCCATACCTTTTACAAGCGTAAGGCCGGAGGAGAGGGCTTTCCTCAGATTCCTCCTGGTATTGGTATTATAATGCGCCGACAATTTAGGGTATCTGGAAATCAAGTCTAACAGATAACTCTTGTTGGAAATCAGCCGGTAATCTTCGGAATGTGGATGGTTGTGAATATTTAGATTAATCTGAACAAAACGAAATTTCTTAGGAATCACAGCAATGAAATTGTTGATGACGCTGCTGTTAAGAATCATGGTGGAAAAAATGCCCAGTTGTTGCGTAAAAAAAGGCTGAAACAGGTAATAAACACCATACTTTTTATTTCCTGTAAGCGGCATAACACGCGCATAATCGTCTTCCACCAGCGCTTCCCAGCCTGGATGCACCACATCGAGGTACCAGCTTAATGCATAAATATTACCATTAAAGGCCTTCCGGATACAATCATCCCATTTTGTCTTATCAATATCATCATGTAGCAGATAGAGAATCAATAGTTTACGTTTTATGGTTTTGTTACCTCTTCAAGTAGTGTTTCATATACCTGGCGCCATCCTTTCCAGCGTTTTTCATCGCTAAGTGATTCATTGTGCCAGAGCGAAATAAATGTACCGTTTACTTTTTTCACCTCAGTGATAAGTCTTTTTATTTTATTTATGGCATCCTCCGGTGTCAGGTTAAGATAATCGCGCAACGTCCCGTCCATAACCACAAAGGGGTGTAGCCGTAATTTTGTTTCCACATCCAGTTCCAAATCATAAAAATGATAGGTATCGCAAATACCGGCTCTGAATCCGGTTAATGCAGCAAAACCCATGGTGTAATCGTCCAAAATATCATTTTCAATAAGGTTTTGATAAGTATCGGGCAGATTGAGTCGGAGAAAATGCTGCCTGCTACGGGTGATATCTTTTTTCAGCAAGTCTTCCAAATTTTCCAGCTCTTCTTTGAGCAGTTTCGGATTATCGACAGTATTGTAGCTGGGGTGTAAACCTACTTCGGCATAATCGGCCAGCCATTTCACCAGACGCCTGAACCTGCCGTTTCGAAAATTAATATTCTTGTCAAAACGCCCGTACATGCCAAAGAGAATAAAATAAACCGGATGAAGATTGTATTTTTTCTGGTATCCGCGTTGCAAATCAAATGTGTCGAAAGGATCTTTTACTTTTCCTGTCAACACCCACGCTCTGTTCCTGAATTCCTTAAGATTGAATGTTTTCAAAGCAATATAAAATCCGCCTATGGAACGAAGCCAGCCCTTTTGGGAATAGGCCCAAGCTGAATCAATATCATAAGTAGGAATAAAACGGAATTTCTTCACGGGAAAAACAAATTCCGGATAACGCTCCAAAATAATCTGCTTAACTTCCAGCGCCCATATATTCACCATAGGTTTCTCCAGAATGCCCCACTGCATACTCATACTCAGCTGAGCAGCAAACCGCCCGTGGTGATCACGTACAAAAGGCAGATACTCTTCGTAGCGTGAAACCAGGAAAAAAATTGCCGAAAATACATCAAAGGGTAAAATCGCATCCTCGTCATACACTTGGAAAATAGCTTTATTCCCCTTGTAATCAAGGGTATTGAACTCCATGCTGTGTACGCCCTTTTCAAAAAGCAAACCGGACGATTTGAAAAAAATATCATCTGTATGTGCCTTCTTACCATACATCATCTTTGGCTTGTCGGCACTTTGAAAAGCATCCAGATTACTTGTTATCTCATAAGAGACTTTCAATAAGTCTTTAAAAACCAGCCGAAAAACATAACGAACACGGTTGGTGATCTTTGGCACGTATATCAGAATATCGTTCATACACGGTAAAAGTAGAAAATTTTAGGGACATATTACCGGCTATTCTGCATAGGGACAAAACGATCGCCTCTGGCAAAGAAAAACCTCTTCCGATAAGGGTCGTACCGCCAGTAACGCTTTGTCCTGCGCGAAGCCGGTGTAGTTTTTCTAAGAAAGGTGTTCAACAGATAATCGAACGTGTAGCCGGCATAAGTTCGCCCAAGATTCTGAGCATAAATGTATATTTTTTTTACAGTCAGGCTATCAAGTTGATAGAGATATTCAATATCTCCCGAATACGAATCTATATCAAAATGGCCATCAATATTATCAGTCAGCAAATTTTCGGTAAACAAAACTTTTCCTGATCTTCCTGATACCAAAGGGCCCTGAAGCAAAAACCAGGAGCTTACATCCAACGCGTTTAGAAACTGGTGATGGACATAAACATCATTACCATAACGAGCCGTATCGGAAAAAAAATAGTACTGCTCTTCAAGCAATATCTGGGAAATATCTACAGTGTATGTATTTTTATCTGATTTGCTTTTTGTTACCACGTGCATCCCGTATTTTCTCAGCTCACTGGTATAACCTTTCATATAGTCCTTGATGAAAACCGAATCTACAATATGCTGAATGAAACGAGAGTGAGTCCAAAGGATAGAATCTTTCTCACGTTTGTTTTGGTAGCTAATACTATCAAAAATGCCGGTCTTCAGGTTGTCTTTGTATAAAAACGAAGGAGGTTTTACATAAATAGAAATCTTTGAGGCCTTCGCCAGAAACTCTTTGGCCAGTTTCCGCTCCGACTGCCCCATGGTAAACAGACCCATCATCAACAAAATTGTTGTCAGCAGAATCCGTAACGTTGAACTTTTAGCTTGCATCGCCTAAAATTAATATTTTGCATAAAACAAACAAAATCCATGCCGCAATCAGGCGTTCTGTAATTGTTTTTCAAAGGCAACGCCATCATCATAAGCAGCTTTAATTCTCTCTTCAGCAGGAGAAAAATGTAAAAAAATAACGTCAGAAAAGCTCCAGCTGAATTTCGTCATTCTCCGGTTTGTCCTCCGATTTCTCTTTTTCTTTCAACGATTCCTCCTCAGCATTTCTTAAAGTATCGGTTCCGCCCATCTGCTTTACAGGTACATTTTCCTCACTGTTCTCCCCCTCAGGTATATTTTTCCGAACGATATCTTCCTCTTCCACCGGGAGCTTATAAGGCAATGGCGAAAGCAGCTTTACCTTCTTCAACACCTTGCTTGTCAAGCGTTTTCCTTTGGCACGGTAACTTTTAACTCCAATAAAATCGGCCAGTGCCAACACCTCAAAATCAACTTCGCCACTCTCTTTGGTTTTCATTTCCAGCTCCAACCGTGGCAGATAATCCATAGAATAAACAACCAACTTAGAGCCTTTGGAATCAGAGATGAAGAGATATTTCTTATCAGTCGGGGTGTCAGAGTCAATACTAAAGCGTTTCACATAATACCTGTCCTGAGCAGCATCGAGATAAACGGCAGAGATAATTTTCTGCGGATCAAATTTCTCAACAAGTACCATTTTATCATCAAAATGGGTAGCAAGCTCGAAACCTGTGAGTTTAAATTCGCCCGTGGACATAATGGAAAGAATTCTGTCCCCGCCTTTGAAAGCTCCAAGATATCGCCCTCTCTCTTCGGTATTCAGCCGCCTGACGGTATCATCATACCAAATGTCCAGCGCCCCGAGTGTGGAAACCCCCTCTTCGCGCTTCACAATATTACGGACAGAAACCTTGCTCAGGATATTTCCCTGAGACGAACGGCCTTTGATGGCAAGTGCTTTAAAGTCAAAATCAAAATGTGTCCTTTTCATTTTTGGTTTGGGCCGTAAGTTGACGCGGATAACCTCCGCCTCGCCATTGGAGTTAGCCGAAAAGTAAATAACTTTCGAGTCTTTGGTTCCGCGGGTAAGATCATACACTTTGTCGCGTGTAACACCTTTAACAGCAAACCGTTTCACATAATACTTCCCCGGCCGGCCATCACGGTACACCATATTGTAAATGGTACGGTCATCATTTTTCTTAAAAACATCAATATACAGGATATTTTTTCCCACAAAAACTTTCGGTGCCACTTTTGTAACCAGGAAAGAGCCATCTTCACGAAAGATGATAACATCATCAATATCTGAGCAATCCGTAACGTACTCATCTTTTCTTAATCCGGTTCCGGCAAAACCTTCTTCACGATTAACATACAGTTTCTGGTTGGCAACAGCCACCATGTTAGCCTGGATAGTATCGAAATTCCGTATTTCCGTTTTGCGGCCCCTACCTTTTCCGTATTTTTTCTTTATCTGTCTAAAATAGTTTATGGCGTAATCTATCAAGTGTCCGAGATGATTTTTCACCTCATCAATTTCCTCTTCCACCTTTACAATCTGTTCTTCCGCTTTAAAAGCGTTGTATTTGGAGATACGTTTAATTTTTATTTCAGTCAGACGAACCAGGTCGTCATGGGTAATCTCCCGGCGAAGCTTTTTAGCAAACGGTGCCAGACCTTTGTTGATGGTCGAAAGCACACAATCCCATGTTTCACAATCCTCAATCAGGAGATAAATTCTGTTTTCAATAAAAATCTTCTCCAACGAGGCATTATGCCACTGGTCTTCCAGCTCACCGAGCCTGATTTCCAGTTCCTGTTTCAATAGGTAAAGCGTATGGTCAGTATTAGATCGCAAAATCTGTTTCACAGAAATAAATTGCGGCCGGCCATCCAGGATAACACAGGAATTGGGCGAAATACTCATCTCACAATTGGTGAATGCGTACAATGCGTCAATAGTCTGGTCAGGTGAAACGTTGGAAGCAAGATAAATCACTATCTCTACATGCTCAGCCGTATTGTCATCTATTTTCTTGATTTTGATTTTTCCCTTGTCGTTTGCCGCAACAATAGAGTCAATAAGAGAGGAAGTTGTTGTATAATATGGTATTTCGGTGATAACCAGTGTCTTTTTATCGCGCTGGGATATTTTGGTACGCACCCTTACCTTGCCTCCACGCAGTCCTTCATTATATCTGGAGAAATCAGCCATACCTCCGGTTAGGAAGTCAGGATAGAGTTCAAAATCTTTTCCCTGCAAATGGCGGATGGAAGCATCGATGAGTTCATTGAAGTTATGTGGTAGAATTTTAGATGCCAGCCCCACGGCAATTCCTTCCACACCTTGTGCCAGCAACAACGGGAATCTTACGGGAAGTGTAACGGGTTCTTTGTTTCTCCCATCGTAGGAGAGTTTCCAGGCTGTTGTTTTGGGATTGAAAACCACCTCTTTGGCGAAAGCCGACAAACGGGCTTCGATGTATCGCGGAGCAGCAGCGCTGTCGCCGGTAAGTGTGTTTCCCCAGTTTCCCTGCATGTCGATGAGCAATTCTTTCTGTCCCAGCTGCACCAGTGCATCACCAATGGAAGCATCGCCATGGGGATGAAATTGCATGGTATGGCCGATGATGTTGGCTACCTTGTTAAAACGTCCGTCATCCAGCCGGCTCATGGCATGCAGAATACGACGTTGTACAGGCTTCAGACCATCCAGTGCTTCCGGAACAGCACGTTCAAGTATCACATACGAAGCGTAATCAAGAAACCAATTCTCATACATTCCGCTCAAATGTAGTCGCCGGTACTGCTCAGGATGCTCCTGACCGGTGCTTTTATTCTCCGTCATCTCTTTTTCAGGTAGTTTTTGCTCTTCCAAATGGTCCATGAATCCAATCTCTCATTAAAAGTTTTTGAATAATCCCGGTTTTTCGGAACGGCAGCAGCACAACAGCCTGAGACGGGATTTATTTAAAAGTGCGAAGATAGTAAAACGATGGAAAAGGCAAAAGGATATTTTGACTTATCATACGGATTTAAGAGGTTGCAGCTCCCCCAAAAAAGCCGCTCCATCCCATAGGAAAGAGCGGCGAAAATAAATAGTCTTTTCAATTGTGCTTCCAATTAACCGAAAGCATCACGTGTTTAAATCACACCCTGATCCATCATGGCGTTGGCAACTTTTAAGAAACCGGCAATATTGGCTCCTTTTACATAGTTGACATACCCATCGTCTTCCGTACCATACTTAATACATGCGTCATGAATGGAAGACATGATATGGTGTAGTTTAGCATCTACTTCCTCCGATGTCCAGGCAAGTTTCATAGAGTTCTGTGTCATTTCCAGACCGGAAACAGCAACACCACCGGCATTAACAGCTTTACCGGGGCCAAATGGAATCTTTTTCTCATGGAAAAAGTTGACAGCTTCGGGTGTACAACCCATATTGGAAACTTCGGATACAGCCAGAACACCATTGTCGATCAGATTTTTTGCATCTTCACCGTTTAGTTCATTCTGGATAGCACAAGGCATTGCAATGTCACATTTCACTTCCCACGGACGTTTTCCTGGAACGAAAGTAGCCGATGCAAATTCATCGGCATACGGAGCCACAATATCCTGATTAGATGCACGAAGTTCGAGCAGGTAATCAATTTTCTCACCGGAAACCCCCTCCGGGTCATAGATATAACCGTCAGGACCGGAAATAGTAACAATCTTTCCACCCAATTCGGTAACTTTCAGGGCTACGCCCCAGGCAACATTACCAAAACCGGAAATAGCCACAGTCTTACCTTCAAAAGTTTCGTTTTGCTCGGCCAGTATTTCTTTTGTGAAATAAACTCCGCCAAAACCGGTAGCTTCAGGACGGACGAGGCTACCACCCCAGTTAAGACCTTTACCCGTAAGAACACCCGTATTTTCTCTGGCCAGCTTTTTGTACATACCATAAAGATAACCAATCTCTTTACCGCCAACACCCACGTCGCCGGCAGGGACATCCGTCTCCGGACCAATAACCCGCCACAATTCGAGCATGAAATTCTGGCAGAAATGCATAATCTCATTATCCGATTTACCTTTAGGGTTGAAATCGGATCCCCCTTTTCCACCGCCCATGGGCAATGTAGTCAGCGAGTTTTTAAAAATTTGTTCAAAGCCGAGAAATTTTAGAATACTCAGGTTCACACTGGGGTGAAAACGCAATCCCCCTTTGTATGGTCCTATTGTGTTGTTGAATTGCACCCGATATCCAAGGTTCATTTGGACTTCGCCGTTATCATCAACCCACGGCACTTTGAACATCAAAACACGGTCGGGTTCCACAAGACGTTCAACGATACCAGCCGAATCAAATTGAGGGTTTTCATTAACCACTTCTTCAATTGATTCCAAAACCTCGCGTACAGCCTGTAAAAATTCTAATTCACCCGGATGTTTTTTCTCCAGGTTGTTCATAATATTATTAAGGTTCATTTCCTTAGTTTTTAGTGATTTTTATTACTTCCTTGAAACCAACTTCTTCGTTTCTGATTTCACGGCAAAATTAGATATAATCCACTCGGACAATTCAATTTTTCTCAAAGATACTGTTTTTTTATTTTGACCGAATAATTAAAATATAAAAATCTTAAATCATTGTATCAGCGACCATTATAATATATTTACCTGATGTTTTTCAAATTATTCGTATGGCAATTCCGGCCTTTTCGGCAAAAGCAGTAAAATGACTAGAGCATTTTACGGAATTCACTTAGAATGATAAGAACAATGAATAAATGACAGCCCAAAGGAGAAAGGTGACTGTAATTTGATTAATTTTGACCTATGCACCGCTACAATCCAATGACATGACTTTTGCAGAAAAGACCCTGGCATTTTACAAGCAACTGGCACCCGGCAAGAAGTTACCGGATGACGTTGAAATACTGAATCCCTACTCCCGACCGAAAACCATGGCCGCCTGTAAAACTTTTTACAATAAGTTTTACAACGACCACAAAAACAGACGGATAATTTTCGGTATCAACCCGGGAAGATTTGGAGCAGGTGTAACCGGTATCCCTTTCACCGACCCGGTTCAATTGGAAAAGGCCTGCGGCATCCCCAACGATTTTGATAAGAAACCCGAACTCTCATCGCAGTTTATCTACCTTCTGATTGAAAATATGGGAGGTGTTGTCCCTTTTTACCAGCATTACTTTATTGGCGCCGTTAGCCCACTGGGATTTGTAAAAAGCGGTAAGAACTTTAACTATTACGATGACAGGCTACTGGAGCGAAGCCTCAATTCCTTTATCATAAAAAACATGGTACGGCAGGTGGCGCTGGGCATTAGCACTGACAAATGTTTTTGCCTTGGAAACGGAAAAAATTTCATCTATTTACAGCGGTTAAATGATGAATTGAAAATTTTTGATGAAATTATCCCCCTGCCACACCCCCGCTGGGTAATGCAATACCGACGAAAACAACTTCAAAACTTCCTGAACGAAATGAGTAGGAAACTCAGTATTTAACTTGGGAATATTTGTCTCAACAGCCTGCCAGTTTCCAGACATATCCTGCCAAAAACAAATCGAAAAAATATTATATATTTCAAAGGTTGACTGTTGTTTGTTAACTTATTTACAGCATCCTGGCTTGGCATAATTTATGATTGGAAGCAGACATGTTTCACTAAAAAAGTTAGCAAAATGACATTACCCACAAATTTAAAACACGTCGTCAGCGAAGAAGCGCTGAATCAGATTCTGAAAGACAACGAAAACGTCATGGTATGCTGTGGACGTATGGGCCCCATGTGTGTTCCCGTTTACGCCAGTATGGAAGAGTTACAAGACGAATATCCTAACGTTGAATTCCGTGATATGCTGTTTGACAACCCTGATTCAGCAGTCATTCGCAATCTCCCCCAATGCAGTGGTTTCATGGGACTTCCTTTCACCGTTTATTACAAAAATGGTAAAGTAGTCGCTGCCACAGGAAGCATCCAGACCAAAGAACAAATCACCGAAATTCTGGATCGGGAATTTAAATAATATTACAACTTTCGTGCAGTGAACAGCCTTATTTGCTGCACGAAACTTTTAAATAGATTTCCATGGACAAGAATCATTTTGATGTTATCGTTCTTGGAGGAGGCCCTGCCGGCCTTACTGCCGGAGTTTACCTGGGTCGTTCCAAAGCAAAAACACTTATTCTCGACACCGGAATGCCGGGTGGGCAGATGGTACTCACTTACAAAATCGCCAACTATCCCGGAGTAGAAAACATCAGTGGCTACCAGCTCTCGTCTGTTATGAAAAAACAGGCCATAAGCTTCGGTTGTATCATCAAATCAAATGTAAAGTTAGCTACCCTGCGGTTAGAGGGCAGACAAAAAGAGGTAGAACTGGAAAACGGTGATGTCTTCAGCGCCCCGGCTGTTATTCTTGCCACGGGAGGCCGCTCTCGGATGCTCATTGTACCAGGTGAAAAAGAGTTTAAAGGACGCGGCATCTCTTATTGTGCTACCTGCGATGGCGACTTTTTCCAGGACAAAGAAATCGTTGTTGTCGGAGGAGGAAATTCGGCACTCGAAGAGGCTGTTGCACTTACCAAATATGCCAGTAAGGTAACCATCTTGCACGAGTTTGACCATTTCCAGGCATTTGAACATGCCATAGAAGAAGCCAAAGCCAACAAAAAGATTAGCTATATCATGGAAGCCCATATCACCGGATTTTATGGTGACGAAAGCCTGCGTGGTATCAAATACAGAAACCTGAAAACCGGCAAAACAGGACAAAAAGCAATTGACGGGGTCTTCATTTTTATTGGATACCAAGCCAATACACAAGCTTTGTACGGCGGCCCGGTGGAGCTAAATCAGTGGAATGAGATTGTAACAAATGGGGACCTACAGACCAACCTTGATGGGATTTTTGCTGCCGGAGACTGCCGTGCCAAACACTACCGTCAAATTACCACCGCCGTTTCGGACGGAACAGTTGCAGCGCTGAATGCATTGAATTTCATTCAAAAGTAACAAAAGCCGTAACATGGGCTAAATTTCTGAACTCCTTTTGGCTTTCTGTGAGGAAAATCTTATACCGGGCTCAGGTTTTTAGAAATTCGTTTACATTTGCGCCTTAATTTCAGTTATGTTTCAACATGCCATTATCGGACCCGACCAGTCATGGATGCTTTGGGCCATTCTTATTCTCTCTGCCACATTCGGTATCTGGGCGGAGCTATTCACAAAATGGGGCAATAAAATTTCCGCTGTCGTCATCACCATCCTGTCCACCTTTTTGTTATCAAACCTTTATATCATCCCCATACAGTCACCCACTTACGATATTGTCTGGTCTTATCTTGTCCCTTTGGCTGTTCCACTGCTGCTTTTCAAAGCCAACATCCGGCGGATTATCAAAGAAGCCGGGCCAACCCTCATAGCCTTTGGCATCGGTGCCGTAGGTACCATTGTGGGAACCATTATTGCTTTTAAAACAATCCCGCTGGGTGAGGAAGGCTGGAAGCTGGCCGGGATTTTCTGTTCCACATACATTGGTGGCTCCATGAATTACGTGGCCACCTCCCAAGCACTCCATTTACATTCGGGCGATATGCTCACTGCCGGCGTAGCTGCCGACAATCTGGTAATGACACTCTACTTCCTGATATTGTTTGCATTACCCAGTGTTGGATTTCTTAAAAAACACTTTAAAAATGTTCATCAGCAAAATGTGGAGAACATACAGGAACCAGATACTTTTGAAGAAAACACCAATGAGAATCCCAACCTACTTGATATGGGAAAAGCTTTAAGTATAGGCCTTTTGGCTGCTGCCATCAGTTTTTATTTGCAGCACCTTATCGGAATACAAGGCAGCGCCATACTGATCATTACACTGCTGGTAGTTACCGTGGCCACACTCTTTCCAAAGCAGATGAATGCCATCCGTGGAGCCGACCAGATAGGAACTTTTCTTATGCAGATATTTTTTGCCGCCATTGGTGCCAGCGCCAATATACTGGTAGTCATGAAAGTAGGCCCCATACTGTTTCTCTTTGCAGGGTTAATCTTACTTGTTCACCTTATATTTATTTTGATTTTCGGACGACTTTTCAATCTCGATTTGGCTGAAATCGTCATTGCCTCCAACGCCAACATGGGTGGTCCCACCACTGCCGCGGCTATGGCGGTAGGACGCCGTTGGAAATCGCTTGTTATACCCGCCATCCTCTGTGGAACACTTGGTTACGCCATTGCCACATTTATCGGTGTGGGCATGGCTTACTGGCTACATTAGCAAAGACTGAAAAAGGGAAAGCACTACGCCACCCTGCACAATTTCACCATTCATCACCAGCAACCGATTAACATATAATCTATTTTATATCAGGGTTTTAACGTATTTAAACCCTTTCTAAATAAGTGCTACAGAAAAAAATCAGTAAATTACTTAGAAAAAAAACGCCTTGAAAATTGTACTTTCGTGCAAAAATTTAGGAACCATATAAAAACATTAATTATGGCAAAAGTGAAAGGTGTCATTGTGGTTGACATTGAAAAGTGCAAAGGCTGTAGCGTTTGTATCCCGGCCTGTCCCACCGATGTGATTGCTTTGGCAAAAGAAGTAAACGGCAAAGGTTATCATTTTGCTTTTATGGAGAATCCGGATGTCTGTACCGGTTGCACCAACTGCGCCGTGGTATGTCCTGATGGTGTCATTACTGTTTACAGGATAAAAGTTAAATAATTATCAAAAAAAATAAAACAAAGAGATATGGGTGAACTAAAATTAATGAAAGGTAACGAAGCCCTGGCCGAAGCCATTATTCGTGCCGGCACGGATGGCTATTTCGGTTACCCTATAACGCCCCAGTCGGAAGTTTTGGAATACCTCATGGTTTCCAAACCCTGGGAAACAACAGGAATGGTCGTATTACAGGCCGAGAGTGAAGTAGCCGCCATAAACATGTTGTACGGCGGAGGCGGAACCGGTAAAAAAGTTGTTACTTCCTCTTCCAGCCCGGGTATCAGCCTGATGCAGGAAGGTCTTTCCTATATCGCCGGTGCTGAAGTTCCGATTTTAATTGTGAACGTGGTTCGCGGCGGTCCGGGACTTGGCGACATTCAGCCGGCACAATCCGACTATTTCCAATCCACAAAAGGAGGTGGTCATGGCGACTACAGGCTCATTGTTCTTGCACCCTCCTCCGTACAGGAGATGGCTGATTTTGTCCCTGTTGCATATGACCTCGCTTTCAAATACAGAAATCCCGTTATGATTCTTTCCGATGGTGCCATTGGACAAATGATGGAAAAAGTTGAATTTTTTGATCCTATCCCCCGTCTCACCGATGAAGAAGTAAAAGCACGATATCTCTGGGCAACCAACGGCAAACCAAAAAATGGAGAGAGAAGAATCCTGACTTCGTTGGATTTGGATCCACAAAAGATGGAAGATCACAACCATCATCTTCAGAAAAAATATCGCCAAGTCGAAGAAAACGAAATCCGTTTTGAAGCTTTACAGTGTGATGATGCCGAGTATGTACTTGTGGCTTATGGCTCCAGCGCACGCGTTTCTCTAAAAGCAGTAAAACTGTTGCGTGAAAAGGGTGTCAAAGTCGGGCTTTTGCGTCCCATCACCCTGTGGCCATTTCCCACCAAAGAAATTCAGAAGCTTGCCGAACAGGGGGCAAAAGGGTTCCTGTCGGTAGAGATGAGCGCCGGACAAATGGTGGAAGATGTCCGTTTAGCCATAAATGGTAAAGTAAAAGTTGAACATTTTGGGCGTCTCGGTGGAATGATTCATTCTCCCGAAGAAGTTGTGGAAGCCCTGGAACAAAAAATTATAGGAGGATAAGCCATGTCAGATATAGCTATGAAAGATATTATCAAACCGGAAAACCTGGTCTATCAAAAGGCTAAATTGATGACAGACACGCCACTCAGTTACTGTCCTGGATGTGGCCACGGAACCACACATCGCCTAATCATGGAAGTGATTGAAGAGCTTGGCAAAGAACATGAAACCGTGGGCGTTGCCCCGGTAGGCTGTTCGGTACTGGCTTACGAATTTATGGATGTGGACATGCAGGAAGCTGCCCATGGCCGTGCTCCTGCTCTGGCCACCGCTATTAAAAGGTTGTGGCCCGACAACCTCGTTTTTACCTATCAGGGCGATGGTGACCTAGCGGCCATTGGGACGGCAGAAACCATTCATGCCTGTAACCGGGGCGAAAAGATTGTCATCATCTTTATCAATAACGGTATTTACGGAATGACCGGAGGCCAGATGGCCCCTACCACGTTGGAAGGAATGAAGACATCCACTTCCCCTTACGGAAGAGATACCGAGCTGATGGGACATCCGCTAAAAATTACCGAACTGGTGGCTCAGCTTCCGGGTACCTATTATGTAACCCGTCAGGCTGTTCACACTCCATCAGCTGTTCGTAAAGCCAAGCGAGCCATTAAAAAGGCTTTCCAGAATCAGTTGGACAACATCTCCGGATTGTCTTTTGTGGAGGTGGTTTCCAACTGTAACTCCGGTTGGAAAATGGCTCCTGTGGATTCCAACATTTGGATGGAGGAAAACATGTTTCCCTTTTATCCCCTTGGCGATATCAAAGTGGATGGTCAGTTAGTAAAATAGGTTTAATCTTTAAATGACGATAAAATGACTGAAGAAATAATCATAGCGGGCTTTGGAGGACAAGGTGTTCTTTCCATGGGAAAAATCCTGGCTTACTCAGGAATTATGCAAGATCAGGAAGTAAGCTGGATGCCATCCTATGGCCCCGAAATGCGTGGTGGTACAGCCAATGTAACAGTAATTGTCAGTGACGAACGTATCAGCTCGCCCATACTCCGGGCTTATGATACGGCCATTATCCTGAATCAGCAATCTATGGATAAATTTGAACCCGAAGTAAAACCCGGCGGTACATTACTATACGACCCCAACGGCATATCGCGCCATCCATCGCGCAAAGATATTAACATTTATAAAGTGGAAGGGGCCAAAAAAGCAGCTGAAATGGGTAATACAAAGATTTTCAACATGATTGTGCTTGGCGCATATTTGAAGATAAAACCCGTTGTAAAACTTGAAAATGTTGTGAAAGGATTGAAAAAATCCCTCCCCGAACGTCACCACAAACTTATTCCTTTAAACGAAGATGCCATTAATCTCGGAATGAAGAGCGTGGAAGTCGTTCAAAAAGTATAAACCTAATATTTCCAAAATTAACTTGTATATTAAGTTGAAGCCGGCTTCTGAGAAGCCGGCTTTTTTATTTATTCCATAGATTGTGGAAAAGGGCTTAACAATCTGTCCCGATTGAATAGGGAAAGAAATTGACATTTCCTGGCAAGCACTAATTATACAATTTCCAGCTGATACCAAGATAGAAACCGCCATCAGCTCCCGGATATCCGGGCGTATTGTAATAGTAATTGTTTCCCAAAAAGCCCAGCAGATTCTTTCCCTGCAAAAAGAAGCGGAAACTTTTTATTTTCATAGATGCGTACAAATCCAGGTAGAGATAGTCTCCTATCTTCCTGTCATACTGCGTATAAAATGCCCGTAACTCAGGCATATAGGCATCGGCATAATAGCTGGTGAAATAGGAAAGCTGAACACCGGTTTGCAAATGAGCTGCACCTTTAAAAATCCATTTTTTAAAAAAGAGATTCATCTTTCCTGTAAGCAAAGGTAAATGCAGAAAAGCAGCCATTGTTGTTGTCTGATAAACAGCGCGTAAGTTAATACCGAAGTGGTGTAATGGAATTGTGCCATCGATGTAAAGCTGCAACACACTTCCCGGGTTAGCAGCCTGTTGTGGGAAAACCGAATCATTGAAATAAGTATAATTCCCCAGCGATTGGAAAGTAGCCCCGGTACGAATAAATTTATACCGGTATTCGCCTGTAAAGCTAAAAACCCTCTCTTTTTGCAGGTTCAACTTCCAGTTGAAACGGTTTGAACTGTATTCTGAAAAATACCAGGCAGGCTTTCTGTTTGAGAACATCACGCTGAAGTAGAGTTGTCCTATATTTTTCTTCACTGATCCCAGATATTGCAGCAGGCTACCGTCAATTTTTAAATCGCCACTATTATAGCCGCCAAAAACCATTTCAGCAGAACCATGTAAAAAACTGCGTTGAAAAAGCCTCAGTGATATCCCTCCAAAGGGGACCAATTGGTTATTGATATATTTGGCCGAGTCATATGGATAATTCTGAAGAATATGATCATATTGTATACCAAAATAAGCCTTAAAAACCTGGCTGAGCTTATCATTGTTATAAGCCAAACTCGACCACATGAACCGGTTCCTGATAAGCTGCTGGTAGGTCGAATCGTGTGTGAGCGTATCATTAAAAAAGGCAGGAAACGTCAGGTAAAATGTAGTATCCGTTCTGGCATCATCGGTATAAACCATCTGATTACGCTGATACAAAAACGAATAGAGGATACTGCCACCGGCCAGTTTTCGTGGTGTGGAATCCTTTCGCATACCAGGTTTCTGTAAATTAATAGTTTGCCCCACATAAAAGCCCGAGGATTTTACCATATTCCGGCCCGTTGTTAGCCCCACGGGGATCGCTCTCCGGTCTTTCTCCAGATTCATTCTGAAAAGGCTGTCCGCTGTAATTCCGCCGTTTTCCCGAACAATAACCTTGTTGTGAAGATAATTGGCAATAATTGCATAGCGGTTGTTTTTGGTATGATAACGGCCTGTGAAATAGACATACTTATCATCAGACTTACTGTTGGTATATTGTCCCGGAGAATTCACCAGATACAAATCAACACCAAAAGTAAACAGTCTGGACATCTTACGAGAGAAAGTTACCCCAAAACTTTGTTCCTTTTTCGGCCCCATAACATACCGCAATTGCGTATAAGGTCTCATAAGTTTATAATACTCTACCTGGTCGTTGTAGTGCATGTAAGGAGCAAAAACACGAGATTTTGTCACGTAGCCAACAGAAACGGAAGGCGTAAAAACCCTGTTGTAGGAAGCAAGCCCGACATTACTCAAAGTATTGTACATACGGTTTCTTCTCTCAATAGGATCATACTGGTTGAAATAAGTAAGGGTAGTATCCACGTAAGTAAGGTTTCCCGATTTCAGGCTGTCAAGCGAACCGGTAAAATAGTAAACCGAAGTACTGTCTGGTTTCACCCGGGTAGAATCCCGGGAGATAATAGTCGAATCACTTTGCGCCACAGCAGGGGTAGCCCAAGTGAAAATCAACAGAAAAAGAAATAAAAAATAAATTTTCCTCTCAGAAACAGTCACAACCGGTTTTTTTTTGATTTCAATGGCCAAAATTAGAGAAAAAGGAATTAAAAATTGTGAAATATCGATTTAATGTCGGAGAGCTTATTTCGCAACAGATGATCGGCCAATACTAGTGCCGCCATAGCTTCCACTATAGGCACAGCACGGGGCACGACAGTTACATCATGGCGCCCCTTACCTTCGAGGATAATCTCGTTTCCTTCCGCGTCAACCGTAAGTTGGCTTTTCATAAGGGTGGCAATGGGTTTAAAGGCCACCTTAAAAAAGATGTCATTCCCATTGGAGATACCGCCCTGGACGCCTCCCGACCGGTTGGTCGCTGTGGTAAGCCGGTCATCTTGCTTAACAAACAAGTCGTTGTGTTCGGAACCTTTCATACGGGCGGCAGCAAATCCAGAGCCTATTTCAAAACCTTTCACCGCATTGATGCTCAACATGGCTTTACCAAGGTCGGCATGTAGTTTGTCGAAAACAGGCTCACCCAATCCCACAGGAACATTTTTGGCTATGCACGAAATGGCTCCTCCCAGCGTATCTCCCTCTTTGGCCGTCTCTTCCAGAAGGTGCAACATTTTGTCTGTTGTTTCTTTATCGGGACAACGCATGGGCGAATCTTCTGTTTTTGACAAGTCGAGCGTATCGTAATTTCCCGGAAGGGACACCTCCCCTATGCTATGTACAAAAGCCATAATTTCAATACCGGCTTCTTTCAGTAACATTTTTGCAAAAGCGCCAGCCACCACTCGGGCAACAGTCTCGCGCGCCGACGAACGCCCACCGCCGCGGTAGTCGCGCAAACCATATTTTTTCTCATAAGTGTAATCGGCATGTGAAGGGCGGTAAGCTTTTTTGAGATGCGAATAATCAGTCGAATGCTGATCTTTGTTCCACACCAGAAAGCCAATGGGTGTGCCGGTTGATTTTCCCTCAAAAATACCGGAAAGCACCTCCAACCTGTCTGGCTCCTGCCTGGCCGTAACCCATTTAGACTGCCCCGGGCGCCTTCTCTCCAGTTCCCCTTGCACAAAATCCAAGTCAATATTCACACCGGCCGGAAAGCCATCTATCACTCCGCCAATGGCTTTTCCATGTGACTCGCCAAAACTTGTCAGCTGTAAAATTTTTCCAAAACTATTCCCTGGCATATCAAACATTATGTATTAATTTTGTAAAAGTAAAATAAATAAATTAAAACGGTATCTTTAACCAAATCCAAAACAAAAAATAGATGAAGTATTCGATAAAATTATTACTAATTTTAGTTACAGGAATCTTCTTCTTGAGCTCCTGTAACATCAACAAAGACGCCAACCCTTATTATAAAATAAGTGACCAGTTCAAGCAATACTGCCAGTTTCAGCAGCAGAGCAAATGGACTTACCAAAATGACGCAGACAAAAGCCTGCACGATCTTTCTATTACTGATGTCAAGTCTTATATCGGGTTTCATAACGGCGACAACGTATCCGGCTCATATAATTTTGGTGTTGTAGATATGTTCTATGACACAACAAACAGCATGCACATTATCAAAGCTTCTATCAATGCCGGCAATCCCTCTACAGGCAGTGGTGAAATGAATGAACTATACTGGCTGTTTTTTAGTAATCAGAATTACCTACTTGCTTTTGCACCGGGGTTTCCCATGGGCGTAGAACAACGGCTTGGTACTAAACCAGGGCTTTATACCAATGTTAAAAAGCTGGCCAACTTTACGTTAAATGGTAAAGACTATACCAATGTATATCACACACAAGTACGCAAAACGGAAGGGACTCCTGACACCGTCACGTATGAGTTCTATTTTGCACCCCATTACGGGCTGATAAAATGGACAAGACAGATCAGTGGAAAAACTACAGGTTACAGCCTGAAGCAATCCAGTCTGATTCAGAAATAACCGCAGACAGGAATTCTGAAGTTTCGGAAAATTTTGTATGACAGGGATTATCTTACCTTTTTTCTCAGTCTGAACCAGTGTGCCACGCGCCAGATAAAACCAAACAGCAACAAAAAGAAAGCAAAAAAGATAAGCAGCCATTTCACGAAGGTCATCACACCGGCAATACTCACAATCTTTTCATTCATGTGAGGAAAAGACAGGATACTTACGCGTAACAAAATATTTTCAGTATAATCGAACAGTACTGCAACAAAAGGGATAAAAATCATGTTTTCGAGGCTTGTTCTTTTGAAAACCAGATACAACAAGCTGGCCAGCAAAGTAGAGTAAACAAGCGGATAAACCATATCGACCCACTGAAGCTGCAAATACATCTCGCGGCCCTGGGTACCGTAATGCTGAAACATATTATGCAGCTGTGTAAAAGTGTAAAACATTTGTACATCCGGAATATTCATCCCACCCGAAACGGCTCCGATCTTATCCACACTAAACGGGAAAAGTCCGTGAAAAGCATACATGAACAAAACTTGCAGCGCAACAACCAGCAGTAGCCATCCGGTACGTGAGGTACGGGACAAATACAAAATCATTCGTTTTTTCATGGAAGTCTGTTTTGGTTTTGCAGATGCTGGGGCTAAGATAAAGAAATATTTCCGAATGGAAACCATGATAGCAGTAATACAATAGTTATCATTATGTTATATCCAAAAACAGATAATCGTAAAAATCCCTAATTTCGCCAAACGATGCAAAAGATTGAAAAGAACGGTCAATATTACAAGTTTGCCGCTTATGGTTTTCTGAAGAATCTACGGTTCTA
>VAPM010448177.1_pt1 | contig 51508 bp, 51 predicted proteins | sample 3395091 | NCBI WGS metagenome assembly VAPM01 (sample SAMN08290445, study PRJNA428436) | hydrothermal vent metagenome | isolation source: Deep-sea hydrothermal vent chimney 3 | place: Pacific Ocean: Juan De Fuca Ridge
ATTAAAGGGGTCAGACCCCTTTGTTCAGACCCCTTTGTTTTTTTAAAAGTGTGGTGTAATTTATAATGGGAGCCTCTCTCTCCTACCCCCAAATACGAACCGGGAACTTTAATAATACAGATGATAACATAACACCACATTCTTTCAACATCATCATCTCATGAGAGAAACTACCTTCCAATATCACCCTTGGTTTGTTGAAAGTTAATGGGGTCAGGAGCCATTTATTTTTCCGTTAATGCCCTACTTCCCCACCGCGTTAAGTTAATTTAGACATCTCATTTCATTTATCAACAGTCTGCCGGGGGTGTGTGGTTGACTTAAACCTTGCTCGGTATAATATAATAACATGGAGTTAAATGAGAAAACACTTACAAATATATTGACCGACCAACGGAAAGAATACGAACGATATATGGGTGCGTTGAGTGAAGATACGCAATCTAAAATTAGTGCTGTTGCAGAGCAATTCATTGGGATGCAAGAACAGTTCACTGAAATGAAAGAGACTTTGAATTTGCATACGGAAATACTGAATTCACACACTATGATATTGGATTCACATTCTGGAATGCTGGAGTCACACACAGAAATGATCGGACAAATAAAAGAAGATGTTGAGATTATAAAAATGGATATTGAGTTTATAAAGGGCGGGATGAAAAAGAAAGTTGATTATGATGAGTTCGTTGTGCTGGAGAAAAGATTGTCACTGTTGGAATCAAGAGCTGCGCGGTAATTGGCGATAAAGGACAGCCTTTTGTCTTCTTAAGAAGTGTGATGTAATCAATAGTGGAAGGTCCAACCTTCCACTATTGATTTGTTTGTCTTGAGCGGGATTTTTCTTATTCAATCGGACCGCCCCATCTCTGCCACGATGACTAATTACAGTACAATAAGCACAAAATTTGTTAATATGAAAATGTTAAATTAAAGCTGTATTATTAAATGAATAAGGCTTGCGCATACCAAGACATAAAATGACCGATAAAAAAATCTGTGAGCTTATATCCTCAAGAATAAGAAAAACCGATGACCTGCTAGATATTGGATGCGGAGAGGGCTATTTATGTAATTGTATAGCAAGCAAGTTGCAAAAAAAGGTTACGGGCTTGGACATATCAAATAAGGGTTTCAAAAAAGCACACACTTCTTCGTGCGAAGAATTTGATGCGTGCAATCTGGTTGAGTGTTTGGTTGGGAAAGCGGAAAGCCTGGACAATATTCTTGGGGACAGAAGATTTGATGTTGTTACTTTTATACACTCATTCCACCATCTTGATGATGTACAGCAATCTATAATTCAGACAAAAAAATTTCTAAAAGAGGATGGAAAAATAATTGTGGCGGAGTACTCGCAAGAAAAAGGCGAGAAGGAAGATACCTGCAACAGATATACCATAGAATCTGTTATTGAATTCCTCATGAAAAATTTCACAAAAGTAACGATTGAACAACCAGAGAAAGGTTTTTTTATTTTTACGGTTGGATGCATGGATTATTAATTTAAGCCCCACCCGCGAAGCTTCGCTTCGCGGGTGGGGCTTAAATTAACACGAAATATAGTATACTAAAAAATATGGATATATGCATTGTACACAACTCTATAAACGAAACGGATCTACATGTCCTTGCAAATGAGTGGTATCAAACATTGGTGAAGGGCGTCACTGATATATCGCGCGGAATCGTTGCTCTTGGTGGCGAATGACACATGGATGCTAACACCCGCCTTATTGAGGATGGTTCATCCCAAGAAGATTTATGGGGTTTCAATATCTATCCGGATGAAACTGGCGATATGGCTATTGAATATACTTCGCTCATCAACATTAGACCTGCGCAGAAGAACCGTAGCATGGAAATTGAAAGTGAAGATACGCGTATGGCGATACGCAAGGCTTAGCACACGCAATCCCCTTTCTTAAATTATGAAGCGTGATGCTATTTTTTATTTTGTAAACCTTGGAGCTGACGTCACACGTTGTGTGAACGCAGTGAGAGATAATAACGAGGATAGATATCGCGATTCGCTCGCTCGTGCACACCGTACTCTTGAACAGTTACGAAAAACCAAACGACACGGAGCATATGAAGAGGGACTTCTTATGATTCGCGGGTTGGAACTTGCACGCGCAACACCGGAAGAGCTTGTTTCTTTTCGTTGCGCACTAGACTCGCTCTTGTGTGTGTTTTCCGCGCGCCTTACGATATAATTTACAATACGCCCCTCTTTATAAAAAACGGTACGCGCTACGAAATAAAAAAAGCCCAAACCCGCGAAGCGAAGCTTCGCGGGTTGATACGGAAAATATTTACAGAAATCTTTTTTCTGTTACAATAAGCACACGTAAGGAAGCAGTGGGCTAACCCTTATTCGCATATTTGCGCATGTCGCATATATGCGAATAAGTACCCATTGTAAAAACACTTTACAAAATTCACATGCAAAAAGAACAACAAGCCGACACGCAAGTGTCAGATACCAATACACAACGGGACACATTACAATGGATTGATATAGAAACTCTTTCCACTCCTCCCAAAAAAGATGATTTAATAGAAGGAACGATTGTCGCCGTGGGGCGCGGACAATTGTATATTGACCTACCACCTTTCGGAACCGGAATTATTTATGGTCGTGAATATCTAAACGCCGCCGATGTGTTGCGAAAAGCAAACATCGGCGATACCATCACCGCAAAAGTCGTGGACTCTTCCGGTATGGATGGTTATATTGAACTGTCGCTCAAAGAAGCGCGCCAGGCGGCAATCTGGAGCGAAGCGGAGCAGGCTATCGTTTCTGAGACAACCTATACATTGGAAATTGAGGGAGCAAACAGAGGCGGACTTACCATGACATGGCAAGGTATGCCCGGATTTTTGCCGGCAAGCCATCTTTCAGGAGATCATTATCCGAAAATAGTTGACGGCGATAAAGAAAAGGTTCTTTCCGAATTGCAAAAATTGGTCGGAAAGGAACTTTCGGTTCGCATCATTACGGCCGATGCGAAAGAAAGAAAACTTATTTTTTCTGAAAAAACAAGCGCCGAGGATGAAGAGAAAAATTCCTTCGCAGACACCTATCACGTTGGAGATGTTCTTGACGGAGAAGTTACGAGCATTGTTGACTTCGGTGTCTTTGTAAAACTCAATTCCGGGCTTGAAGGACTTGTCCACATAAGCGAAATGGACTGGGGCTTGGTTGAGGATCCACACACACTATTTAAGGTTGGAGACCCGACACAAGTTAAAATTATTGAAATAAAAGACGGAAAGATTTCACTTTCAATCAAAGCGCTGAAAGAAAACCCGTGGCGTGTTGCGGGAAAGAAATACAAGAAAGGAATGGAAGTATCGGGAGTTATTATCAGATACAACAAACACGGTGCACTCGCCTCAATTGAAGAGGGCGTCGCTGGCTTGGTACACATCAGTGAATTTGAAAACTCTCAAGAACTTCGTGATACGCTTGAATTGGGAAATACGTATTCATTTAAGATTATGTTGTTTGAGCCAAAAGACCAACGCATGACACTTTCCCCAGTTAATAGCAAAAGAAATTTGAAGAAGACGAGGATAAATTGAGCGATTGAGTGGGGGCAATGGAAAATAACCGGCTTGCCACATATGTGGCAAGCCGGTTATTTTCCATTGCACTTTGAAATTATTTTGAATTTGCAACTTGCATCGCTTTTTCAATTTCGCCTGACACAAAGAGCACCAGTGCCTCATGCGTGCGCTTGCGCGCACGCATGAGGCACTGGTGCTCTTTTAGAGAAAATTTCCCCAACACATGTGAGATAACTTTCTCATCACCACGTGGCTTCCGCAACTTCCCTTTTGGTGTTACAGAAGAAATGCCGATTTTTATTTGTGCAAAATCTTTTGTTTTTAACGCACTCATTATACTTTCAACACCTTTGTGCCCGCCAGCACCGCGCCCGAACGACATTTTGATGGTACCAATGGGCAAATCAAGATCATCGCGCAACACAATCAATCCTTTTGCGGAATTTTTAGAACGCACAAACTGTATAACGGACTTCCCCGAGCGATTCATCATTGTTTCCGGAAGAACTATCTTTACCGGCACGTTTTGCAACGTGCCTGTGGAAATTTGTGCATCAGATTTTTTCTGATACTTAAAATCCGCACACTTTTCCAAACTCGCAAACTTTTTTGCCACATCCCTTCCGATATTATGTCGCGAATTTTCGTATTGCCCTCCAGGATTTCCAAGACCAACAATAACAATCGTCATATGCTCACAAGTGTACCATCTCACACATCACATCACCACACGAGAAGACACAAACAAACACATTTCATAATGGAATTACACTGAAAGTTTGACGTATAAAAAAGTGAGCATACAATAAGAGTACATGGAAAAAAAAGGGAGCCTCTTGCGCGATATAATCACTCTCATTTTGCTCATTGTGCTTGTGGTTGCTCCAATTCGCATCTTCATAGCGCAACCATTTATAGTTGACGGCGAGTCAATGTATCCGACATTTCAAAATGGCAATTATCTTATCGTAGATGAAATCTCATACCACTTTGAAAAGCCGGCGCGCGGAGATATTATCGTGTTTCGCTATCCCGGAAACCCGTCAATCTTTTACATCAAACGAATCATCGGTCTTCCCGGCGAAACGGTTACAATTAAAAACGGAAATATAACCATAACCGAACCAAACGGAGCATCGCGCACGCTCAATGAGCCATTCATCTCCGCCAGAGACAAGTCCTACAACATGACTGATAAATTAACCGATACGCAATACTTTGTCATGGGTGACAATCGTCCGCGTAGTTCCGATTCGCGCGTATGGGGACCGTTGCCCGCACGAAACATCATCGGGCGAGTACTGTTTCGTCTTGCACCATTTAATGAGGTCAGCACATTCCCCGGCGTACATCATTTCCCACCAATCGTATCCTCAAGCACATCACCAGGAGCATCCTTATGAACAAACGAACAGAATACCACCCGAAAGATATTTTGCGTCACGTGCACAATGTCGCCGATTATTACGGGTTTCTTCCGTTCTCAGCACTTACTCAAGCCAAACAAGGAACACACATAAAACGAGAACCGTGCCCAAGCGAACTCGCCAAAGAAAATTTGGACCCCATGGCGCAACTCACCGTTTCATTTTTGAAACGAGTGCACGATGCCGGGCTAAAGCCCTCGGTTCAACAACCGATGTTTGTATGGCACACAAACATTACCCCCGGACGTGTCGCCCCGAGACAATCTTTCATACAATTCCACGCAATAGGTGTTCCTCACGTTATTGCCGAAGCCGTGCTTCTTCATGCGACAAGCACACTTGTGCGCGATCTATACAAATCAGAGCCTACTGTTCGTCTTAACAGCATCGGAGATAAAGAAACACGCGCGCGTTTTACGCGAGAGCTGGAACAGTATTTCCAAAAAAACGATGAGGAGATACCTGAAGAGTGCATATCACAGGCTAAAAATGATGTGTTTTCAGGTGCGGAGGCGCTTGTCGCTCGTCATTGTACAGATACAATGCCTCAGTCTGTTAATGTGCTGTCAGAAGCAAGCAGAAGACATCTTGAAAACCTCATTGAGTTGCTGGAAGAAACGAAACTTCCATATACACTTGCTCCGGAACTTATCACTCGCGGGAACGCGTGGTCTGAAACCTGTTTTGAAATACAAACGGATGATGAGCGAGTAGCATGGGGGTCGCGATATGAAAACATCACCAAATCATTTTTTGATACGCCACTTCCAAGCGCAGTGATGATTATGCGCTTGTATGTAAAACCGGTTCTTGTGGTAGCAAAACGAAAACGTAAACACCCCGTTTTTGTATTTATTCATATTGGTATTGAAGCGAAGCGTATCAGTATTATGCTCGCACAAGAATTTCAGAAAGCACACCTCCCTCTTTTGCAAATGATAGGGGTTGAATCTTTGACTGAACAAATACGTATCTCCGAAACTCTTCGCCCGGAATATCTTATTATCATGGGCCGCAAAGAGGCGCTTGAAGAAACCGTCATTTTACGACGGTGCTCTTCCTATACGGAAACCATACTTCCACTGGAATCACTCGTTCAGACAATAAAAGAAATGGCATAGCGTGCGAACCGCCCCGCGCGCCGAAGAGGCCTTCGGCGTGCGGGGCGCTGGACATACGTACTTAAAATATGTTATCCTCTAATTATATATGAAAAGAGCAATACAAGTGGACATACAGCGAAGCAAAAACGAAAACCAGAAAGCAACTCTACGTCGCTTCTCTCGGCAGTCAAAAGAATTGCAATTGGTACGTAAAGTTAGAACACACAGGTATTATGTTCGTTCAAAATCAAAGAATGTTGAACGCAGACATGCATTATCGGCACTTGTACGACGCGAACAATTTAACACATTGGTTAAATTGGGAAAGATAGATTTGTCTGACACCACACGTCGTCGCAGAAAATAGTTTTATGAAAATAGTGGCGGTCCGCAATCTCACCCGCCGTTTAGTATTTCGCATACCGTTTGAGCGCGTCGCGCAAGCGATAGCGCCCGGTTGGGAAATCTCACTTGTGTTTGTCGGAGCAACACGTGCGCGCAACATAAACATCTCCACACGAAATAAAAATTACATACCGAATGTTCTTTCTTACACCGTAGGCAAAAATACCGGCGAAGTGTTAATTTGCCCCGTCCAAGCGAAAAAAGAAGCAAAAAAATTCTCCCAAACGGAAAGCTCGTTTATACTATTTTTATTTATCCACGCATTACTCCATTTGAAAGGATACCAACATGGCACTACAATGGAACAATATGAGCATACATTACTTGCGCGCTTCGCAAAATCTTAAACACGGCACTCGCTCACCACTAAATTAATATGAAAAGACGCATCGCTACAGGAATAGATATCGGCACCTACTACGTAAAAATAGTGATGGTTGAAGAAGTGGAAGAAAAAGGAAGTCGCTCATTGCGCGTTATAGGAACCGGAAGCGCACCGACGCAAGGCATGCATCGCGGATATGTTGTTAATAAAAACGAAGTGGTTGAAAGTTTGAAAGTGGCGAAACGTGCCGCCGAATCAATCTCAGGTATCACCATATCAAGCGCTTTCCTTTCCATAGGCAGTATCTCAATGAAAGAGGTGCGTGTAACCGGTGAAGCGATTATTTCACGCGCAGACCAAGAGATAACGGAAAATGACATAAGCATCGCGCTTGGGAAAGCATATGAGGCCACCGGCGAGACGTTGTTAAACTATAAAATACTGCATGAGATACCTCTTGAGTATCGTGTAGACAGTATGCGCGTATACAACAGGCCCACCGGAATGAAAGGAACTCGTCTGGAAATAATGTATCTTTTTGTCACATGTTTGCAATCACACGTGGACGCGCTTATACAGGTTGCAGAAAATGCGGATATTGAAGTAACCGACTACACCGCCTCGGCAATTGCCGAGAGTAATGTGGTACTCACTCGCGACCAAAAAATGAAAGGGTGTGTACTCACTGACATAGGCGCTGAAACGGTTTCTCTTGTGGTATATGATGAGGGCATCCCAATTTCCGTAGCGGTACTTGAAGGTGGCAGTAGTTCCATCACCGATGATTTGGCGCTTGCATTTAAAATATCCATGGAAGATGCGGAGCGAATAAAGCGCGGACGTCTTGGTGGCGCCATGTATTCGGGAAAGAAAATGGACGCCATCATTACTCGCCGAACAAGTGCCCTGTTCAGCGCAGTTGCAAAACATCTTAAATCAATACGGCTTCGCGGACTGCTGCCGGCAGGCGCCATCATAACCGGAGGGGGTGCTGGCAACACCTCCGTTGTGGAAACGGCAAAACGAATTCTATCCCTTCCCTCAAGAGTAACCGATGTGTATATTACCGGAGACACCTCAAATGCAAAGTTTCGTGACAGCACTTGGGCGGTTGCATACGGAACCGCGTTCTGGGGACTCACCGGCGACACGGAAACAAACGGAAAAAATGTTTTTGCGAAAGCAAAAACATCCGTAAAGAAATTTTTTCATAATTTCTTGCCCTGATTTTATGAAATGATTATAAAGTATGTCAATATTTGCATTATAATAAATTCTGGTATGATAAAGAACATGCCTAAATATAAAAAATATGTCTAAACGTATAACACCCGAAATTGAAACATTTGCACGCATTAGAGTTGTCGGCATAGGTGGCTCTGGCGTCAATGCCATAAACCATATGGTAAGTTCAAAGGTGAAAGGAGTTGAGTTTATTGCCATTAACTCCGACGCGCAAGATTTGCACGGTTCTCTGGCAAAGCGAAAAATCCACATCGGGAAAAACCTGACACGTGGGCTTGGCACCGGAATGAACCCGGACCTAGGACGTCGTGCCGCTGAAGAAACAAGACAAGAGATACAAGAAGCGCTACAGGGATCAGACATGGTTTTTGTGACATGTGGCATGGGAGGAGGTACAGGCACCGGAGCCGCGCCTACAATTGCAAAGATTGCAAAAGAACTTGGGGCGCTTACCATTGCTGTAGTCACAAGACCGTTTTCATTTGAAGGAGCCCAGCGCTCACGACTTGCAGACGAAGGACTAATGGATCTTAAAAAAGAAGTTGATGCATTCATTGTCATTCCGAATGATAAAATTTTAAGTATTGTTGATCAGCAAACGAGTGCAAAAAGCGCGTTTGCGATGTGTGATGAAGTGTTGCGCCAGGCAGTTGAGGGCGTTTCTGATATTATTACCACCCCGGGTGATATAAATACCGACTTTAATGACATAAGAAGCATTATGGAAAATGCGGGACCGGCACTTATGGGTATCGGTATAGCGGAAAATGATGGGCGCGCAACAGAAGCGGCAACGCGCGCGGTTAATTCCCCACTGCTGAGCGTTTCCATAAATGGAGCAAAAGGTATTTTGTTCGTAGTTGCAGGTTCAGACGATTTGGGCATTCTTGAAATACAAGAAGCTGCAAAAGTAATAAATGAATCTACAGACAAAGACGCCAGGATCATCTTCGGCATGATGCGAGATGAAAAAATGAAGAAAGGACAAATTCGCATCATTGTTATCGCGACCGGTTTCCCCGAGGGCGCACTTGAGTTTGATGGTACGACAAGTGCCGGGCGCTCACTGTTCTCTCTTCCTCCGGAAAAGCAACAAGAAGAGCGCGGGAAAATTTATAATGATGTTCTGAAACACGAAAAAGAAGAAACGCCTCCTGCTGATACGAAACCGAAAAAAGAAGAGAAGGCTGAGCCCGTGGTAACCATTGTTCCAAAAAAGACCGAGAAAACCCCTGTAGCTCCTGACCTAAAAACCAAGACCTCAACAGAGGATGACGAAGAAGCGTGGGGAGCAATTCCGCAATTTTTAAGGAGACACAAAAAATAAGGGCTCACTGTTTTCGTAACCACTAAAAACACAGGGATTTCCATTTCATGGAAATCCCTGTGTTTTTCGCATCTTGTGTATCCCCGCACCATGCGTTAAAATTATATAAACAAACATATAGAATATATTTACTATGGAAAACAGCAAAAACGACAATCAATACGACCTCATCATTATAGGGGGTGGTCCGGCAGGATTTAGTGCGAGTATTTATGCGGCTCGTAAAAAATTAAAGACTGCGATTTTGGCTTCTGAAGTGGGAGGACAGAGCATTGTTTCTGATTGTATAGAGAATTGGATTGGCACAATAAAAATTTCAGGTGAGGATTTAACAAAAACGCTGCGCACGCACATGGAAGCATACAAAGATGACGTTGTGGATTTATACGAAGGAGAGAAAGTGGTCTCGCTTACGCGCAGCGGTTCCCTATTCCAAGCAGCAACATCATCCGGGAAGGCATACTCGACACGTGCCGTGATTATCGCTTCGGGATCATCGCGCCGAAAGCTTGATGTGCCAGGTGCCGAAAAATTTGAACACAAGGGCGTTACATATTGCGCTTCTTGTGACGGACCTTTGTTCTCGGGAATGGATGTTGCTGTTGTCGGGGGCGGGAATGCCGGATTTGAAACCGCGGCGCAACTTCTCGCATATGCGAAATCCGTCACACTCATTCACCGACGAGAAAGTTTCAAAGCAGACCCGGTTACAGTTGAACAAATACTCAAACACCCAAATATGCGCACGGTTACAAACGTTGAGCCCATCTCCATACAGGGTGATGCTTTCGTAGAAAGCATCACCGTACGCAATCGTGATACGGGCGATACTCAAGAAATCGCCGTATCCGGCGTGTTTGTGGAAATAGGAGCAATTCCAAATACTGATTTTGCGCGCAACCTTGTTACTCTAAACAGTATAAACAGTATTGTCATTGAGCCGAAGACACAACGCACCTCGGTTGAAGGCGTGTGGGCGGCAGGCGACTGTACCGATGAGTTGTATCATCAAAATAATATCGCTGTGGGCGACGCCATAAAAGCGCTTGAAGATTCTTATCACTGGATTGCCACTCACGCGACAACAGCATCATGACGCCCGAAATAATCACACGCCAAGAAGCTCGTCAAAAAAGCATCTCTCTTTTGCATGAGCTTATAACAGATGTGGGATTTCTCGCGGCAAAAGAAGACGTGGAAAATTATGAGCGCATATGGTCGCGAGATGGAGTGGTCGCCGGTATCGCATCGTTGCTCGTAGGCGATGAAGAGCTCATCGCCACATTCAAAAAGACACTTGACCTGCTTCGCACAGAGCAAGATGAGACCGGGAGAATCCCAAGTAATGTTACTCCACGCAAAGGACATGTGAGTTACGGCACAACGGTGGGAAGAGTTGATGCAACCATATGGTATGTCATCGGTATCATGGCATTTGCAAAATTAACGAACGATACCCCCTTCTTTGAAGAACGAAAACAATCGGTTGACCGTGCATTATTTTATTTGAGGTGTCTGGAATTGAACGGACGCGGATTACTTTATATTCCGCAAGGCGGTGATTGGGCGGATGAATATATCAACCACGGATACATTCTGTTTGATGAGGTATTGTATTATTTTGCACTTTCCGCATACGCACAGCACACCAACGATCAAAAAACAATCGCACAAAAAAATCGCTTGAGCGAACTTATTGCCATAAATTATTTTCCCGCTGAAAAGCACCTAGGCAGTCCACTCGTATATCACAAAGCTCTGTATGAATATGCCATAAAACAACGTACGACTCCCCTTCCCGCATCATATTTCACCAACCATAGCATTCGCTTTAATACTGACACCTTTGCCATTTCTCTTTTGCTTTCGTGCGATATTGTAGAGCAACAACAGCGCGACACAATACGCGAATATGTGCGAGCAAATATAAAACATAACTCATTTCCCATATTGCCTGCATTTCATCCTGTTATTACACCAAAAGATATTGAATGGGCGCACCTTAATTTGAATTTCCTATATGAATTCCGCAATAAACCAAATCAATATCACAACGGGGGGCTCTGGCCGCTTGTCCATGGTTTTTTCATTTCATCATTTTCAAAAGAAGACGGACTGGTTGCTCTTGATGAGTTTGCAAAAGTGCTTGCGCGCGATGAATATATTTTCCCGGAGTATTATCATGGCACAACGTTTGAGGCAATGGGAACAACCCCCCTTGGTTTTTCTGCTGCAAGTTACCTTATCGCATACGAATCCATTGTGAATGGGAAAAATATCTATTCCCTCATATCCGGTATATGATTTTTCTTGCTACAGATTTGGACAGGACACTTTTGCCAAACGGACCATACCCTGATGATAAAAGTATTCCGGAATTGTTTGAAAAACTGGAAACGGTTCCCCATGTTCTGGGCTATGCAACCGGAAGAAATCTCTCAATGGTGCAAGAAGCCATGCGCACATGGCACATTCCATTGCCGGATTTTCTTGTAGCAGAGGTTGGTACCTCCTTATACAGAAAATCCGGCAATGAGCTCATAACCGACACGCGATGGCGCGAGTATATTCTTTCTACACAAAAAAATTGGAAGAGGGAGCTCATAGTGTCCTCCATTGGTGCGCACGACACCCTTTCGCCTCAAGAAGATGAAAAACAAAATGAGTTTAAAATAAGTTATTACCTATCCGACCACACCCAAAAAGACGAGCTATTTAAAAAAATACATTCCGCCCTCTCAAATGAAGACGTCACCGCACAGGTGCTCTGGAGCATTGACCCGCTCGCCAACAATGTCGGACTTATTGATATTATTCCAACAACAGCGACAAAGGCCGGAGCAGTTGAGTTTTTGCGCACAAAAGAAGGGTTTGAAAAAGAACAAACATTTTATTGCGGTGATAGCGGAAATGACATACTTCCACTATCACGTTGCTATAAATCTATCTTGGTTAAAAACGCCCCAGAGGAAGTAAAAGAAGAAGTGACAAAGCGAGTTTCCGAAGTGGGCTGTTTTGATAGTTTATATATCGCAACGGGCACTCCACAAAAAAATGGAAACTATTCGTCAGGAATCATTGAAGGACTTACTCATTTCGGCATCATAAAGTAGCGCGCGCTTTTTAACACAACAGAGCACGCCGATGCGTGCTCTGTTGTGTTAAAAAGCGACTGATTAATCTCTTGAAATCAGTTTTTCTGCAGGAAAGGAAGTTTGGAATCAATACTGCAAGAGCTCCAACTTTTACCAATCCACAACGAAGCAAAGACTAACATATAAATAATGGAAGCCCCGATATCGGTTGAGCCCGTAACGTATGGACCACCAAACCCTTCCGCGGTTGACCAGATTGTAAACGAAAGTATGATTCCGCCGATTATTGCAACTCTGGTGAACAGCCCCAAAATAAGACTTATTGCGATTGCCGTTTCTGCAAGAGCAACGATTACCGCGAAAAGATGAGGATCTGTGGATACGACATGAATCCAGAAACTAATCCACGCATGTACTGTGGCAGGTTGACCTTGAGCACCCTGAACAAGATAGCTGACAAAATTATTAAGAAAAGCAGACTGCCATTTGAACCCTGCGTCAATGAGCCATACAAACCCGAAAATAATACGTAGCACTGCAAACTGTTTTGCATTTAATGATTTCATCTTTTAAGTATATCTCCGGACACAAATGAGTGTCAATGTTATTTTTATAATTATTAGTGGATAACATGCTATCCTATTAAAGATGCGCACACTTACAATACATACAATACATGTTCACATGCTAACATCCGCAATTAAAACCACTCTGACAAAACGAACTTATAAAATCGCATTCGTCGTACTGGTGATACTCTTGCTGGCGCTATATGTTTCTATCCCAGTATTAACAATCCCGGGAAACACGCTTGCGTTCCAGCTGAGCCTATACGCTCCAATTGATTATATTTTATTTATTTTTCTGTCCCTAACAACATCATTGCTTGTTCTCATGCAAATATTTTCTTTCCGTAGTTCACACAAGTACGGCATGAAAGCCGTTGGACATGGTGGAATGGGCATACTCTCTGGAATTTCCGCCGGGATATTAACAAGCGTAACGTGTGTACCGTGCGCCATCGGGTTTCTTGGTATTTTTGGATCAGCCGGAAGTGCGTTCGTTGTAAATGAATATCAATCTTATTTCATACTAATCGCAATTGTTCTTGTGCTTTGGGGAATATATCATGCGTCCAGCCGTATTATGGGATACTGCAAAGAGTGCAATGCGTAGTACCGGCAGAGGCACTCGTTTTTATAATTATTTTCCACAAATTTCCCGCATTTTGCTTATAAAACACTTATAAAACATACGTTTACAGAGCTTCTGTTCTAGACTTTCCCCGGTATTGTTTTCTGTTTTGTTATCCACATACGCATGCATTGCAATGCATGTATACTTATAAGTACGGAGAGTGTTTTTTCTTTTTGCCAACCTAAAAAAATAATCATGAACACAACAACACCGGACACAACAATTACACACATAACAAAACGAAACGGGTTATCAGTCATTTTTATACCTAGAAAAATTGTACGTGCAATAGAAAAAGCACTTCGCGCGTCCGGAGAATATAAAAAAGGGATACCGGAAAAAATAACCAAATCTGTTTTGCGTACGCTTGAGCTATCGCAAAAAAATGATGCGGATTTTGTACCGACCGTTGAAGGAACACAAGACATGATTGAAAAAGAACTCATCGGACAGAACCTTGCGGAGACCGCAAAGGGGTACATTCTCTATCGCGACCAACACGCGCACATTCGTCGCATGATTGATACCGAAACCGTTGACCTCGTAGATAAATATCTTGATCGCGCAGATTGGAAAGTGAAAGAAAACAGCAACATGGCATTTTCTTTGCAAGGGCTTAATAACTATATCGCCTCAGAAATAAGCAAAACGTATTGGCTTGATAAAATCTATCCACCGGAAATAAAACAAGCACACTTATCCGGTGATTTGCATTTGCATGACTTGAGTATCCTTTCCGTATACTGTGTTGGATGGGATTTGTATGATCTTTTGCTTCGCGGGTTCGGCGGCGTAGGAGGAAAAGTTCAGAGCAAAGCCCCAAGGCACTTCCGTAGTGCGCTCGGACAAGTTGTAAATTTTTTCTACACTCTTCAAGGCGAAGCTGCCGGGGCACAAGCGTTCTCAAATGTAGACACACTTCTTGCTCCATTCATTTATTATGACCACCTTTCGTATGAGGAAGTAAAACAAGCGCTACAAGAGTTTGTGTTCAACATAAACGTTCCAACGAGAGTTGGTTTTCAAACACCATTTACAAACATAACCCTTGACCTCACGGTGCCGAAGTATTATGAAAAAATGCAAGTTGTGCGCGGAGGTGCCATGGAGAAAGAAACATACTCGGAGTTTCAACGAGAGATGGATACTTTCAACAAAGCGTTCTTGGAAGTGATGAGCGAGGGAGACGCGGCGGGACGCGTGTTTACATTCCCAATCCCAACATACAACATCACGGAAGATTTCGATTGGGACAATGACCGTGTCGCAAACTTGTGGGAAGTCTCCGCAAAATACGGAATACCGTACTTTTCAAACTTCATTAATTCTGACATGAGCCCCGATGACGCGCGTTCAATGTGTTGCCGGCTGCGTATTGATAACAGAGAGCTCACAAAGCGAGGTGGTGGTCTTTTCGGTGCAAACCCGCTCACGGGCTCCATTGGAGTTGTGACAATAAATCTTCCGCGTATTGGTAAAGACGCGAAAACGAAAGAGGAGTTTTTGAAAAAATTATTCGTGCAAATGGATATTGCCAAAGAAAGTCTTGAAATAAAGCGCAAAGTATTAGAGCATATGACTAACCATAATCTCTATCCATATACAAAATACTATCTTGAGAGCATAAAGACGCTTTTGGGCTCATATTGGGTAAATCATTTCTCTACAATCGGACTGGTTGGTACCAACGAAGCACTTGAAAATCTTTTGGGTGTAAACATAGCGTCAGAAGAAGGACGCGCGTTTGCTGAAGAAATTCTTACACGAATGCGTGAACGCCTCTCGGATTACCAGGAAGAAACCGGAAATAATTACAACCTGGAAGCATCGCCGGCTGAAGGAACTTCCTATCGCCTCGCTCTTTTAGACCAGAAAAGATACGATGATATGATTTTTGCAAATGGAACCGGAAAGGAAGTTACCGATCCATACTACACAAACTCAACTCACCTGCCCGTAGCACACACCGATGATGTCTTTGAAATCCTTGACCTTCAAGATGAACTACAAACAAAATATACTGGCGGTACGGTTATCCATTTCTTCCTTGGCGAGCGCATAGATGACCCCGAGGTTGTGAAGCAATTGGTAAAAAAGATTTGTAACACATATCGTCTTCCATATTTCACCTTGTCACCGACATTTAGCGTCTGTAATACACACGGATATCTGCATGGTGAAGTGACTAACTGTCCGAGATGTGGTGAAGAATGTGAAATATATACACGTATTGTCGGATATTTGCGCCCTGTCTCGCAATGGAACAAAGGGAAAAAAGCGGAATACGATGACAGAAAAACCATACCACCGGTTTCAGTAAAAGAAGTTAAAGCGAATACATGCGCATAGGTGGACTGCAGAAAAGCTCGTTGATTGATTATCCGGGAAAAATATGTGCGATTGTATTCACCATAGGCTGTAATTTCCGATGCCCATACTGCCATAATCCCGAATTGGTTGATGAGACTGCGAAAGAACTCCCACAAAATGAGTTTTTTACATTTCTTGAAAAGAGGATTGGAAAGCTTGATGCGGTCACCATAACCGGTGGTGAGCCAACACTGCATGACGACCTGATTCCATTTATAAGAAAGATAAAAGAACTTGGGTTTCTTGTAAAACTTGACAGTAACGGAACCCATCCGGACATGTTGTCACAGCTTATGGATGAGAAATTAGTTGACTATGTTGCAATGGACATAAAAGCTCCGCTACAAAAATATACGCAGACGATTGCACGCCCGGTGGATATTGAAAACATTGCAAAGAGTATCGCATTGCTAATTGCTGGTAACACACCATACGAATTCCGCACCACGGTCATTAAGTCATTACTTTCGTATGATGACTTCCACCAAATCGGCAAGGCCATTGAAGGAGCGAAGATATATTATCTTCAGAAATTTGTCGCTACCAAATTACTAAACCCGGCATTTCTCAAAAAGACAACCTACAATGATGAAGAGCTCGCAGAGATTAAAATCATTATGGAAAAATATGTTACAACATGCCGAATACGCTAACAAAACAAAAAACCATTTATCTTGATAACGCAGCGACAACCCCGCTTGATTTGAAAGTATGGGAGGCAATGAGGCCTGTTTTTGAGGGTGCATATGGCAACCCATCATCCTTACATCATGTGGGCAGAAAGGCTCATGATATGCTCCGCACCGCGCGGACGCGCGTCGCGGAGCTTTTGGAAGTGGCTCCCGAAGAAATAATATTCACAGGCAGTGGTACAGAATCGGATAATCTCGCACTGTTTGGCGTCGCTCATGCGCAAAAAAAATATGGCAAGCACATCATTGTATCTGAAATTGAACACAAGGCGGTGCTTGGGCCGGCGCGCTCCTTGGAGCGCGCCGGCTTTTCGGTCACATACCTGCCGGTAGACACAGATGGGCTCGTTCGCAAAGATGAGCTTATACGTGCCTTGCGTAACGATACAATTCTGGTATCAATCATGTATGCGAATAACGAGATTGGAACCATTGAGCCAATACAAGAAATTGTTCATGACATACGCGAACATTATTCGCGTACAGCCACTCGAGCCCCACTACTGCACACAGACGCATGTCAAGTTGCCGGTATGCTTACAGTTTCCCCATCTGAATTGGGAGTAGACCTTATGACACTCAATGGGTCAAAAATATACGGACCGAAGGGTGTTGGGATACTTTATAAGAAAAAAGGAGTTATGCTTGAACCACGTATACTTGGTGGAAATCAAGAATATGGGTTGCGCGGCGGAACGGAAAATGTTGCACTTACCGCGGGACTTGCAAAAGCCCTGGAACTCGCTGTATCCGGCACAGACGCAAACGCACAACATCTGCTGGAACTACAGAATCATTTTATACCCCTTTTATATAAAGAGATTCCAAACTTGATTTTGAATGGACACAAAACAAAGCGGCTGCCAAATAATGTCAGCATATGTATTCCCGACATTGAGGGAGAGTCTGCAGTACTAATGCTTGATATGTATGGCATCTGTTGTTCTACCGGTTCAGCTTGTTCAGCACACGATTTGACACCATCACACGTATTACACGCCATTGGCAGATCAGATGAAATCATTCACGGGAGTTTGCGCTTTTCTTTCGGCAAAGACACTACCAAAGAGGACCTTTCCTATACGGCACACGCACTTGGTGCTGTGGTAAAAAGATTAAGAGAGATGACGGCAAGTACAATACATATAAAAAAACATTATGAAAAAAATACCTGATGTCTACGCATGCAACAGCCAACCCTCATGGCTATATAACGATACAGTGAAAGACCACTTCTTTCACCCGCGAAATATTCTTATTGATGAAAAAGAGTATGTATCAGACGGAGTTGGAGTTGTCGGGAGCCCGGCATGCGGAGACATGATGGTTGTTTGGATTAAAGTAAATAAAGACAATAACACAATCAAAGAATGTCGGTGGCGAACATTCGGGTGTGCATCTGCAATTGCGTCAACATCAATGATGTCAATCATGGCAACGGAAGATGGCGGTATGCCGATTGCACATGCCAAAAGACTGACCCCGGAGGCGATTATTGAACGACTCGGAGGACTGCCCGATAAGAAGTACCACTGCTCTGTTCTGGGGCACCAGGCACTTCGCGAGGCAATTCTTGATTATGAATCTCAACATGATGAACATGGAAATTGAACAAACACACAATTGGAAAATAGTACAAAAAAAAGACGAGGCACCGGATGTGCAAAGTTTATTTTTAGAGTCTGTCGGCGAGCGCCCACCATTTATTGCCGGGCAATATCTCACCATTAAGCTTCCCGGCTCCCTTCCGCAAGAAGGAAAAGCATACAGCATTGCGAGTGCACCACACGAACCGCTTGTGCGAATTGCCATTAAAAAGATGGGTGAATTTTCCTCGGCGATACTTGCTCATACCACGGGAGACATATTGCAAACAAGCATCCCCTACGGATTTTTCTATCCTGAAAAATCTGACACGAACGATATGGCATTTATTGTGGGCGGTATCGGCATCACTCCAGTGATGAGCATTATACAAAATCTCATGCGCACAAATGATTCTCGGCGCGTACACCTTATTTATTCAAACAAAACAAAAAATGATATCGTCTTTTTGCAAGAACTAACCAAGCTTCACAACGAAAATGAAACTCTCTCAATCACCCACCACCTCACAAGAGAAGAAATTATCCCTGTAGATTTTAAAAAAGGCAGAGTGAGCGCCGAAAAAATACTTGATGCGGTGCAAGAACATACTGAGACGGACTTTTTCATATGTGGCTCCATAGATTTTACACGTGACATCTGGAAAGATCTTCGCAATTCAAATGTGCCACAACACAAACTCTACACAGAAAGTTTTTTCTAGAACGCAAAACAAAGGCGCCTACTCCGCTCGCAATACTCCGCTCGTGTTTCGCTTCTTGTTTTGCGGAGAGGGAGGGATTCGGTCACAAATCACTTGATATAGTGCAACGCACTAGTTGCAATATATCCAAGTGTTCGCGACCCCGCCTCGCCGACAAGCACTCGCTTCGCTCGTCTTGTATACCGGCTCCGGCTTTCGAATCTCTCCATCTTTCGTAAAAACATAGTCACGAGACACTATCGTGTTTCGCTTCTTGTTTTGCGGAGAGGGAGGGATTCGAACCCTCGATGAAGTTTTCCCCATGCCGGTTTTCGAAACCGGTGCCTTCAACCACTCAGCCACCTCTCCATTGAATAAATAAATGGCTCCTGACCCCATTCTGACCCCCCCATTCTGACCCCATTTATTACGACGTCCGTGCCCGTGTAGGCATTTTAACATATGCGCCACAAAAAAGGATGCAGCCCTATGTCTTTCGTGAAAGACATAGGGCTGCATCCTTTAAAGAAGTGTTAGGCAGCTTGCTCTTCAGTTTCTTTTCCCTCAGGATTAGAAGTTGCTGTATTATCAGTTCCTTCCCCTTCAGTTGCAGGACCGTTTGTGTTTGTGTCGTCTGGGTTCATATTTTATATTATAGGTGTTAGATTTCATCTTGTGAAAGACAAAACCTTCCAGTTATTAGACCGGCTAATATCGACCTACCCCATTAACTTACCACATACCTAAAAATAAATCAAGTGCAAATGTCTATGAACAAGGCGAATTATAACCAAATTATATATGCGGATTTTAACAAAAACGCAGTGATGTTCTGGCTATTTTCATAAAAATATGTAACTATACTATACATAGTACATAAAGTTTGGCCCTATCGTCTAACGGCTAGGACAGCGCCCTTTCACGGCGTAAATCGGGGTTCGATTCCCCGTGGGGTCACAAACAGAAACTTCGTGCTTGGAATTACCATAAATCTACATACACAAACCGTATGGTACACAATGAATGCCGTGTGATTGCTCGTGCCCGGACAAGAATGATACATTCATACACACTATCATCGCGCTGAGCGGACTTATGAAAACCTTTTGCAAATCTTGTTGCGGGGGCCGGAATTGAACCGGCGTCTGGGGGTTATGAGCCCCCCGAGGTACCTCTCCTCTACCCCGCTATCGCATAGTATACAATAAATAATCTTACATTCAAGTGCTTTGTGTGGACAACATTTCCCCCACAACATTCGGACATTCAATGTCCGAATGTTGTGGGGGAAATGTTGTGGGGGATGTATTGCCAATTTTTGGATTTTTGGACACAGTTTTTGGACATTTAATGTCCAAAAACTGTGTGGGTGAATCAAAGAAAATATGAGTACGCTGTGGATAAATAATTATACGACGACACGCATTTGGCGTACACTTAAAGAAACATGTCGTCCCACTATCACTATCACGAAGACCGCCCCTGGGGCTCCTTTGACCAATTCACTCACGATACGCAAACGACGGTAAAGATATTAAACATCTCCGCAAGCAAGCGCCTTTCTTTGCAAAAACACGAACACCGCAGTGAGTTTTGGCATGTCATCTCCGGCGACGGAATCGTAACCATAGACACAGAGGAACACCATGCACGGCAAGGTGACGAGTTTGAAATACCAATCGGTACGGTGCACAGAATTGCAGGTGGCGGCGGAGGAATACGCCTACTTGAAATAGCAACCGGGGAGTTTGACGAGAATGATATTATTCGTATTGAAGATGATTTCGGCCGCCCCGATGCGCCATGACCATAGTCTTTTATATCCTTGCGCTTTTTCTGACGGCATTCACCGCCGGAATTCTCATAGGCGTTATCTTTGCCCCACTGCTTCAAAAGAAGATGGTAAACCCAGCGAGAACATATCAAAAAAAATACCACCACGTAGAGATGTTGCAGCGCAGTGTACACAATCCGTTACTGCAACCAAGAGGAAATGGTTTTGAAGAGCGGGCCGTATTTAATGCTGCCACATTTGACCTTGATGGTTCCGTGCATTTGCTCTATCGCGCCATGGATAAAAATAATACTTCAACAGTCGGGTACGCACGCACAAAAGATGCTCTCCACATTGATGAACGACTTGATACACCTATATATGTACCACGTGCGGATTTTGAACAAAAAAAAGGAGACCCTCATTGGAACTCAGGATGCGAAGACCCACGCGTATCAATCATTGATGAGCGAATACACATGACCTACACGGCATACGATGGCGTACACTCTCCGCGCGGAGCATACACCTCAATCTCTATTGATGATTTCCGTAAACATAAATGGGAGAAATGGGATATGCCGGTTTTAATTACTCCTGAAAATGTAGATGATAAAGACATTGGACTACTACCGCAAACCATACAAGAAAATTATGTTTTGTATCACAGAGTATATAACGATATTTGTGCTGATACGGTTTCCACTCTATCTTTTAGAAAACCGATAACACTGTGCATTGAAATATTATCGCCACGCCCAGGCATGTGGGATGAGGTGAGAGTTGGTATCACGGGACCGCCCATACGCATTTCCGATGGTTGGCTTTTAATTTATCATGGTGTCTCGCATGATAACACCTATCGCTTTGGCGCCGCTCTACTGAAAGAAAATGGTATGGAAATAACCGCACGAACCATTGAGCCGATTTTTGAGCCGACCGAACCGTATGAAAAAAACGGCATCGTCAATAATGTGGTATTTTCTTGCGGGGTCGTGGTGCGCGAGGATACAATTTTTGTATATTATGGCGGAGGAGACCGTGTGCTTGGTGTGGCAACCGGAAGCATGAAGAATCTGTTGCACACCCTGCGCGCACAAATAACATGACACGGCCGGAAGTATTTATTTTTGATTTGGACGGGACAATCGCGCAGAGCAAGCAACCGATTATGCCGCACATGGCTGAAATGCTTACACAACTGCTTGCCGATGCGTCTGTGGCAATTGCCTCAGGAGGAAAGTTTGGACAATTACGCTTGCAGGTAGCCGACCGGCTTCCCTCTCATGCGCGGTTGGAAAAATTATATTTCCTACCCACCTCCGGAGCGGCGCTGTACTATTATCGTGGTGCAAAATGGCACACAGCGTATGAAAAACGATTAACCGACAACGATGTGTCACACATTAAGCAAGCAATCTCTCAAGCGCTTGAAGATGCACCGGTTGTCTCACCTGACACGCCACATCAGGGTGTACAAATTGAATTCCGCGGTACGGAAGTTTCATTTTCCGCGCTCGGGCAAGGAGCATCTTTGGAGGAAAAACGTTTGTGGGATCCCACACGAAAAAAAAGAGAAGCGTTGCGCACAGCACTGGTTCCGCTGTTACCGAATTATGAGGTGAACATCGGAGGGATGACCACAATTGACATTACGCGAAAAGGGATTGATAAAGCATACGGTATAGAAAGGCTTTCTGAATTTCTTTCCATACCAGTTACCCACATGTTGTATGTCGGGGATGAATTACAAAATGGTGGCAACGATGAGGCGGTTTTGCGTACACAGGTGCACACGCGTGCTGTAACCGACCCGGACGACACCTATGAGGTTATCACGAAATTACTCACGCAAATTGCACGCAACCGTGTATAATAAATGTATGTCAATGCGAGAACAGATTTCACTTATGCCTGCACAGTTCCATTGGGAGCCGGTATACGAGCGGGAAGATAAACTTACCGAAAATTCTTTACGTGGTATATTTTTGTGCGGTATGGGCGGATCGCATTTGGGAGCTGATTTGCTATTGCGCGAAGCTCCGGTGCTACCTCTGACGGTGCGTCACGAATACAGCCTTCCGATTATTCCGGAAGAAGAACACGCCGATACTCTGGTTGTGGTTAGCTCCTATTCGGGCGAAACGGAAGAGGCACTTGATGTATTGCACACCGCCCTGCAAGAAAACATACCCTGTGCCGCAATAACAAGTGGCGGGAAATTGCTTGCTCAAGCGCGCGATGCCGGTATTCCAACAATCATACTTCCACACGGTGGCGTTGTGCCACGCATGACGCTCGGATATGCGCTTCGCGCAATCACAAAACTTCTCAAAGAGGAAGAACTTTTTGCCTACATTCAAAAGAGTGGCGAGGAGCTTTCAACCGATACGAAACAAGAAGAAGGCATCACATTCGCGAATATGCTTGCACACAAGATTCCCGTTTTTTATACTTCCACACGCAACGCGTCCATTGGATATATTCTGAAGATAACACTCAATGAGACATCAAAAATCCCGGCGTTTATGGATACCGTGCCTGAGATGTGTCATAACGAACTCTCCGGATATGACGCCGTCGCCACCTCACGTGAACTCATACACACTTTATTACCGGTCTTTGTTACCGACGAAAAAGACCATCCTCGCATACGTGCGCGCATGCGTCTTATACGTGAATTATTTACCGCACGAGACTTGCCTTCCTATGAACTGCACATCCAACAAAACCTTTCATCACTTGCCGGGGCAATTGAGGTTATACAAACAGGCACATCCGCGGCAGTGGAAATTGCAAAAAGAAACGGCGTTCCGGATGCACACACGCCGATTATTGATGACTTTAAGCAACGTCTTGCGAAAGTACCATGGTGATACTTGTTGACATCGGCGGAACAAAAACGCGCGTCGCTGTTAGTCCCGATTTGGTAGCCATTTCGGAAAAAGAAACTTTTGATACTCCCGTTAATCCCAAAGAGGGGCTGGAGCGCATACGAAGTACGGCGCAAAAACTCTCAAACGGAGAACCGTTGGAAATGGCAATAATTGGCATCGCCGGAGTATGCTCTCCAGACCGTACTGAATTGGTACGATCACCGAATCTTCAAAAATGGGCCAATCATTTTACGGTATCCGATACGATGAGCGCTCTTGGTGTACCGATATATTTTGAAAATGATGCGGCGCTTGGGGCACTTGGCGAGGCAACCTATGGTGCCGGAAAAGATTGCAACATCATGGCGTACGTTACCGTTGGCACCGGTGTTGGTGGCGCACGAATAGTTAACAAAACCATTGACCAAACCCATTTCGGATTTGAAATCGGACAACAGCTCGTATCTTTTGATGGAGAAGCGCGATTATTTGAAGAGGTACTTTCCGGAAACGCGCTTGAAAAGCGATACGGTACGTCATCAAAAAATATTAAGAACGAAAAAATGTGGAATGATGTTGCGCGCGTGTTTGCAGATGGACTGTACAACACCATTGTGCATTGGTCGCCCGAGTGTGTGGTACTTGGTGGCTCTGTCATGAAAGATATACCACTTCAGGCTGTAGCGGAGCAACTTATGGAGCGCCTGCACATTTTCCCCGAGCCCCCGCGCCTTGTACGCTGCAAGCTCGAGGATTTGTGTGGCATATATGGTGGCATGGCGTTTGCGCGGATGCTACAACACCGATAATTGTTATCCCCATGCGCTTACATGTAAGCGCATGGGGATATTCAAACATCTCTATTTCCAGTTTGCATTCGCGCCGGTGCCCATGCGTACCGCATGGGCACCGGCGTAGTTTCCTCATAAACACCAAGTTATACACACGCCACCTTGTACACTCTGGCATAACTGGTGCATAGTATATATAAACACTATTATATGTGTATGCTCGTAAATTTTATTTCTTAAAAACATTATCTATGAATCATAACCTGCGGGAACTTTCCAAATTATTGACCGGTGTGGTGCTTGCCGATGCGGTGGCGGTTATATGGATGGCGGGTATACACATGCTCCCTATTTCATTTCTGGGAACGCACATTACAAACGCCACTGTACTTCCGGTTATTTTGTTTGATGCGGTATTGGCACTCATGTTGATGCACTACGGCTGGGGCATTGCCCTTCCGGTGCGCACAGTACGCGAGCGCACCATGCTCTACGCCATTGGAATACTTTTCGCAGCCGTTGCCCTATTGCACTGGGCAAGAATTGCATTCGGGCTTCCTCTTTATATTGGAACTCTACTGATTCCTGTTTGGCTTTCGTGGATGGCCGTCGTCATAACCACCTATCTTTCTTATTTAAGTTTTCACTTCGCACTGCTGCGTCGTAAATAATCAATCTCAATTATATAATATGAATACAGCCACCACACACACAACCATACACGAACCGGCAGGGCTTTCGTCAGCGCAGGTGCAGCATATTAGAAAAGAAAATGGTGCAAATATTCTTGAGGAAAAGAAACAAAAATTTATCGTAAAAGTATTTTTGTGGGTTATCACTCCGATATCCCTTATGCTACTTGCGGCATCGGGGCTCTCTTTTGCCGTCGGAAAGATGGGAAATGGATGGATTATTTTAGGGCTTTTTCTGGCAAATTTCGGTATTCGTATATGGCACGAGGGGAAAGCTGACAAAGCGATAGCAAAACTGCAAGAACATCTCACTGTGTATTCGCGCGTAAAACGCGATGGAACGTGGCAAAAAATACCATCCAAAGAGTTGGTGCCGGAAGATATAGTCATGCTCACCGTTGGGGCAATTGTGCCGGCCGATGCGCAGATTATATCGGAAACGAACCTATCACTGAACGAGTCCATGCTCTCGGGAGAATCACTTCCCCGCTCACGAACTGTTGGAGAAACCGTATATTCCGGCTCTTTCGTTGCTACAGGAAACGCACTTGTTACCATAACCGCAACAGGCAATCATACATATTTTGGTAAAACCCTCGCGTCTGTTGAGCACACCAAAAAACGAAGCGCTCTTGAGCAAGATATTTTGACCATATCACGATTTCTTTCCATATTCGCCATTGTCGTCATTGCCATTTTGTCCATATTCTTGATGAGTCACCCGGGGATAAAATTAATTGAGGTCATCACACTTGATATTTCACTTCTTATTGCCGGAATTCCGGTTGCGCTACCAACAGTTATGAGCCTCATTATCAGTGTCGGTGTGCTTGAGCTTGCAAAAAAACATACCATCGTACGACGCATAGCCTCACTTGAAAACCTTTCCAATGTTGATGTGTTGCTTTCCGACAAAACGGGCACACTTACGGAAAATCGTATTCGCGTAGACAATGTTGTAACACTCACTGCACAAGACGAAAAGGAAGTGCTGCGTTTTGCGGTTAGCGCAACCGACCCTGCGGAAGGAAACGCTCTTGAAAGTGCAATTATTGAAAAGGCAAAAACCCTGTTAATCAATAGCTTGCCCCAACAAAAATTTATCCCCGGAGACTCACAGAGAAAACGAAGTACGGCAATAGTAACTCAAGGGGATGATACGTGGACGATTGCACTTGGCGCGCCCAGCATCATTCGCACACTGTGTAAATTCAAATCGCCGAAAATGTTGAAACTTTTTGATGAGGAGGTTTCTCAAGCGGCACAGCGCGGCGACCGCACCCTTGCGGTCGCCGCCGGGAAAGACACCACCGAGGAGCACGATCTTCAACCAATAGGAATACTGTTCCTCTCTGACACACTACGCGCAGACGCAAAAGAAACAATCGCGACGATGCGCGACGAAGGAATAAGCGTCAAGATGCTCACCGGTGATGGCATTCAAATAGCGCAAAAAGTTGCGGCGGAACTCGGACTAAATGGGAAAATTCTTCCTCGTTCAATTTTTGATTCTCTTGACACACTCCCGGCAGTAATGGAAACCGCGGACGGTTTCGCCGAGGTACTTCCAAAAGATAAATATCTCGCGGTGGAAACAATGAAGAAGAGTCACGTGGTAGCGGTGACCGGTGACGGAGTAAATGATGTTCCGCCCATTAAAGCAGCTGACGTTGGCATCGCCGTAAAAAACTCGGTGGACGCCCTGCGCGGAACGGCAGACATCGTCATTCTTTCAGATGGGATTTCAGTGGTACACGATGCCATTATTGATGCGCGTAAAGTATTTATGCGTATCTACCATTATTCCGTATACCGTATCTCTGAAAGTGCGCGCCTTATTTTGACTATCGGACTTATCGGCATACTCGTCGGAAACTATCCGTTGACAACCGTACAGATTATTCTGCTTGCCGTTCTTAACGACCTCCCTATCGTCTCTCTGGCATTTGACCATGTACACGCTGCACACACCCCGGAAACAATTGATGTACGCAGGCGGTTTTTTCTCGGAACAACATATGGCATCACGGGAGTTATGAACAGCATGCTGACGCTTTATATTGTTCTATTCATGCTACATCTGCCATGGGGACAAATACAAACCCTGTTCTTCCTTCAGCTTGTTGTGTCCGGAAATTTCCTTATCTACGTCGCCCACACGGAAAAGCGATGGTTCCGATATCTTCCAAGTTGGCAGGTAATGGTGGCGATTTCTTCAACACAAGTGGTCGCCACACTATGGGCGCTAAGTGGTTGGTTCACCACCGCCATCCCTTGGTGGGTAGTCGGCTTCGTTTGGGTATGGTCATTTGCATGGATGCAAACATCAGAAATGGGCAAAATGCTTGTTGCGCGTTTTGTTAAGGCAAAAGCCGGAAGCCCGCAAGCAATTGCACTTGCCGCACAAGCTAGTGCCAAAAAGACTGCGTAGTCAATTTATCTATAATAAAAAGGTTACTTGTTATGAATGAAAAAACAAAAGAAGAACTCGCGCAGACATTCAAAGGTGAAATAACCGATGCGCAAGAAGATATACAAAAAGCGAGCCGAGACACAAGCCTGTTTAAGCGAATTCCATCATTGGTAGTCTATCCGACAAATACGAAAGATGTTTCCGCATTGGTAAAAGTGGTACGTACGGCAAAAGAGAATGATAATTCTATTTCGGTAACGGCACGCTCTGGTGGTACAGACATGTCAGGCGGCCCACTCACAACTTCAATAGTGGCAAGCTTTACAAAACACATGAACCACATTATTGAGGTCGGAGATGATTATGCAGTTACTGAACCCGGCGTATATTATCGAGATTTTGAAAAAGAAACGCTTAAGAAAAACATATTACTTCCCTCTTATCCGGCAAGCAGAGAAATATGCGCCATGGGTGGCATCGTCGCAAATAATTCCGGCGGAGAGCGCACTCTTAAGTATGGAAAGACCGAACGCTACGTTGAAGAGCTGGAGGTGGTGCTTTCCGATGGCTCAGTTACCACACTCAAGGCACTCGCTCCGGAAGAGCTTGAAGAGAAGAAAAAACTCAATACCTTGGAAGGAGAAATCTATGAAAAGATGGACAACCTACTAACAAAAAATGAGAAACTCATTGAAGAAAGACGCCCAAAGGTATCAAAAAACTCCGCCGGTTACGCGCTTTGGAGCGTGCGTGACATAAAAACAAACACTTTTAATCTTGCAAAGCTCATCTGTGGGTCGCAAGGGACACTTGCTCTCTGGACGAAGGCAAAACTGGGTCTTGTGCACCCAAAAGCTCATAGAGCGATGCTTGTAATCTTTTTGGATAAACTGGACATCTTGCCTGACATCGTTAAGCGTATCCTCAAACAGGAACCGGAATCATTTGAATCCTACGACGACAAAACATTTACTTTTGCCACACGTTTTCTTCTCGATTTGTTGAAGCAAATGGGACTCGCTAAAGCTATTCACCTTGCCATTGAATTTATTCCGGAGGTTGAAGAAGTACTTGTCGGCGGAGTTCCAAAAATGATTTTAATGGCGGAATTTGCCGAAGACACAATTGAAGAGGCAGACGCTAAAGCCGTGGCGGCACGAGACGCACTGGCAGACCTACATCTTTCAACCACAATAGAAAAAAATGAGAGTGAAAGTGAAAAATATTGGATTGTACGTAGAGAAAGTTTTGCATTATTGCGTAAAAGTCTTCATGGATATTACGCTTCCCCGTTTATTGATGATTTTGTCGTGCAACCGGAAACATATCCGAAATTTTTACCGGAACTTAATGCAATTCTTGATCAATACAAAGACCACTTTATCTACACGATCGCAGGACATATTGGCAATGGGAATTTTCACATTATCCCATTGATGAATATCGCGGAGCCGGAAAACAGAAAAGTAATTCTTGAGCTTGCACCAAAAGTATATGATCTGGTTATTCGCTATGGTGGCACCACCACCGGCGAGCACAATGACGGCATCATTCGTACTCCATACATTCCACAATTATTCGGTAAAGAAATGGAAGAGCTTTTCAAACAAACAAAGCAAATTTTTGACCCGATGAACATATTTAACCCCGGTAAAAAAGTCGGAGGAACCTTTGATGACATTAAACGGGATATGCTTCGCTCAAATGAATAAATAGACGTAATTAAAACAGCCCACCCCTGCGAAGCCTTTGGCTTCGCAGGGGTGGGCTTTCGGCTGTGCGGATAGGGAGAATCGAACTCCCGCCCGATGCTTGGGAAGCATCTGTTCTACCACTAAACCATATCCGCTCATATCACCCATATCAAACGCTCTCTCCACTAGACACCTCCTAATTACAATGCACCCCGGTTTCGTTTCCTACACAGATTTCCGACATCTGATGTTAAAAATTTTCCCGAACGACTTTCCACCGCGCAGAAAGTGGAAACTGCCAAGCTGACTATAATTATCAACAGAGCATGCCGCCCTTCTTTCTCTATCTTCCGGGGAAAATTACACCTCACTTTTTAATAAAAGGGGTCTGACCCCTTTTATTAAAACAGGCGTTTCCACCAAGATTTTTTTGGGGGAGTGCTTGTTGCGGCGACACTCGGTACAACAATAATAACACTCTCGTCGGGACGAGCAACCCCGAACGCCGTACGAACTGACGCTGAATATCCGCGGGGAGTATCAAGAGTGTGCATATTTTGCTCAAGTATGTTTGCCCTATGTTTTAATACCTGCGCCTCACGCTGCGTATGCTGAGCAGTTTTCCAGGCAATTTGCGCCTTGGAAAACAGCCCTGTGATAAGAGACCCGAGCCACACGATGGCGAGTATGAATATGCCGATTAGTATCCCCTGCCGTATATAATTAGGACTGCTATTTTTCTTGCGTGACGATGATGAAAACATTACTAACAGTATACCGCACTAAAACACTATTCATAATCACGCACCATTTTCATAAAAACATCTTCCGGGATGTGCACTTTCCCATGTGCGGCAAGGCGCTTTTTCCCCTTCTTTTGTTTTTCAAGCAATTTTTTCTTTCTGGTTACGTCTCCACCATACAAATATCCTGTAACATCTTTTCGCATTGCAGAGAGTGTGCGCGATGCAATAATTCTGCCAAGAGCATATACTTGTATTTTTGTTACAAACATTTGTCGTGGCAATACTTTATACAACCGCTCCACAATATGCTCCGCCTCTTCCTGCAAACGCCTGCGCGATACCACGCGCGCAAATGCCGGAACCGGCTCTTCCGCGATACGTACTTCAATTTTGACCACGTCGGCTTTGCGCTCTTCAAGGATTGTGTATGACAAAGAAGCATATCCGGAAGATACGTTTTTCACTCTGTCAAAGAACCCTCGCATAAGCTCTCTCAACGGCATCTCGATGGTGAGCTCAATACGCCCGTCCACATATGTCTTGGTATTCAATACAGCCCCTTCGTGCTCATAGAAAAGCTGCATGAGCAACGAGAGTGATTCCGGCGGGGTGATGAGTATCACACTCGCCCACGGCTCCTCAATTGAAACGATTGCGCCGAATTCCGGAAATCGTGATGGCGTATAAATGACTTCACGTTTCTTTTGCGTCGTTACCGTATAGGAAATGGTTGGTATGGTGGTGATGAGATTAAGTGAGAACTCTCTGTGCAAACGCTCTGTGATTATTTCAAGATGAAGCATCCCCAAGAAACCACACCGAAACCCACGCCCAAGCGTTCCGGAAGCCTCTTCCTCAAAAGAAAGTGAGGAGTCTGCCAAATGCAATCGTTCAAGTGCGCGCTTTAGATTCGGGAAATCATCTTGACTTTCGGGATACACACTTGCCCACACAACCGCGTGTGGTCGCTCAAAACCCTCAAGAGGAGGTAGTGCTCCGCGAACATTCGCAACAGTATCCCCAACCGCAACCACACCCGGTTCCTTGATACCGGTTACCACATAACCGGTATCCCCGGCGTTAAGACACTCAATCGGTACTTCATCCGGAGTAAAAATCCCAACCTCAAGTGCGGTATATTGCTTCCCCGCGCCACGCAACGTGAGTGTATCGCCCTTTTTTATTGAGCCGTCAAATAAACGCAGATATACACTAATGCCACGATGTGTGGAATATGAAAAATCAAAAACGAGCCCGCGTGCTTCGTCGGATGACGAAGCACGCGGGGGCGGAACGCGCTTTATAATCTCCTTAAGAAGAGTATCAACTCCTTCTCCGGTTTTCCCCGATACTGAAATAATTTCTTCTTCATTAACACCAAGCAGTTTTGATATCTCATCGCCTGCATCGGATACGCGAGCAAGGGGAGAATCTATTTTGGTTATAACCGGCACGATAACGCACCCGGCATCTTTCGCCATGGAAAGTGTTGTGAGTGTTTGCGCCTGCACGCCCTGCGTTGCGTCAACCAACAGCAACACACCCTCAACCGCCTTGAGCGCGCGAGAAACTTCGTATGCAAAATCAATATGTCCGGGCGTATCAATGAGATTTAATGTATATACAGTGCCATCATCAGCACGATAATGCATAAGTACAGGTTGCATTTTTATGGTAATTCCACGCTCGCGCTCCAGATCCATACGGTCAAGCACTTGATCGCGCATCTTTCGCTTATCAATGGTATCGGTACGCTCAAGCAACCTGTCGGCGAGCGTTGATTTCCCGTGGTCAATATGAGCTATGATGCTAAAATTGCGTTTGTATAAAGTATCGTTCTTGTTCATGATGCTCCAAAAGTTGGTATTTTGCTTTTAAGAAAGTGGTGCACCGCTCGTCGCATATCTCGAAATTCCGAGTTGCGCAATAACCATAGAGTAGCTCCTGCACTTACAAGTCCAACAATACCAGCTATAGCCCCTTGTGTGAAGACTGTTGCAAGAGTTGTTAACGGCGCCATGGCGCCGGCAAATGAAAGAAACACACGCATAAGATATCCCGCAACAACGGCGGCAAGTAATCCGTGTACAAAAGGACGTATCAATGCCCGATTTAATCCCTTCGCGATACGATGAAATGATGCGAGTAACAATAGAGCAATTACTATTTGCCCAAGCATAATTGCAAACGCAAATACCAATACAATATTTCCAGGCACATTATGTACGCGGAATAACGCACTCACGGTGGAAAGCACTATGGGCGCGCGATGCAAATACCATAATCCGCCACCGGCAATCAATATTGATACCGCCGCGCCAACGAGCTGATACAAGAGAGGTCGCCATGAATACTGTATCGCATAGAATGCGCGGGACAATAGAAAAACAAGACCCTGCGCCGCAAGAGCGACAACCAAAATCGCCAACACAGCCGCGACAAGACGTGTGTCATTCCAATTGAAATGACCGGTTCCAAGAATAATGCGAACTATATGTGCGCGCAGCACAATGATAATCCCGGCAACTACAAGTGACCACACGATGATATGTCGCGATGATGCTGATAACATTTTTGTAAACTCAGTGCGTCTTTTATCCCCAGCAAGCTCTGAGAGTATCGGAAATGCGGCAACGGCATACGATGTTCCGATAAGCATAAGCGGAACAGACTCAAGATTGGTTCCAAAGGTAAACACAGATATGGCTCCTGAACCAACACGCGCGGCGAGGGCGGTGATGAGCAACACAACCATTGAGCTCACGCCAAGTGCCAGTGTTCTTGGAATTGATTCCTTCATAACGGGAACCATAACCGAACGAGACGGAAGTATAAGGTGTGGCATGAGCTTTGCTTTCCAAAGTACCGGGATATGAATGGCAAGAAATGCAATAGAGCCCAATATCACCCCATACCCTATGCCAACCAGCCCGACATACGGATAAAACACCACCGCGCCGATTATAATTCCAATGTTATATAAGATTGAGGAAAACGAAAAGATGATGAACTGTCTGTGAACTTGCGTTACGCTTGAGGCAATGCCGGAAAGCCCAAGAAGAATTGGCTGTAGCAAAAGCAAACGCGCCAACAAAACAAACGTACCACCGTACGAAGACGCTATAAGTCGCGGGAACAGCGCTGTGAGGATTTCTGGTGTAAAGATAGCAACCACAATCGCGATAACACCGGTAACCATCAAGAGAAAAGATACTGCGTTTGAGATTAACTCTTTGGTTTCCTCTTGCGAGGCACTTGTGATGCGAGGTATTAACACATACGCGGAAGTAAGTGATGCAACAAGCACAAACATCAAGTTTGGGATTTTGAATGCCGCATAATAAATATCAAGCGGCATGCTTGCACCAAACAAATGCGCGAATATTCTATCTCGTATCAATGCAAGCACCTGTGAACCCAAGGTTAACATCGCAAGCAAATACGCAGCCTGATGTAGGCCGCGTATTGGTGTTGCGAATTTCCGTAGGAAATTTCTAACCATAATTGCTATTTACCGGAAGACGTCTTGATTGGAGTATCGGACGAGATACCCTTTGCGGATGATTTACGGAACGGATTGATACCCTTTTCAAGCGCACTGATAATCGGCGCAAGAGTACGCTCATTGCCGGATGACAATTTTACAATCGTCTCAAGCTCTGTAACCGCCTTCTTGTAATCTTTTTGGTTCGCATATGCAACCGCCAGGAAATAATGTGCATTTGCATATTTTGGATTGATGGCAACCGCACGCTTAAGCGCAGGGATTGCACCGGACATATCACCGGTTGCTTCACGCAATACCCCTACCTGGAATAATATGTATGGATCGTTGGGAGAAAAGTATGCAGCTGATTGTGCCGCCCCAAGAGCCTCTTTTGCCTTGCCCAGCTGAACGTCAACCTGAGAAAGAAGGAATATCGCTTGTGTATAATTCGGTTTTAGTGCGATTGCTTTTCTTAGGAAAGAATCAGCATCCGCATATGAGCGATTTTCTACCGCTGCGCGCGCTTGCGTGTAGAGAATAAGTGGACTCACCGGATTAAGCGACGACGCCTTGGAGTACGCAGACTGAGCCGCAGCATACGAACCTGACACCTTGAGAGGAATTGCAATTTGATACAGTTCTCCAAGCGCCAACCAGTTTACATACGAATCTGCGTTTATGCGTATCGCCGCTTGTGCATTTGCAATTCCTTGTGAAAGAATGCTTTGAACCTGCTTCTGAAATGCTGGGGATGTTGATGTCGCGGTGCTTTCAAGTTGGCGAACCGCCGTTGCCGCGATAATTGCGCGAGTGCGATATGCATCGTCACTTTGAGCGAAGCGAAGCGAGCTTAGCGCGGCAGAATCCGCAGAGGTGATGTTACCGGAATACAAGCTCTTTTGCGATTGAACCAAATACACTTGCGCAACGTATCTACCGACAACCATATATGCTCCTGCAAGGAACACGAGTAAGAATAGCGTAAGAATAAAGATGACGGAAAAACTTGCACGGGGGCTTTCCAAGAAAGAAATGACGCGCGCGTCTGAATTCTTTCTGTAACGAAGCGTTGATATGAAGACTCCCAAAAGAAGGAATCCGAACGCGATCGAGATTGGTCCCGGAACGGTAAATATAAGCTCCAGAAATACAAACAGGGACCCCAAGAATGCGACAAGCGAAACCGTGCGCAATGAAGGATTCTCATATTCTCTTACGAGGAAGGAGCGGATACCAACGAAGATAAGCGCAATCAGAAGGAATAGCCACGCGATGGTACCCACAATACCTGTCGTGATGAATGACGTGGGGATAAAACCAATTCCACCGGTAAAGTTTGTGTTCCAGAATGGAGTCGCATTTATGGATTTGTCTCGCAACAGAAGCCATTGTTTCGTGAACGTATCCGGACCGGAGCCGAAGAGTGCCGTGGTACCGTATGATGCATGTTCAATTCGCATTGTAGATTGCCATGAAGGGCGAACGTTTAGGAAGTTGGTATGAAGTGCATTTTTTACCGTGCCGGAAATTGCCGCTCCTCCCAAGATGAAAAATAATGAAACCACAAGCACAATGAGCGGGGCTATAATACTGTATGATGGAGCATCCGTATCCCACACCGCTTCGTGTGTTTCAATATTAGCGATGGCAATGCCATCTTCAGTTTCCACCTCTACAAATGTATCGGCACTCCCTGAGAAAGGAGTAACACGGCGCATGACACTTTCAACGAAAAGCCCAAGTGCCGTAATACTCACCAACACCCACGTGGCAACACTATATGCGATGGTGAGATAAAGCAACGAAAAAGCCAAGAGAACACCAAGGCACACTTTAGCGCGACGCGAAAGCGGGATAAACCTGTACGACAACATAATGATGACTGCCACAAGCCCGGAGAACAGCGTAAGATCAGACCATGATCCAAGCACTGTCAAAAGCGGAGAAACGGAGTTTGGATACGCATAATGAACAATAATGAACAATGCCTGCACAACAAAGACAAACGCCGCTAAAATTGCACTGATACGAAAGAAAGATTTGTAGTGTGACGGCGCCTCTATGATAAAAGCCGCAAGAGTGCCAACCAATCCCATCAAAAACAAAAAGCCGAACGTGTCCGCTTCAAATGAATGACCGAAAACAGAGATTGCCAATGGAGCCCCGGAAAATACTGCGGAAAGACCATAGGCGAGCGGAACACTCCACAAAGCACCAATAAGAAGAAGTGGCGGAAGAGAGACGTTACCGTTAGAAAATCGCGCCAACACATATAATACGAGAGCCGCAATGCTACCAAGCGCAAGGATGGTTACCTTTGTTGAGAAGATTGGAAATATCGTATTTGGCACCACAACCACAGCCGCAAGAATGAATAGTGCCAAAAATATCCATAGAGCTGATTTATCATATGAACAATCTTGTCGTGAAAATGAAAATCTGGAAAACATATATTTATTTGTTAATTAATAACGTGTGATAAACACGTCGCTGATAATAATATTGATTGCCCCGAGTACATATCATAAGTGTACTACGTGTGCATAATTTTATCCATATGGTTTTCCACAAAAAAGACCGGAATAAATCCGGTCTTTTTTGTATAAAAGAAACCAACCCTATAAGCCGAGTTCTGTCTTGTTAAAAATAACAAGGGCAATCATTTATCTTAGGGCTATCGTTGCCGGTAGCCTCTAGCGGCACTCCTCCCGCCCGCCCATATCACGCGCGAAGCGCGTGATATGGGCGGGCGGGAGGCACGGCCTTGCACAGAGGTAAGGATTTTGCCGTTTCACCTTCGCGGTTACCCAAGCGAAGCTCATCTTCAAACTCATAAGAGTTAAAGATGCCCCGATGTTTCCATCTGACAGGCGTCTCTGCTCGCACCTCTCGCCTCACGGCGGACGGGCGTTACCCGCTACCCTGCTCCACAATTTCGCGCAAACGCGAAATCGGCTGTGCTCGGACTTTCCTCTCCTTTTCAAAAAAGGAGCGATTGCCCGGGTTGGTTTCCAATAAAAGTATCACACAGAAAAGATATCCGCGCAAGCATTCACGCCTAATTTCATATTGAAGTGCACGCACAACACACTCCGAATTTCTGTATAAAAAAGAGCCCATTACAAATGACTGTACACAGTCATTTGTAATGGGCTCACACGGAGTATGTGCTATCGCCCCATCACGATTGATTTTTGCTCCTCAAATCCTCCTTTTGTGTGATACATACTGTATAATTTCCACGAATATCCCATATTGGTGATCAAAATAATCACCCCAAAATTTACATGTGCGGAAATGAGGTCAAATATTTTTTCAGGCCACTCTTTTTTCTCACTCCATTTTTCCTCCTCAGATTGTAAGATTTTACTAAGTATTATCGTGGCCCCAAGATCCTTCACGAGAATCCTCGCGGCAAATCTCGCGGCTGAAGCTGTAGAGCTGATGATTAACACATTTTGATCATTAGTCTTAAAAATCATTTCATTGGCTATATTGTGTACCCTATTAGCCACTACTTCTTTTTTTCAACTTTTGTGTAACCGGGCCGGTGCCCAACAACAATTAGTCTTTTCATCTTCATCGGATTGTCTCCTTCAAGTTCTGTGAGATTTGTGATAAAACAGATTTAATTCGTTTATAATATTACCACACTAACCGCCGTATGTAAAGGTTTGTAGGCACGGGCTCAAGAAATAATTGCAAGCCCTCTTGCTTGTGCTAACTCTTTAATGGTGCACCGTGTTGGATTGTTGAACGCACCGCAAAGGGCGAAAAAATTATTTGAAAATCTTTTTACCGTATGGGCTAGGAAGACCAACGACTGAGCCCACATGCCATCCGCGCTCAAGCGAAAAACCGGCGTGAGCCTCAAGAACATACCGTGCGGGCGTCTGTGGATAAAAGACATGCGGATAGGTATTCGGCTGAACCGATTTCTCAATACTGATAATGGTTCCGTTGTCCGATAGCCATATGATATCAATCGGAACAAGCATGTCCTTCATCCAAAAACCATACACTCCAGGATTTGGAAAAACAAACAACATCGCATAGTTATTCGGTATCACCAACCTTCCGGAAAGTCCACGTTTTTGCGCCACGGTTGTAGTGGCAATCTCAAAACGTATATTTTGATTTGCACCATGCGTGTACATATCGGACACCTTTGTGTGCACCGTTGCTGTTGATACATGTCCTATAGAAGAATATGTCCTATAGAAAACGGCGCCGAGGATTATTGCCACTATCACCACAGCAACACCTGTAACAATCGCAAGAAAAGTTTTTTTATTCATTGCTATCAAGTATCGCATACATTGTGTGCACTTTATACAGCCCATGTCCGCTTGCCGGGGCCGGCAAGCGGACATGGGCTGTCTTCATACGGGCAACAAGAAAATAGCGCCACCATTGGGCCGACTATTTTCTTGTTGCCCGTATGAATTTTCAATTAAAAGTTTTTGATAATCAATCAGCGCGCGATGGACAATTCAAGAGATGCCCTGTACTCTTTTCGTATATGATTTTTCTTGTTGCCGTGGCGACTTTCCTATCAACTCTTCTGGGCGGTTCGTTTGCGCTATGGCTCAAAGACCGCCTACATCTTATTTTGGGTTTCAGTGCGGGAGCCATCATTGCAGTTGCATTTTTTGATCTTATTCCCGAATCGCTCAGACTTGCAAAAGGCCTCTATGGGCCAGCGACAGTACTATCAATAACGGCACTTGGTTTTATATTGTATCTCACCCTTGACCGACTCATACTTCTTAATAATCACGCGCCCGGTGATGCCGATGCAAAACATAAACATCGGCGCGGGTTAGCCGGCGCCGGAAGCTTATCACTTCACAGCTTTCTGGACGGTATCGGTATTGGATTTGCATTCCAAGTTTCAACATCGGTGGGCATCATAGTCGCAGTGGCAGTCCTTGCACATGACTTTTCAGACGGAATCAACACGGTGAACTTCATTATAAAAAATAACGGCTCACGCAGTAGTGCGTGGCGCTGGCTTTTCATAGACGCGCTCACTCCGGTTGCCGGTGTGTTGGTAACACTTTTTTTTACACTGTCTGCACAATCTTTATCTCTTTTACTCTCTCTTTTCGCCGGGTTTTTTCTATACCTTGGGGCAAGCGACCTCATTCCGGAAAGCTACCATTCTCACCCGACTCGCTTTACCACGTATGCAACCATCTTTGGCGTCTTGTTTATTTATGCGGTGGTAAAACTGGCGAGCTCCTAAGCTGTCCGTCTTATACTCCATGGCAATTGCATCAAGCAGAAGACCATCATACTGGTTGTCTAACCATGACTGCTTTTCATATAGTACAGATTCATACCATGGGAGATAAGTGTGTGCATTTTCTTCAAGAACTCGCCCCAACCCACTCATGAAAAAGACTATACCGAGCCCGCACACAGCAACGATAATACCGATGATAGAAAAAATAAGTGGATAACGATATCCATAAGAAGTTATGCGTATGTGTGCATAGCCTATTGCTGAAAATAACACAAGGATTCCAAACCACATAAACGGAAGCGCATCCATCAGAAAACCCATCCACGTTTTGTGCGTAATCAGCGCATGTTGCCAGTCCATGTGCACAAGCACGAACAACACTGCGGCTGTTGCAACAGAAGCCACAAGCACTGCCAAGAATGCAAAAGCCCACAGAAGTCTATTGCGCAATAAAAATATCCACCTGGGTCGCGGGACGATGTGCTCATCGTCTATCTTGCGCAAGACTTTTTTTGCAAATGAAGTTTCCATATTTGAATGTGATGAAAAATTATGCGGTTTCATAATATTGAGTATGATTAATTAAGTGTGTACCGCGCCAAGCGCTCGCCAAGCGCTCGCTTGGCGCGGTGAACGGTTGTTGAGACGGTCCCCATCGGCATTGTAAGAATATCAGAAATCTCTCTGTAAGAACGATCTTCAAAAAAACGAAGCACCAATATGTCACGGTATGGCTTTGGAAGTCGACTAAGCTCACGAGAAACAATCTCTGAAGAAAGCCGCTTGCGCGTCACTGAACTTGTGTCGGCGGTCTCATCACGCACCATATTAATCCATGATTCACATTTGCCATCTAAACGTATTTCAGGGCGCGCTTTTTTCTTTCTAAAAAATGTCATCGCCTCATTGTGCGTAATGCGGTATATCCACGAAGAAAATGATAGATTCACATCAAATTGATGTATGTTTCTATATACACTCATAAATACATTTTGTAATATATCTTCTCTGTCTTCCTGCGTTGCCACACCGCAACGATACAAATAACGGAAAAGCGGTTTTTCATATCTCTCAATTAAATTGGCAAATTGTTTTTTGTCTGTAACGGCGTGCGCTACCAGCGTCTCATCCGACACATCGGATTGGTTTACAGCCCCTTCTTGCTGATTCCGTCGTATATTCATACGCACGATAAAACTATTTGTTCGCCGACTGAATTGCCCTCCGTATAACAAACGCACTCATTGTGCGGTATGCTAAGATATATGCCATTATCACCATTGCTATACAGCCACCTTGTTGAGGCGGCACATTCATTTTGGATATTATCACTTGTAATTATCATAGGCTCTTTATTTCTTGAGGATATCACTATTGCTTTTGTCGGCATACTCTCTGCAAGCAACCATTTCCCGCTACATGTTGGAATTGGATTGCTCATTGTGGGCGTGGTAACAAGCGACTTATTTGCATATGGTATCGGACGCCTTGCAATTCATCACAACATAGCACGAAATATAGTTGAACACAGGCACGCCGCCCCATTACGCTCGCTTATCACAAGGAGCCCGAAGGCAACACTCTTTACAACACGCTTTATGCCCGGTTTCCGTTTTGCACTTTATTTGACATGCGGTTTCTTTCGCGTTCCATTTCCTACATTCATATCCATTTCAATACTCTCCGCCACGATATGGTCAACAGCACTTGCCACACTTTCGTTTTTGTTTGGTACGTACACATTACATATCTTGGGTTACTGGAGGTTTCCAATTCTCGTATTACTCATAGGCATATTGTTTTATGTTGGTCACCGCCATTGGAAGAAAATGACTGCGGAACACGAAGGGGAAATTATTTGACTTATTTAAGCCCTTTCCGGTGATATCTTCCCGGACGGGAAGATATCACCGGAAAGCTATACCCTATTCGCCAATGTTTCAAGTGCCTGCCCGAGAAATTTCACCGACACCTCGTCAATAAGCTCCCCGCCCTCGTCAAACTTTTGTGTGGCATTTGAAAGATAAAACTCCGGTTGCCCAATCACACGAGCCCCAAGAAATGACAATATCATCTTTAGATGCTGTTGCGCAACAATAGTTCCATACTGTCCGACAGACGCACCTAACACCAACACATTCTTTTCCGCAAAAGAATTCTTTCCCCACGGACGTGACGACCAATCAATAGCGCTTTTGAGTGCTCCCGGTATTGATCTGTTAAATTCCGGTGTGGCGATAATAATTCCGTCTGATAGTTCTACGGCATCCTTAAGCTTCTGTGCCGATACCGGAAATGTCGCTTCGGCATCTTGATTGTATAGTGGCAAAACAGAGATATCAAAAATAGAAATATCCATTCCGCTTGGTGCGTGTTTTTGAGCGTAACGCAACAGCGCAGTGTTATAAGAACCCTTTCGCAAACTCCCGGAGATGGCAACGATGTTCATAGGCAAGAATAATTAAAATGATAATGCCTTATTTATAGCACAATCCGCGCAAAGCGCGGATTGTGCTATAACTCAACATACCGCAAAGAAAACTATTTCTTTGCGGTAATTTCTGCGTCAATTATCTTGCTGAATTTTGAGTACGGCTGGGCGCCTACGATAAGCTGTGTACCGATAACCACGCTTGGCGTTCCTTGAATTCCTAGCTTCTGCCCCTGTGCACGGTCAGAGGCGACATCCGCCTCAAAAACGCTCTTATTTTTGTTCATGGTTGCAATAATTTTGTCCGTATTCATTCCGGGGATTTTTCTTGTCATTGCAACGATGCTGTTCAAATCTCCGAAGCCGGTATTCTCTCCGTCTTGTGCAGAGAACATGGCACGATACCATACATAGAATTTGTCAGGATACGTAGCCCACACTGCACGAGCAAATACCGCCGCCGTTTGCGAATCGGAACCAAGAAATGCAAAATCTTTAAATACTATTTTAAGCTTCCCGGTCTTTACATAATTTGTATACAACTCCGGCATAGTGTTTGTTTCAAACAGTTTGCAAAACGGGCATTGATAATCAAACCACTCAATGAGAACCGCCGGTGCGTTTTTATTACCAATATACGGGCTACCGGCTATCTTCACATCGTTTGCGTTCACAGCTTGCGCAGAGGGTGCCTGTTGCGGGCTTGCCGGCTGTTTAGCTGCCGTGCCACCCGCTCCTGAGTGCCCAAAATAAAGAGCCCCTCCGATTATGATTGCACCCGCAACCAATGCAATAGGGGTAAGATACCTATCTTGTTTTTCTGAATTCATAAAATTATAAATTTACTACGTATGCTAATAACATTTATAAGTATAACAGTGCCGGTACAATACGCAATACGCAACGAGACCATACATACCACGGTATAAAAAGCCCTGCGAGCGGTCCGCCCGGGCGGACCGCTCGCAGGGCTCCCCGGCTACACAATACCGGACACAATATCGGACATCCGATGTCCGATATTGTGCGATGTCCGATATTGTGTCCGGTATGGGTTTACAGTATTTTTCTATTTCAGAAATTCTGTTAAAATAGAAAGTATGGAGCGAGAAATAATAACATCATCCGGTAGCACAAGATTCAGGGACTAATTTAAGGAAATAGAAATAAAATTAACTATGGAAGGCAGGTTGGAAATTATATAAATTTATGAAAAAAATCGTGATTTCAGGGAGCTCCTCTTTGAGAGATGAAATAAACAAATGGTTGAGCTATTTTCAAAACCGAGGTTTTGAAATTTTGAATTATCCAAGACAGATAAAAGGTAATGATTTTTTAGAAAAATTCCCTTCAGTTCATAAAGATTTTTATAAAGCATTGAACGAAACTGATATTCTTTTTGTAGCCAATGAATATAAAAATAATATGGAAGGTTATATTGGTCCTGCTGTATTTGCAGAGATATCTTTTGTTATGGGTTTAAAATTAGTCAATAATAAAGATATTAGAATTGTTCTAAATAAAAAACCCGTACCGGAAAATCATTTTTATGAGGATATTTGTCTTTGGCTACATAACGGCTGGTTAGAAATTTTTGATGGGGCAAGTATATTATCTTAGAAAGATAAAGTTTATTTTTTAGCGTTCGGAGCGCGCCTAGCCTTCGCCCTGCCAGAATCGGTAAGAAATTTTTTACGCAAACGTATGCTTTTGGGTGTTATTTCCAGATATTCATCTTCTGACATAATTTCCAACCCGCGTTCAATGGTAAGCTCATATGGCGGAATAAGCGTAATGGCATCGTCAGACCCGGAAGAGCGTATGTTTGTGAGATTTTTATTCTTTGTGGGGTTTACTGTCATGTCCTCACCCTTTGCGGTATTTCCAATTACCTGCCCCTCATATACCTCTGTCGCAGGAGTAATGTAAAGTACTCCCCGGTCTTGCAGGCCCCAAAGAGAATAACCGAGCGCTTTGCCAGTCGCCATAGATACCATTGACCCGGCCGAACGCTTGCTTATTTCGCCCGCGTACGGCTTAAACCCGATAACGCGCGAAGAAAGAATTCCTTCGCCCTTTGTATCAATAACAAATTGAGTACGATACCCGAGCAATCCACGCGTAGGTCCTTCAAATGTTAGTCGCACGGTTGCTCCGTTATCTTCCATCCCTGACATAACAAGCCCGCGCGTGCTCAAGCGCTCAATAACAGAACCTTGATATTGTGAAGGAACATCCACGATCACTTTTTCAAACGGCTCTGTTTTCTTTCCGCCTTCCTCATGAAAAATAACTTGCGGTTGAGAAACCTGCAACTCATATCCGGCTCTACGCATGTTCTCAATAAGAATAGCAATATGCAATCCGCCACGTCCGGAAACCGTAAAATAATCTCCCGCGGAAAAATCAACACGTAACCCAACGTTAATCTCAAGCTCGCGCTCCAAATAATCACGAATTTGTCGTGTAGTTACATATTTCCCCTCGCGTCCGGAAAATGGAGAATTATTTACTAAAAATGAAAGAGAGATGGTCGGCTCATCAACCGCAATAATCGGAAGTATCTCCACATCTTGTTGCAGTGAAATCGTTTCCCCTATTTCAATGTCCGGCATTCCCGCAAGAAGTACGATATCGCCGGCGCTGGCTTCCTTTCCTTCTGTGCGTGACAGCCCACTGAATGTAAACAGTTTTGTTATTTTCCCGTTTCTTGGCTCTTTGTTCGGATTGCTGATATACACCGCATCACCGGAGTGCACTACGCCATCATAAATGCGCGCAACCGCCATGCGACCCAAGAAATTATCATACGCGAGATTAAACGGCTGCAATCGCAACGGAAGCGCAATGTTCTCGGCTGTTGCGGCAGACGGTACATATTCAAGAATCGCATCAAGCAACGGGGTTAAATCCTTCGAATCGTCTTCAACCTTTCGTTTTGCAATACCTTCGCGACCGATTGCATACACTATTGGAAAATTCGCCTGCTCATCTGACGCCCCAAGTTCAAGAAAAAGTTCCAATACCGACACCTCACACATTTGAGGATCCGCTGCCGGCTTATCTATTTTATTTATCACCACGATTGGCTTGAGACCAAGCTCCAGTGATTTTTTCAACACAAAGCGCGTTTGTGGCATCGGACCCTCCTGCGCATCCACAACCAAGAGGACCGAATCAATGGAGCGCAATACACGCTCAACTTCCGAGCCGAAATCTGCGTGCCCGGGAGTGTCAACGATATTTATTTTCGTATCTTTGTACATTATGGACGCATTTTTTGAATAAATGGTAATACCACGCTCCTGCTCAAGAGTGTTACTGTCCATTGAAACCCCCTCTCCGATTGCTCCAGTCTGACGCAGTAAAGCATCGGTAAGAGTGGTCTTCCCGTGGTCGACGTGTGCGATGATGGCAATGTTTTTGATATCCATAATATAAAGTGAAAAGGCCCCAAGGCCTTATAAAATCAGTATGACACACTGCTAAGTAAAACACCAGGCAAGGCGCACTGCTAAACAGTGTGCCTTGCCTGGTGTTTTACTTATTCCGCCTGTGTTTGCGACGATAGAAAAAACAAATGAACGCGCGAGTATACACCAAAAATGGCCTGTCTTCTTCAATGGGCTCGTATGCCGGTATGATATATTTTTGAAATTGTTGCAAGAAAAACTCTCGTGTATCAAAAAAGTGTACTCTGACAAGGTGTGCTATGGGATATGCCTCCGGAGCATATTCATAATGCCCGCGCACTTCCCCGTCATTAAAAACCCTCAGGTGATATTGATGTGTAAATCCATCAGACAAGCGCAGACTGACAACTTCATCATCATCTTTCCATGCTAAGAAATGATTATGATATCCCATCGCCTCCACTTTTTTAATAAAAGTTTCAAGCGAGGTGCGCGGTGCAAGGTGCCCAAGCAAAAATGGTTGCCGACCACTGTGTCGTATTAATTTGCAGGCGGTCAAGCCATTGCGAACATGCGGATGTGCGGGAGCATACGTGCGCCATAGAAAATATTTTAAGCGGTCACGCCTAGTCTTTGGCAATGAGGAATGGGGACGCGACATTGTTTTTGTTTTAAAATATCGCGTAAACCATGTTGGGGGCATTGCCATAATAAAGTCTTACTCTGACTATAAACTACACCCACAACAAAATGCAACAATTGAGCCTGTGGATTATTTCAAAAAACACGCAACAAAGGCACCTTCCCGCAAATTGCTCTTTACTTGTACTACTGGTACAGTGGAGTTACACATGAATGAATCCGGCAAAGGGAAAAGTGCATACTATGAAGGGACTATAATTATCACCGCTCGCGGAACGGGGTTTTTTTCAATCGGTGAAGGAAAGGAAGACCTTTTAATTCCGCGCGAATCGCTTGGAACCGCGTTGCCACATGACACTGTGCGCGTCGCAAAAGATGGCTTCACCAGAGGACGAGCCAACGGAAAAGTCATTTCCGTTTTGAAGCGCGCGCGCGATACTTTTGTTGGAACACTAAGTGAAGAGAATGGGCGTACAATGCTTATCCCGGACATGAAGAGAATGTACACACCGTTCATCATCTCCGGAGAACATCCAGATATGGGACAAAAAGTACTTGTTCGCTTTGCACATTGGAACCCGCACGATGAATTCCCTACCGCAACGGTTGAAGAAGACATCGGTACCGCAGGTGTACACGAAACAGAGATGCGAGCGCTTGCATTGGGTGAAGGGTTTAATCCTTCATTTCCCGACAATGTAGTCAAAGAGGCAAACATTATTGAAAAAGAGGGCGGTGATCGTATTGTCGCGGAAATCGCCGGCGCCACGCGCCGCGATTTCCGCGACACCACCACCTTCACCATTGACCCCAATGATGCGAAAGATTTTGACGACGCACTATCCGTACGAATGCTACCCGACGGGAAAGTTGAAATAGGCATACACATCGCAGATGTGTCTTTCTTTGTTACAGACGGAACGGCAATTGATGCTGAAGCAAAGAGCCGGTCTACAAGCGTTTATCTCGTTGACCGCACCATCCCGATGCTCCCGGAAATACTATCAAATGATCTCTGCTCACTTAGGCAAGATGTAGACCGCCTCGCCGTATCCGCGGTCTTTGTGCTTGACACTCAAGGCAACGTGCATGAACGTTGGTTTGGAAAAACAATAATCAATTCCAACAGAAGATTTACTTATGAAGACGCACAAAAATCGCTTGAAAGCGGTAGTGGAGATTTTGCGAAAGAATTGAAAACTCTCAATAACATCGCAAAAAATATTCGTATCGCCAGAGTGGCGTCGGGTGCAATTGAGTTTGATACCGCAGAAGTAAAAATTGAACTTGACGATACCGGCAAACCGATTGCCATACACCTTAAGGAACGACATGACACCAACCTGCTTGTTGAAGATTTTATGCTTCTGGCAAATACCGAGGTCGCGCAAAAACTCTCTACAGAAGCAAAAAAAAGAGGGCTATCGCACAGCTTCGTGTATCGTGTTCACGATTCCCCGGACCCTGACCGAATTGAAAACCTTTCGTTATTTTTGCGCGTCATGGGATATCATCTTGATACACATGCCGGCAAAGTAAAAGGAACGGATCTTAATGCGATTATTGAAAAATCAAAAGGAACGCCGGAAGAGTATCTTATTAAAACCGCCATATTGCGGTCTATGGCAAAGGCAATATACACTACAAAAAATATCGGCCATTTCGGGCTTGCGTTTGCAAACTACACACACTTTACTTCACCAATTCGTCGCTATCCCGACATGCTCATTCACCGCATGCTAAAATATTACACGGAAAATTCTCGTATACCGCAAAAAGATTTGGACGGGCTTGAAGAAGTCGCCATACATAGCTCCGAGAGAGAAGTTGCCGCCACCCACGCGGAACGTGACTCCATAAAAATGAAACAGGTTGAATTTCTTGCTCCACACGTGGGCGATGAATTTGATGCGGTGATTTCCGGCGTAACCGAACGCGGTATATACGTGGAAGAAAACACAACTCATGCAGACGGCATGGTGCGCATAACTCTGCTTGGTGATGATTATTTTGAATATGATTCCGCACACTATCGCCTTGTCGGACAACGAACAAAGAAAGCATATACACTTGGTGATCCCGTACGCGTAAAGCTCATCGCGGCCCGCGTACCTGAAAGAGAGTTGGATTTTGCAGTTGCCAACATCTCATAAACAATAACACCACACTTTTGCAGGTACTGCCTGCAAAAGTGTGGAGTGGAAAGAAATGAAATAGATGAAATCTTATTATTTTGGAACGCCCTGCGATTTCATCCTTGCCACCCATTCTCCTTCTTCCTTTTTGAATTGTTGTACATGGGCGCCAAACACATGGGTGCGCAGAGCATCCCACTTCTCTTTTTTATCATTTCCTGAAAACTCCAAGTGGCAAAACCGACACCTTATAATTCCCGTATCCTGTTCCACACCACTTCCTCCTGTAATATACCCAATTAAAGTATTACCACCAAAAACGTGTATATGCAAATAATTTATCCCGGGCTTTTGCAAGGACTTGCAAAAGCCCGGGATAAACAACGCGCCGCTGAAAGCACACACTGCTTACATCATATTAATTATCAGATAATATGCAAACGAAGCAATAATGTTCCTACCCAAAGTACCAGTATCAAATAATACAATGCCCACCCTTCCGCAGGCGGAAACCAGCGTGAGAATATTCTAAAGTGTTTCAGATACCACCGCTCACCGAATAATGCGATTATGTTAATACTCACACTATCAATAACAAGCAAATAAAATATAATGGCTTCAATATACATGGAAATAATATAAATGAATAAACGCACGCTACCTTAACTTAGGATATCATACGAGCCAATACTTATTCTGCCATTTCTTTTTTATTGTGTATAAGTTGACGCGGTAAAAATAGATGCTGGGGGACTAGGATTCGAACCTAGATTAACGGGACCAAAACCCGTCGTCCTACCATTAGACGATCCCCCAATAAATTACACCATACCAAAAAAACGCGCACTATGCCACCGCACGTGTCTTTGGCGAGATATCATTTCCACGAAGAATTGTCCACGGAGTTTTTGCGTGCGCATCATATATGAGCTCAGTGATACTTCCGTTCTTGATGATTTTCAAACTGCGCACAGTCCAAAAATGTGAGAATGCTTTTGTCACATCCTTTCCCAAAATCTCTGCAAGCATGGCACTTATGAACAAGCGGTGAGAGACAACCACAACGTGTTCTCCGCTGACATTCACAAGCAGTGCAAGCGCGCGCTTCGCGCGCGCTTGCACTGCTTTCATGTTCTCACCATCTCTGTACGGCCATGTGGATGCGCTACTTAACATATATAAACGCATCGCGTATAAAATTGAGCGGATACTCCAAAAACGCGCACCTGAAATATATTTCGGCCTATGCACTTCACGAAACAATTCATTTTGCAAAACAGAAACTCCAACGACATCTTGTATCACGTGCGCCGTTTCAAGCGCGCGCATCGCATCGCTTGAAACAAGAGCATCCACCGGAACTTTTTGCAGTATTGAAGCAACATTGCGTGCCTGCTCCAGCCCGCGCTCATTAAGTGGAGTTGAAAGTGACTGATGTCTCCACGAACGATTGCCATTCGTCTGACCATGTCGCACAAAATATATATGCTTCACTGCCATGCAAAAGTTATTCACCGGCTCCCATTGCCTCCAACACCGCGAGTTCAAGCGGTAGTGTCGGAATTGGAGTAAATCGCATACGTTGCATGGCAGTGAGAAACGCAAGCAACGTTTTGTGAGTAATTCCCGGATTCTTCTCGTTTGCATATGCAAGAAGCGTCACATAGGCATCTTCTCCAAGTTCCTCTTGCAATCGCCCCCGCAACCCGGGAGCATAACGTAAAAGCAGTGTCGCGCGCAACGCTTCCAAAAAGAGAGTAAGAAAAAGTTTCATGTCCGTACTATTTTTCTGCGCGGTATTGATTGCAATATATGATTGCTCAGCTGAACCGTGCGAGAGTGCGGAGACCAAATCATATATTAACGAACTTTTGGGAGCACCCGTTATTATTTCCACATTTTCTCGCGAAAGTGTATCTCCGGAAACACCCGTAAGTACACGCTGTAATATGGAAAGCGCGTCCCTGTACGAACCCTCAGCCAGCAAAGCAATGAGATCCGTGGCATCGCCGGTGGTGGTATACCCTTCTTTGTGTGCGACTTGCGTTACCACGCGCGAGAGTACCTCACGAGACGGCTTCTTGAACTCAAACACCTGGCATCGTGACTGCACAGTTTCGGGAACTTTTGCAAGCTCGGTGGTGGCAAGAATAAAAATAGCATGCGCCGGCGGTTCTTCCAGTGTTTTAAGAAAAGCATTCCAAGCGGCTTTTGAAAGCATATGTACCTCATCAAGTATGTACACCTTATATGGAGAAGTGAAAGGTAGCGTATATACATTTTCAGTAAGCGCGCGGATATCGTCAACACTGTTGTTTGAAGCTGCGTCAATTTCATACAAATCATTATCTCGGCAGCCGACCTCTCGCGCAAAAATACGCGCAACGCTGGTTTTCCCAAGCCCGCGCGAGCCGGCAAACAAATACGCATGTCCTTGTTTTTTCGTTTGTATTTGTGCTACCAACGGCTCTATGACGTGTGATTGTCCTTCAACATCGGAAAAAGTACTCGGGCGATACGTACGATAAAGTGCATATTGTGCCATAGTGAAAATATATCATGATATCGTCACGGGTGCATCACACAAAAACCCGTTCCCGATTTTCCAAGATGTCTTGCCCGGGGGATTGCCCTTGGCGAGGGCAATCCCCCGGGCAACCACAGCCATCAATATCACCAATTCCGCTTGTGCAATGTGGCAATAAGCTCATCAACACAACGTGTATTCATAAGCTCCGCGCGAAATTCCGTAGCTCGTGGAAATCCACTTACAAATGCCTTAATATGCTTCTTAAAAATATGGAATGGTTTGGGAGATGGCAACTCATCAAAAAATCGCGCAAGCATCACGAGTGCCGCGATGCGTTCTTTTGCGGAAATATCATCAAACGCTCGCCCGGCAAAAAACCACGGATTTCCAAAAATGGCACGCCCAATCATAATACCGTCTGCGTGTGACTGCAGTGCTTTATCTTTTGCGTCTTCGAGCGTATGCACATCTCCATTTCCAATCATCAAAGTGTCGACTCCAGACACATCACGAAGCCGAACAATCCTCTCCATATATTCCCAATGCGCAGACACATTTGACATCTCTTTTCTTGTGCGCAAATGAACGGTAATCGCCGCGGGTGCAGAAGCCAGAAGTGCCGGAATCCACTCATCAATAATTTCTTTATCGTAACCGATACGCGTTTTTATTGAGACGGGTATTTCACTCCCCGCGTGCGCCACACCATCCCTTGCCGCAACGATAAGCTTGCTCGCTTGTGTTGGGGTTTTTATAAGTGCAGCGCCGGCGCCCTGTTTTTCAACAGACCTGTCCGGGCATCCCATATTAATATCTATACCTGCAAAACCAAGGTGTGCCATGACCCCCGACGCGTAACGCATCGCATCCGGGTTGCTTCCGAACAATTGTGCCACGATTGGTTGCTCGTCTTTCATATATATAAGATCTCGCATAAGCGGATTTTCCTCATCCGGCACCTTATCCACTTCACGTAAATGGAAAAGTCCGTCAGCTGATACAAACTCTGTAAAAAATACATCCGGTTTCCCAAAGTGCATAACCAATCTCCGAAACGCAACATCAGTAACATCCTTCATGGGTGCCAATACAAAAAATGGGCGCGGTAGTGTATTCCAAAAAGAGTCCATGTAAGATTTTATAGCATTTTTACTCCTAAAAATATACCCGCGCCCAAAAACTTACTTGCCCGGCACAGGTGGTATACACCTGTGCCGGGCAAACACACACCGCCTAAAATAAATGGCTCCTGACCCCATTAACATCTTAGCGCATGCCTCGTTAAGGCCCCACCTTAACGAGGCACGGAGTCTGTGGATAACTTTGCCCGAACGAGCCACATAAAATAGCTCTGCGTTTTTGTTGTACACCACCACTTTCACACACACATTCTATCTCCTTCTATCCACTAATCTGAATCTTCAATTGAAGTGTGAGCTGCTGAACAAGTTTGAGCAGTGAGTTGATTTCTTTTTGTATCTGTGCGATGCGCGCCGTGCGCTCTTGGGCTGTCATGGTTTGATGTGTCGCCGTACCGGTCGCTGTATTTGTGTTTGCAATCGCCGGCACGGTACTTGAGCCACCGAACAC
>VAPM010036531.1_pt1 | contig 50939 bp, 55 predicted proteins | sample 3395091 | NCBI WGS metagenome assembly VAPM01 (sample SAMN08290445, study PRJNA428436) | hydrothermal vent metagenome | isolation source: Deep-sea hydrothermal vent chimney 3 | place: Pacific Ocean: Juan De Fuca Ridge
CAATTATTTAGAACCAATACCAATGCTCATATCAACACCGGTGATGGTATGGGCATGACTTTACGTGCTGGCATACCGTTACAAGATATGGAGTTTTTTCAATTCCATCCTACCGGTATTGCAGGTAAAGGCATGTTGATAACGGAAGGAGTTCGAGGCGAAGGCGGCTACCTGTTGAATAAACACAATGAAAGATTTATGGAGCGTTATGCACCTCATGCAAAAGATTTAGCGAGCCGGGATGTTGTTAGCCGGGCAATTGCAACGGAAGTTCGTGAAGGTCGTGGTTGTGGACCAAATGGTGATCATGTGATGTTAAAAGTTGATCACTTGGGTGAAGATGTTATTTCAAAACGCTTGCCGGGTATTCGTGATATGGTAAAAACCTTTTTGCGAACCGATCCGGTTGAAACACCAATTCCAGTATTTCCAACAGCGCATTATACTATGGGCGGTATTCCGACTAACCGGCATGGTCAAGTAGTGGCACCAGTATCAACAGGTGAAGATGTTATCCCAGGGCTTTATGCTGTTGGTGAATGTGCTTGTGTATCGGTTCATGGTGCAAACCGTTTAGGCGGTAATTCATTGTTGGATATTGTCGTTTTTGGTCGTGCGGCAGGTAAACACGTTATTAAATATTTAAAAGATAATCGTTATCATATTCCTATCGATGAAGATAGCGTTGCCAGTGCAATGGCACATTTATCACGTTGGGATAAAAAAGGCGAAAGTGAATCTGTTCCGGTATTACGTCAAGAGTTACAAGTCGTTATGGAACAAAATTGTAGCGTCTTTAGAACTGAAGAAGTCTTAGCAGAATGCTTAACCAAGGTACTCGACATTGAAAAGCGCTTAGCAGATGTGTGCTTACAAGATCACAGTAAAGTATTTAATACTGCGAGAATTGAAGCGTTAGAACTTGAAAATTTAGTTGATCTTGCCGTGGCAACGGTAACAGGTGCATTAGCGAGAAAAGAAAGCCGTGGAGCACATTCTCGAATTGATTATCCTGAACGCGATGATAAAAACTGGATGCGTCATACTTTATATTACAAACAAGATAGACGACTGGAGTATAAACCGGTGAGAATGAAACCAATGACAGTAGATTCATTTCCACCTAAGAAACGTGTTTACTAATTTATATTTTAAAGTTTATATTAAATTGAACGAGTAATTAAAGTAAGACTAACAAACTTTATGTCATTGAGAGTATTAATATGCGTTTTTCTATTTATCGATATAATCCAGAGTCAGACAAAAAACCATACATGCAGGATTTTGTATTAAAGGATATTGATAGCAGCCTAATGTTGCGAGATGCATTGCTATTAATTAAAGAGCAAGATGCCAGTTTGAGTTTTAGACATTCCTGTGGTGAAGGCGTCTGTGGTTCTGATGCAATTAATATTAATGGCAAAAATGGTTTGGCGTGTATTACGCCGTTAAATGAATTAAAAGAACCAATCTTAGTTCGACCGGTTCCGGGAATGCCGGTTATTCGTGATTTGGTGGTGGATATGAGTCAGTTCTTTCATCACTATCGTGCAGTTAAGCCTTATTTAGTGGTACATGATCCTGAGCCTGAAGTTGAATATCAACAAACTCCGGAACAACGTGATAAGCTTGATGGATTATATGAGTGTATATTATGCGGTTGCTGCACGACGGCTTGTCCTTCTTTTTGGTGGAATCCGGATAAATTTAGAGGGCCGGCGGCTTTATTACAGTCCTATCGGTTTTTAGCCGATAGTCGCGATCAAGCAACGTCTGAACGTCTTTCCGAATTGCAAGGACCATACCGTCTGTTTCGTTGCCACACTATTATGAATTGCGTTAATGTCTGTCCAAAAGGTTTAAATCCTACTGCTGCTATTAATAATATTAAAAAAATGATGTTAAAGAATTTAATTTAATGTTACTTGAAAAATCCTCCAAATCACGTTTATATTGGCAGTGTCGACGTGGAATGTTAGAGCTTGATACTTTGTTAATTGGTTTCATGGATAGTAAATATAGTGGCTTAGATCATCATTACCAATTAGTGTTTGAAACGATACTAACTAACTCTGATCCATTATTGTTAGATTATTTAATGGGCAATACGATACCTGCCGACAAGGATGTTGCATATGTCATCAAACAAATACAAGAAGCCGTTGACGCTTGATAGTCTTGATTTAAAACCCTCTAAAATTTTATTTGCTTTTGTAATATTGATTCATTTGTTAGCGTTGAGTGTTCTTAGTATGAATCTCGAGTTTCATTTTGTACTTGTCTTATTTTTAATAATTTTAATAGGGGTAAGCCTGTATTTTAGTTTAGAACAAACTAGCTCAATTGGATTTAAACGTTATATTAGTAACATTCAATTTTTAAAAAACATGCAATACAGCTTGTTTTGTTCGGATAAGCAGACTTATAAAGCTGAACTTAAACAGAATTGGTTTGAGTTGCCGTATTTAGTTATTTTATATTTTAAAATTGATGGCGCTAAAAATAAATCGATTATCATATTACCGGATATGCTTAACAAAAATGCCTTGCGTCAATTAAAATTACATCTGAGATCATTAAAATAACTCAATTACCTATTTGTATTTTGTGCATATAAATTACGGATAAGAATAGCTCTCTATAATATCAACCTCACTATCGGGTGTTATAATTGTATTTTGAATTTGATGTGCATCATCTTTGTGTTGGAAATCGAGAATGAAATGTAAACCACGGCTTTCCTTGCGGCGTAATGCTGAGCGAATAATAATATCAGCGACCACCGTAAGATTACGAAGCTCTAATAAATCATTAGTGATACGAAAGTTGCCATAATAATCTTCAATTTCATGTAATAATAATTGCACGCGGCTTGCTGCTCGCTGTAATCGTTTGGTGGTTCGCACGATACCAACATAATCCCACATGAAACGTCGTAATTCATCCCAGTTATGGGTCACTACAACTTCTTCATCCGAGTCGGTTACTCTGCTTTCATCCCAATCTGGGACTTTCAGATTAATGATATTTTGGGTGGTATTTTGTAAAATATGCTGACTCGCTGATTGAGCAAACACTAAACATTCTAACAACGAATTACTTGCCATGCGGTTTGCGCCATGCAATCCCGTAAAAGCCACTTCTCCAATAGCATACAAGCCTTTAACATCTGTTTGACCATTGATATCCGTCATTACACCGCCGCAAGTGTAATGGGCGGCAGGTACAACGGGAATTGGATCAGTGGTAATATCGATACCGTAACTTTTACAGCGTTTATAGACCGTCGGAAAGTGTTCTTTTATGAAAGCCGCAGGTTTATGAGAGATGTCCAAATAAACACATTCAATACCTTGGCGTTTCATTTCATTATCAATTGCTCGGGCAACAATATCACGGGGCGCTAATTCTGCGGCTTGGTGGTATCGCTTCATAAATGTTTTACCATTTGGCAATCGTAAAATTCCACCTTCACCACGTACTGCCTCAGTCACCAGAAATGATTTGGCATCCGGGTGATAAAGACAGGTAGGGTGAAATTGATTGAATTCCATATTGGCAACCCGGCATCCGGTACGCCACGCTAATGCGATACCATCTCCAGAGGCGGTATCCGGGTTACTGGTATAGAGGTAAACCTTGCTCACGCCACCGGTTGCGAGTATTACCGTAGGTGCGATGAACATTTCAACTTGTTCGGTTTTTCTATTTAAAATATAGGCTCCAACACAACTGCTAGCATTATCACCTGTTTTTTTAATGGTTATTAGATCCACTACATTGTGGTGCTCATAAACAGTGATATTGGGGTGCGCCAATACGCGTTCCAACAAACAGGTTTGTATCGCATGTCCGGTCTTATCAGCGGCATGAATGACTCGTCGAAAGCTATGACCACCTTCCTTAGTTAAGTGGTAAGGGTAGCTCTGCTTATTTGATTGGTGTTTGGTAAATTGTACGCCTTGATCAATTAACCATTGAATATTTTCTTTACTTTTTTCGACTACAAATTTAACGATTGCTTCGTCACATAAGCCAGCGCCGGCTTTTATTGTGTCGGTTATGTGGGATTTGATGGAATCCTTTTCATCCAGCACTGCAGCAATTCCTCCTTGGGCATACAAGGTATTGCTTTCAAGTAAATTAACCTTAGAAATCAAGAAGATATGCTTTTTTTCAGCCAAGCGCAGTGCTGCTGATAAGCCTGCGGCACCAGCACCGATAATGAGTACGTCACTTTTTAATGTTGTCATGATTTGTTTTTAGCTTAATTTCTCGTTGTTTTATATTTGATTAAAAAGTACTCTATTTCGAATAAGTAGTTTTTTTACAACATACCATTGTGTAACGATCATTGTCGTAAGATAATGTCATATTAATTTAATGTAATTAATTTAAACGATAGTCTGAATATAAACAAATATATTATAAGATTATCGAACTACAACGCATAACGACTGTCGTACTTTATAATACATCCGGCATCGTATTTATTAACTTAATCGAATTTTAATCGAAATCAGGGCGGCCCGGATGGGTGAACAGAATGTTGACCAAGCTTTAATTGAACGAGTACAGAAAGGCGATAAGAAAGCTTTTGATATATTGGTATTAAAATATCAGCAAAAGATAATTAATTTAATATCCCGATATGTACGCGATCATGCCGAAGTGCTGGATTTAACTCAGGAAGCATTTATAAAAGCTTATCGAGCCATACCTGGGTTTAGGGGTGATAGCGCCTTTTATACTTGGTTGTATCGTATTGCAATTAACACAGCAAAAAACTTTCTGGTTGCTCAAAAGAGACGGCCACCAGGATCGGATATCGATGCGAGTGAAGCTGAGCAATATGATAGTGCTGGTTCATTAAAGGAATTTGCATCTCCTGAACGACTTGCCCTAAAAGATGAAATTGCTGGAGTAGTACTAAAGGCGATTGATGATTTACCCGAGGATCTAAAAACAGCTATTACACTAAGAGAGCTAGAAGGTATGAGCTATGATGAAATTTCTGAAGCGATGTCTTGTCCAATAGGTACCGTTCGTTCAAGAATATTTAGAGCGCGAGAAGCAATCGATAAATTATTAGATCCATTACTAAATGACTAAGTTAACTTTGATACCGATAGAGAGAAAATTATGAATAATATTGATGAACAATTATCCGCATTAATGGATGGTGAAGAATCTGATATTAATTTAGTTCTGAATAACATGCAGCAGGACGAGGTGCGTACGCGTTGGCAGCGCTATCATTTAATTCGGGATGTTATGCGAAATCAAGTATCCAAAGTTGATACTCATGATATTTCACTTAATATACAACAAGCGATATTAAATGAACCGACTGTAATAGCACCGGCTCAGTTCAAGGCAAAGAAACTGGTTCAAAAGACCTTTCTTAAACAACTTGGTAGTATGGCAATTGCTGCAACTGTGACTGCGGTGGCAATATTAGTGGTGCAACAAAAGCCTGAAATAAACAATAATCAGTCAACTCAAGTTGCGATTAAACCAATTCAACAGCAAAGCATTCAAACTGCGTCTACTCGCAATATTGAATTAAATAAGGCCGTTGCAGCAAAATTAAATAGCTATTTGGTAAACCATAACGAGTACGCAATTTCATCGGGAATGCAAGGTGCATTACCTTACTCTCGAGTGGTGAACTTTAACCCAACTGTTAAAATATCACGGTCAATAAATGCAAAATAAATTAGCTTTAATTATTGTTATTTTCTTTTGGACATTTCTTGCAAATGCAAACACAAAGAATCAACAAACTATTCAAGCTTGGTTAGAAAAAATGGCGCACGCTGGTCATATGCAAACGTTTAGTGGTACATTTATTTATGGCAAAAATACTGATTTAACTGTAATGAATATATTTCATCGAGCTGATAAGTTTGGTGAAATTGAAAAACTGATATCAATGGATGGCAGTGGTCGGGAAGTTATTCGCAGTAATGATCTAGTAACTTGTGTGTTGCCTGATAGAAACTCTGTTATGGTTGAGAAAAGTCGGCCATTGTCAAAGTTTCCGCCGTCTTTTCCGACTCAAATAGACAAGCTCAATTATTATTCTTTTTCATTACAACAACAAGTTAATATTGCGGGTCATTTGGCTCAAAAGATTGCAGTTGTTCCCAAAGATGCTTATCGGTTTGGGTATTCATTATGGCTAGATGTTAAAACTGGATTGTTATTAAAATCAAATTTGATGGGTGAAAATAATAAAATGGTTGAACAATTTTTGTTCACTAATTTAAAGTACCATAAAAAATTAGATGATAAATTATTTCAACCCAGTACTGAAGGCAAAAAATACACATGGCATCAAGCTAAAAAAGTAACACCTGTTAATGCCAGTTCATTTGATGAATGGAGTTTCGCTAAGCTACCACCAGGTTTTAAAGTTAGCATTAGACGTGGACATACGATGCCAAGAGGAAAAAAACCCCTAAAACACTTTGTAGTTTCTGATGGTTTAGCAACAGTTTCAGTTTATATTGAAAATCATTTAGGTGAAGAGTCTGATTTGGTTGGTGGCACCTCGATGGGTGCGATAAGTGCTTATGGAAAGGATTTAGGTAAGTTTCATGTCACTGCTGTTGGTGAAGTTCCAATGGTTACTGTTCGAATGATTTGTGAATCGGCACAATTTAAAAAAGCGAAATGATTGAAGAAAAGGCCATTGTAGTTTCAATTCGCGATGATAATATAGTGATTGAAACTCAAAAAAAATCCAGTTGTGGTTCATGTAGTGCAAATAAAGCATGTGGTACTGGCATTGTAGCTAATTATTTAAAACCTAAAACGGTTACTTTTAATATTAAGAATACCATTAATGCACAGATTGGAGATCAAATCGTTGTTGGTATTAATGAACGTATATTTTTATTTGGTTCATTTTTGATGTATATTTTACCGTTGTTATTTATATTATGTTTTGCTTTAATTGGTGATTATGTTGCTAAGCAGGCTGCTCTTATTGATTCTGAGTTATGGGTTATTTTGATGTCTGGGCTTGGTTTTATTTTAAGCATTGTCTTTATGCGTTATTTATTAAAAAATAAGCTTAATTTGTTGCAGTTTAATCCTGAATTAATCCGAAAAATATAAAGTATATGTCAATATTTTTATTTGAAAAAAATCAAATTAGTAATATATAATCTAAATTTATCCAAATTTTATCTGAATTTTATCTAAGGGAATTATATTAAATGATTAACAATCAATTTAAATGGCTTCGGGAACTGAGCTTTAGTGTATTTATCTTATTTTCGTTAACCAATAATGTGGCATTAGCTCAATTGCCTGATTTTACCGAACTTGTTAAAGATAACTCACCAGCTGTAGTTAACATCAGTACTAAGCAAAAAATTAAACAAGCAATTTCCCCTTTTAATAATAAAAATATGCCTCGTTCTCCCCATGGAAAAGATAATCAATGGGGTGAATTATTTGAGAAATTTTTTGGTGGGCAGGGCATTGAAATACCTGAACGCGATGCTCAATCACTTGGATCGGGGTTTATTATTGATGGTGATGGCTTTGTGCTAACAAATTACCATGTAGTGAAAAATGCAGATGAAATTATTGTTAGGTTAAGTGACCGACGTGAGCTTAATGCTGAAGTTATTGGAACAGATAAAAAAAGCGATATCGCTTTATTGAAAATTGAAGCTAAAAACCTACCGGTGGTAAAAATTGGATCATCTAAGCCATTAAAGGTTGGCGAGTGGGTGATGGCCATCGGTTCACCGTTTGGTTTTGATCACTCCGTATCGGTTGGTGTTGTTAGTGCCATGGGACGTAAGTTACCAAATGAAACTTATGTACCTTTTATACAAACTGATGTTGCGATTAATCCTGGTAATTCCGGTGGTCCACTGTTTAATTTAAAAGGTGAAGTGGTTGGTGTGAATTCACAAATTTACAGTCGTACTGGTGGTTTTATGGGGTTATCCTTTGCTATTCCTATGGATATAGTAATGAACGTTGTAAAACAATTAAAAGAAAATGGTAAGGTTTCTCGTGGATACTTAGGAATACTTATTCAAGATGTTAACCGAAAGCTTGCTGAATCTTTTAATATGGATAAACCTCAAGGTGCCATTGTGTTAAGAGTGTTACCTGGCAGCCCTGCAGAAGAAGCGGGTTTTAAAATTGGTGATGTTGTTATCAATTTTAATAATAATGAGATTATATATTCTTCAGATTTGCCCGTGGTTGTAGGACGAACTGAAATTGATAAAGAAGTTGATGTGAAAATTATCCGAGAAGGTAAAGAAAAAATCATTGAAGTTAAAATTGGGGTGTTACCATCGGAAAATACTGCGGATAAAAAATCTGTTAAACATGCTTCAAAGAAATTGAATCGTATGGGGATAGCTGTTGCTGAACTAACGAATGAACAACGTAAGCGATTGGATCTTGATGAACGCGGTTTGTTAGTTAAAGCCATACAAAGTAAAGGGCCTGCATTTTTAGCCGGTATTCGTAAAGGTGATGTTATATTAATGATGAACAATCAAAATGTAACTAGTGTTTCACAATTTGATAAATTATTAAAATCCTTGCCAGTTGGTAAATCGTTACCGGTACTAATTCAACGGGGAACATCACCAACATTTTTGGCCTTTACACTACCAGAGAATGACTAAAGATAAACACCAGTTTACTGTTTATATTAGACACTCTTGTCACTTGTGTGATGATATGTTGACGGTACTAAATGAGTATTTAAAATCTCATTTAGTACCTTATAATTTGAATATTGTTGACATTGCTAACGATGTTGAACTTGAAGCAAAATTTGGTCAACTCGTGCCTGTATTGCACGAATCGGGAAATGAGATATGTCATTATTTTTTTGACGCCAATCAGTGGCATGAGTATTTCAGTTAGTCCTAAATTTAGCGTAGAATAGCCTGATACCTATGTATAATTAGTATAATTAGCTTTAAGTTGTGTACTATTTATATAAGCTATTGATTATTATGTAATATATTAATTCTTAAGGCGCATTTTCAGCGCCTTTTTTTGTGTAACCCGAGATAAGTAATACAAATTATCTTGTAATAAATGGTGCTAGAGTGGGCAATCAATCCCTTATACGAAATTTCTCTATTATTGCTCATATCGACCATGGCAAATCAACAATTGCTGATCGATTTATTCAAATCTGCGGTGGTTTAACTGAGCGTGAAATGGATACGCAAGTACTCGATTCAATGGACATTGAACGTGAGCGTGGTATTACCATTAAAGCTCAAAGTGTCTCTCTCGCGTTTAAATCAAAAGATGGTAATTCTTATCAACTGAATTTTATCGATACGCCCGGGCACGTTGACTTCTCTTATGAGGTATCTCGTTCTTTAGCCGCATGTGAAGGCGCATTATTGATTGTGGATGCCTCGCAAGGAGTTGAGGCTCAAAGTGTTGCAAATTGTTACACCGCAATTGAACAAGAGTTGGAAGTCATTCCGGTTTTAAATAAAATTGATTTGCCTGCAGCCGAACCTGAGCGAGTGTGTAATGAAATTGAAGAAATTATTGGGCTGGATGCCAGTAATGCACTTAGAGTGAGTGCTAAATCAGGTGAAGGTATTAATGAATTACTAGAACAGTTGGTTCAAATAATTCCTGCACCGGAGGGCGATCCAGATGCACCATTGCAAGCATTAATTATTGATTCATGGTTCGATAATTTTTTAGGTGTTGTATCACTGGTACGAATTAAAAATGGCACATTAAGAAAAAAACAAAAAATTAAAATCATGTCTACCGGTAGAGAGTTTATTACAGATTTTGTTGGTGTATTTACTCCAAAACGACACGATTTAGAACAGCTTTCTACTGGTGATGTTGGATATATTATTGCTGGAATTAAAGATATTGAGGGCGCGCCAGTCGGAGATACAATTACACTAGCAAATAATCCCGCTCAAGAGGTACTGTCTGGCTTTAAAAAGGTGCAAGCGCAAGTTTTTGCGGGTTTGTTTCCTGTTGATGGTAGTGATTATGAAGATTTTAGAGACGCGTTAGCGAAATTACGTATAAATGATGCGGCTCTTTTTTTCGAGCCTGAAACGTCTACCGCACTTGGGTTTGGCTTTCGGTGTGGTTTTTTAGGCATGTTGCATATGGAGATTATCCAAGAACGTTTAGAGCGTGAATATGATTTAAATCTAATTACCACCTCACCAACTGTTATATTTGAGATATTAACAAAAAAAGGTGAAATACTTAAAGTTGATAATCCTGCAGATTTACCCGATGCGAGCTTAATCGAAGAGATTCGCGAGCCAATTATTACCGCAAATATTTTAGTGCCACATGATTATGTTGGCAATGTTATTACCCTTTGTATTGAAAAACGTGGTGTTCAAAAAAATATCCATTATGCCGGTAGCCAGGTTTCGATTCAGTATGAATTGCCTTTAAACGAAGTGGTGATGGATTTTTTTGATAAATTAAAATCTGTCAGCCGTGGTTATGCGTCACTTGATTATGAGTTTTTATGTTTTAGAGAAGCAGATTTAATTAAAATGGATATTTTAATTAACGGTGAAGGCGTCGATGCTTTGGCACTTATTGTTCATCGAGCTCAATCTGAATTTAAAGGCCGTGAATTGGCTGCTAAAATGAAGGAATTTATTCCTCGTCAAATGTTTGATGTTGCTATTCAGGCTGCGATTGGTGCTAAAGTTATTGCACGCACAAATGTAAAAGCTTTGCGTAAAAATGTCACCGCAAAATGTTACGGTGGAGATATATCTCGTAAGAAAAAATTACTTGAAAAACAGAAAGCAGGGAAGAAGCGAATGAAGCAAATTGGTAGTGTTGAAATTCCACAAGAAGCTTTTCTTGCTGTATTACATGTGGGGAAAGAAAAATGAATTTTGATTTTGAATTACTATTAAGCGTTTTAGCTTTAGCTTCTGGGTTTGTTTGGTTAGTTGATATTATTGCATCGAAGTTTTTATTCAAAAAAAACAGTTCAAGTGAAAACACTTCAGAGTCGATAGATTCAGATATTAAAAGACGTGGATTTGTTTTAAAAGGTTACGATAATATTGTTGAGTTTGGAAAGTTTTTATTCCCTGTGGTTTTTGTTGTATTGGTGTTGCGAAGTTTTGTAGCTGAACCATTTAAAATACCTTCAGGCTCAATGCTTCCAACATTAACCATTGGGGATTATATTTTAGTAAACAAATTCGCTTATGGTGTGCGTTTACCGGTCTTACATACCAAAATAATTGAATTAAGTGAGCCAAAAAGAGGCGAAATATTTGTATTTCGCTACCCAAAAGATCCATCTTTGAACTATATTAAAAGAGTAATAGGTCTACCTGGCGATAAAATAGAATACTACGATAAAATTTTATATATCAATGGTAAATCAATACCTCAGGCCTATCAAAATAGCTATAGAATTGATGATATCGGAATAGCTCAAAGGCTAACAGAGCAGTTAGGTGATATAGAGCATGAAATGTTAATTATGCAACATAACCCGGCTCGTAATAATAAATGGATTGTTCCAGCAGGACATTATTTTGCGATGGGTGATAATAGGGATAATAGTAACGATAGTCGATTTTGGGGATTTGTACCTGAAGAAAATTTAGTTGGTAAAGCTTTTTTTATCTTTTTTCATTGGGGCGAATTAAATAGAATAGGATCAATAATCTAATTACATACTTTACTACTGATGGTGCATCTAAATATGAAGACTATAAAATCGCAACGTGGCATGACCGGAATAGGTTGGATGATTGTAATTGCATTAATCTTGTTTTTTGCTTATACAGTTATGTTGTTGTTACCAATTTATTTAGAAAATAGTAGTGTTAAATCTGTTATCAATGATTTGGCGGATGGCACAGAATCTTACTCTTCTGTTAAAGATCTTAGAAGTGTCATAAATAAACGGTTGGATATTAATATGGCAACATCTGTTAGTTCCGCTGATATAACAATTTCACGTGATGCTGATGTGTTTTTAGTTGAGATTGAGTATGAGGTGCGAGAATCATTTTTAGGTAATATTGATTTACTGATTAAATTTAAATCCGTTGAGGAAGTCCCTGCAAGAGATGAATGATTTATCAAAACTTATACGATATAAGTTTTCTAATTCACAATTACTTGATTTAGCTTTAACACATCGAAGTTATTCAAAAACTAATAATGAACGAATGGAGTTTTTAGGTGATTCAATTCTGAATAATATTATCAGTATTGATATTTATCATCGCTTTCCGAATATTCCAGAAGGTGACTTAAGTCGATTACGAGCAAGTTTGGTTAAAGGCGAAACCTTGGCAAAAATTGCAGTTGAATATTCAATTGGTGATTATATTAAGTTGGGTTCAGGTGAATTGAAGAGCGGTGGGTTTCGACGTAGCTCAATATTAGCCGATGCTCTTGAAGCGATAATTGGGGCAGTATTTTTAGATTCTGATTATAAAACAGTGTCTAATTTTGTATTAAGTCTATATTCAAAACAATTGGATAATTGCACACACGGTGATGAGTTAAAAGATCCTAAAACTCGATTGCAAGAATACCTTCAGGCTAAAGGACAATCGGTACCAAATTATGATGTAACAAGTATCACCGGAAAATCACATCAACAGAAATTTTCAGTTGAGTGTTTTATTGATGATATGGATAAGACATTTACTGGTGATGGCACTAGCCGACGTAAAGCTGAACAACAAGCCGCAAGCGTGGCATTAAAATATTTAGACAAATGAAAACAGATAATTTATATCGTTGTGGTTATGTTGCATTAATTGGCCGTCCTAATGTAGGAAAGTCTACTTTGATGAATCATATTTTACGACAAAAAATTAGTATTACCTCGAGAAAACCACAAACCACTCGTCATCGAATTTTAGGAGTAAAAACTACAGATAGCGAACAAGTTATTTATGTTGATACTCCTGGCATCCATATATCAGAACGTGCGATGAATCGATATATGAATAAATCAGCTAGTAGTATTTTACATGATGTCGATTTAATTTTATTTCTGTTAGATGCAGATAAATGGACTGAAGAAGATGACAATGTATTGTTAACACTAAAAAGTTCGACTGTTCCTGTTATTGTACTTTTGAATAAAATTGATAAAATTCAAAATAAAGAAAATATTTTGCCTTTGATTGACGCATTGTCTAAAAAAATGGATTATAAAGAAATAATTCCAATATCGGCAACAAAAGGCATTAATGTTAAAGAGCTACAAAAATCAATTTCTCAATATTTAAAGGTATCAGAGCCCTATTTTCCTAAAGATCAGGTAACCGATAAAAGTGAACGGTTTATGGTAGCAGAGATTGTACGTGAAAAATTAATGCGCGAATTAGGTCAAGAGCTTCCATACGATATTACCGTTGAAATAGAAAAATTTGAAGTTAACGAAAAAATAACTAAAATTGCTGCGTTAATATGGGTATCGCGAAGTTCACAAAAAGCTATCGTTATTGGAAAAAAAGGTATCCGTTTAAAAAGTATTGGACAAAAAGCTAGAATCGATATTCAAAAACTAATAAACAGTAAAGTTTTTCTTGAATTATGGGTTAAAGTAAAAGAAGGTTGGGCTGATGATGATCGAGCACTAAAAAGCTTAGGTTATGTCGATGACTGACAAAAGTCGTTATACACTTCATGATGCATATATATTACATAGTAGGTCTTATAAAGAAAGCAGCTTAATTATTGAATTGTTTACTCGGGACTCTGGTCGAGTTTCTGTAATAGCGAAGGGGGTCAAAAAAAGAAAGCGCTCTTTATTTGGTGTTTTACAACCTTTTACTCCAATTTTGGTTTCATGGTTAGGTAAAGGTGAATTGCGGACATTAACTGGTGTCGAGTTAAATGGTGTTTTTAAATATCTTTATGGTACAAATTTACTCTGTGGTTATTACTTAAATGAGTTGGTATTACGTTTTTTACAAAAAGATGATCCCTACCACGAACTCTATAATGCTTATAGCCAAGTTATTTTAAATTTACGAGTAAATAAGAAAATTGAACCGGTTTTACGTCAATTTGAATGTCTGTTATTTAAAGAATTAGGTTATGGACTTAATTTAACTATAGACTGTAAAACTGGTGATAAAGTAGATCCAGCTAAAGTGTATTATTTTGAAGTTGAGCAAGGTCCGGTATTGGAACCATTATCGGAAAATAACGTGCAAGTTGCTGGTCAAACTTTATTGTCGTTAGAGAGCTTTGATTTTGTAGATAAAACAACACTAACTGAATCAAAGAAATTGATGCGCTATATTATTAATTATTATTTAGCGGGTAAACCGTTAAAAACCCATCAACTTAAATGGAAGTATAATACTTAAATTTTTTATTATTAATAACAATGTTATTTTAAAGTTTAAGTTAGTTTGCAGAATTAAATTATAGGGTAAAATAAATTGATTTATGGTATTGGCACAGACATTGTTCGTGTGCAGCGTATGGCTGAAAATTTAAGTAAACATGGCGATAAATTTGCGCGTAAAATTTTATCCGAACATGAATATGGTGAGTTTATTAATAAAAATAATAAGGCTCATTTTTTAGCAAAACGATTTGCGGCAAAGGAAGCAACTGCAAAAGCCATGGGGACGGGATTTATTTCTGGTTTAAAACTTTCCGACATATCAGTTGAACATACTGAACTGGGGAAACCATATTTAGTTTATTATGGTCGTGCTACTGAGTTTGTTGTTGAAAATGAAATTAAACAAAGTTATTTAAGTATTGCTGATGAATTGGATCATGCTGTAGCCTTTGTGACGCTTGAATGTTGAAACAACTTTATTCTAGCCAATCGTTATCTAGTATTTTTGGGGCTTGTTTAATTAGCGTTTTTATTGCTATTTCGACATTATCTAAATTCAATTGAATTTCGTCATTGTTAGCATTTTTTATGCTACTTTCTAATTTTTGAGTTGTTGATTTGAGGGCGGGGACCCCACAATAAGCAGTAGCACCATGTAAGCGGTGGCTTTGTTCAAGTAGCTCTTTAGTAGAACCCGACTGGTAAGCCAGTTTGATTTTTTCTAATGATTTTGGTAATTCATTGATTAACATCAATAATAATTCTTTTGCTAATTCTACATTACCGTTTGATTTTTTGATTGAGAGCTTTGTGTCAATGATCATATACTGAAATTTGAGGTTAATTTAATACTAAGATGTTAGTGTAGTGTTAAAATGCAAATATAATATATCGTAAATAGTAATTGAAATATATGAATTATCCAACAATAGAAAAATTTATTGGTAAAACACCTTTAGTGCGCTTACAGAGACTTACGCAAGGTACCGGTAATGTCATTCTAGTGAAGCTTGAAGGTAATAATCCTGCTGGTTCTGTCAAAGATCGTCCGGCTTTGGGTATGATTCAGGAAGCAGAAAATCGTCGTTCGATTAAGCCGGGAGATACATTAATTGAAGCGACTAGTGGCAATACCGGTATTGCTTTAGCCATGGTTGCGGCTATAAAAGGCTATCATTTAATTCTTATAATGCCTGACAATATGAGTCTTGAACGTCGTGCTATTATGAAAGCATACGGTGCAGAAATCGTCTTAGTTTCCAAAGAACAAAGTATGGAGGGTGCCAGAGATTTAGCGGACAAAATGCAAAAACAAGGCAAAGGCATTGTTTTAGATCAATTCTCTAATTTTGACAATCCTCTGGCTCATTATAAAACAACAGGCCCTGAAATTTGGAATGATACTCAAGGTACTATCACGCATTTTGTCAGCGCGATGGGAACTACCGGAACAATTATGGGTACCTCTAAGTTTTTAAAAGAGCAAAGTTCAAAAATAGAAATTGTGGGTGTACAACCTGAAGAAGGTGCCAGTATTCCGGGGATTCGCCGTTGGTCGAAAGAATATTTACCTAAAATATTTAATGCTTCTCGAGTTGATCATACAATTGATGTTAGTCAGTTAGATGCTGAAAAAACCACTCGTGCGTTAGCCCAATATGAGGGAATATTTTGTGGAATATCATCAGGCGGTGCAGTAGCTGCAGCTTTAAAGTTATCAACAAAAGTAACAAACGCTACAATTGTGGTGATTATCTGTGATCGAGGTGATCGCTATTTATCAACAGGAATTTTTCCAGAATAAAATTTGGATTAATATTGAATTTTAAAATAAAGTTGCCAGTAGAATAACAATGTCAAGACGTAGAAAAAGAAAGAGTAGTGCACCAGTACAAGCTAAAATTGAATCACTAAATACTGAATGTCAGGGTGTCACTCGAGTTCATGATAAAGTGACTTTTGTAACTCAATCACTTCCGGGCGAAGAAGTTATATTTGAATATACAAAAAAAAATTCACGTTATGACGTTGCTAAAACTATAGAGGTTATTTCACCATCAAAATATCGCATTAATCCTAAATGTGAACATTTTGAAATGTGTGGTGGTTGCCAATTGCAACATATGTCAGCGGAATATCAGATTCAACAAAAACAAGAGATACTTGTTGAGCAATTTAAAAATATTTCAAAATTAGAATTAAATAATGTCTTGCCAATAATATCTGGTGACTCGTGGGGTTATCGTCGTAAAGCTCGTTTAGGTGTGCGTTATGTTCGAAAAAAAGAACGGGTATTAGTTGGTTTTAGAGAACGTAATGGCCGTTTTCTTGCAGATTTAACGAAATGTGAAGTATTGCACCAATCAGTTGGTGAGCATTTAATCGATTTATCAAAGCTTATTCAATCATTAGCTGCGTTTGATAAAATTGCTCAAATAGAAGTTGCTGTTGGTGATTCTAACACCGCGCTTGTTTTTAGAAATTTAGTTGAATTGTCTAATGATGATTCTGAAAAATTAGTTAATTTTGCAAAAGAATTTAAGTTTGATATTTATTGTCAGCCTGGTGGACCTGAAACTGTATATCCCGTTTATCCTAAATCTCCAACTTTGGATTATTCTTTGGCTGAATATGATTTACGCTATGATTTTGATCCAGGCATGTTTACTCAGGTAAATTATGATATTAATCATAAGATGATTGCTAGTGCTATTGAATTGTTAGATTTAGGTACTAAAGATACTGTTTTAGACTTGTTTTGTGGCTTAGGTAACTTTAGTTTACCTATTTCCAAGTTTTGCAATAATGTGGTTGGCGTAGAAGGCGAATTAAAATTAGTACAACAGGCTGGCCATAATGCACAAATAAATAACATTAAAAATACGGAGTTTTATATTGCAAATTTAATGGATGATTTTACTCAACTGTCTTGGTTTCGAAATAAGAAATATACAAAAATACTTATTGACCCTCCTCGAACGGGTGCTGAATTAATTGTTAAGGATATTGCTAAACTTGATGCAGAACGAATTGTTTATGTTTCTTGTAATCCTGCAACGTTGGCAAGAGATGCAGGTATACTAGTTCATGAGTGTGGTTATAAGCTCGAAACTGCAGGTGTTATGGATATGTTTCCTCATACTGCTCATGTTGAATCGATAGCGCTTTTTATAAAATGATTTGGTTTCGAATAGGTAACGATTAATGGCTGTAGAAATTGAACGTAAATATTTACTAAAAAATGATTCTTGGCGTAATACTTGCTCAGAAGGAAAAAAATATCTACAAGGATATCTTTTAGGGTCTGAGTTAGCTTCTGTGCGTGTACGGCTCGAAGGTGATGCTGCATTTTTAAATATTAAAAGCATGAGTTTGGGGGTTGTTCGAAGTGAGTACGAATATGCAATACCTAACGCTGATGCAAATGAAATGCTTGAAAATTTATGTGTTAAACCGTTAATTTCTAAAATGAGATATATTGTTATGTATCAGAATAAAAAATGGGAAATAGACGTATTTGATGGTGATAATTTTGGTTTGATTGTTGCAGAAATTGAACTGCAAGCAGAGGACGAAAAATTTGAATTGCCCGATTTTATAGATAAAGAAGTGTCGAATGATCCACGATATTATAATGTTAACCTTGTTGAACGTCCCTATATTAAGTGGTAAAAAAGATAAAAAATAACTCTGAAATTAAAATAAACGTTGTCACACAAAAATTACGGCTTGAAAATACTGGTGGAGTAATTTTTGAGACTAGCATTTCAACGGCTAAAAATGGTGTTGGTGAATTATATGGTAGTGAGTGTACTCCTCGAGGATGCCATATAATCAGAGCAAAAATTGGTTCAGGCCAAGCTGATAATGCCGTATTTATAGGTCGTCGAAGTACTGGTGAATTTTATACTCAAGATTTAAGACAACAATATCCAGATCGAGATTGGATCTTAACCAGAATTATGTGGTTAAGTGGTTTAGAGAAAAATAAAAATAGATTGGGGAAAGTCGATACAATGAGACGTTATATTTATATTCACGGTTGTCCTGATGATGATGTAATGGGGATTCCAAGCTCTCATGGATGTATTAAAATGCGAAATAAAGACGTTGTGGCATTATTTGATATGGTTAATGTTGGTACTTTAGTCACTATTGAAAATTAGTGTTACTATGAGATAAAACCAATAGGCGATTATATTAAGAATACTTTAGATTTCATCCAAGAATTGAATTTGTTTGAGATTTTTATATTTTATTTATTTATTATAACGCTAAATTAATCTGATTGAGGGTGGATATGTCGCTTGGACCAATAATGCTAGATATTGCAGGTGTTGAGCTGGAGGACGAAGATAGTGAAATCTTGTGTCATCCATCTGTGGGTGGTGTTATTTTATTTTCTCGAAATTATCAATCTCAAGAACAATTAAATAAACTTGTTAAACAAATTCACGACTTGCGTAGTCCTAAATTACTAGTTGCTGTTGATCATGAAGGTGGTCGGGTGCAACGTTTTAGGGAAGGATTTACTGAATTACCAAGTGCGGCAACTTATGGACTGCTTTATGACAATAATCCTGATATAGCCAGAGAATGTTCTTATGCTGCGGGTTGGGTTCTGGCTTCAGAATTAAGGGCTGTTGATATTGATTTTAGTTTTGCTCCTGTATTAGACCTTGATCGAAATATTAGTAATGTCATCGGTGATCGAGCTTTTCATCGTTCTCCAGAGGTGGTTGCGCATTTAGCCTCGGTTTTTATGCGAGCAATGAATGATGCGGGGATGGCTGCTACTGGTAAACATTTTCCGGGGCATGGTGGTGTTGAACTGGACTCTCATACCGATATTCCCATTGATCAACGTGATTACAGTACAATATTCAAAGAGGACATACAGGTATTTACTCGTTTAATCGATCAAGGTATTAATGCTATTATGCCGGCTCACGTAATTTATGAAAATGTCGATTCAAATGCTGCTGGTTTTTCACCATTTTGGTTACGTGAAGTGTTACGAGAACGTCTGGGTTTTTCTGGGATGATTTTTAGTGACGATCTTAATATGGAAGCGGCATCTTCAATCAGTAGCGATTATAGTGAACGTGCTTTTAATGCGTTACAGGCGGGTTGTGATATGGTGTTGATTTGTAATAATAGACCTGCTGCGATTGAAATAATTAATGGACGAAATTATCATATAAATAACGTTTCTCAAATGCGGTTTGCTCAAATGAGTGGACGAAAAAAAATTGGTTTTGATGAATTAAAGGATAATTTAAATTGGAAAAAATATGTAAATTACTTGCAAGAACATACCAAAATAGTTGATTCTCAAGTGACTTTATAAAGGTGAAAACATGGAATTCTTAAAATCATTAATTACACAGTTTAATATCAAAGATGATGCTTGGGTTGTTCAGGTATTTGTGGTTATATTTTTAAGTTTATTAATAAATGTTATTCAAGTAAAATTATTAAAACGTATTGAAAACCGACTAAGTAAAAATAAATTAAAGTGGGATGATGCCGTAATTTTTGCTGTACGTCGCCCACTAACTTATTTAATTTGGATTTTAGGTATTACTTTTGCAACAGATATTATTGCAACTAATTCAGAATCATCAATATTTAATTTTATTGGTCCCTTACGTGAAGTTGGCGTTATTATTACACTGGCGTGGGTAATAATACGTTTTATTAATATTGTAGAATCAAAAATAGTACGTAGTAATGAAAGTAATGATAAAATAGATAAAACTACAGCAGATGCTATTAGTAAGTTACTACGGATGTCGGTGATTATCACCACTGCTTTAGTGGTGTTGCAAACATTTGGGTTTAGTATTTCAGGTGTGCTGGCTTTTGGCGGTATCGGTGGGTTGGCAGTTGGTTTTGCTGCAAAAGATATGTTATCTAATTTCTTTGGTGGTTTTATGATATACATGGATCGACCTTTTTCGGTAGGTGATTGGATTCGTTCTCCGGATAGAAATATTGAGGGTACGGTTGAAAAAATTGGCTGGCGTTTAACCTGTATTAGAACATTTGATAAGCGGCCACTTTATATACCTAATTCTACTTTTACCAGTATTGCTGTAGAAAATCCCTCTAGAATGAGCCACCGACGAATATATGAAACTTTTGGCGTTAGATATGATGACGCAGACAAATTACAAAATATTATTTCACAAGTGAAGCAAATGTTACAATCACACCCAGAGATAGAACAAAATCAGACTATGATTGTAAATTTTAATCAATTTGCAGCATCGTCTTTAGATTTCTTTGTATATACTTTTACCAAAACGACCGATTGGGTGTTTTATCATGAAATTAAACAAGATGTTTTGTTGAAAATAAATGAAATAGTGTTACGTAATAATGCTGAAATGGCCTTTCCGACATCAACAGTGCATCTTCCTGATGCACCTCAATTTGCAGGTTTGAATAAGCAGTAAGTGAGAAGCCTTATGAATTTAATAGAGAAATAGAAAATATTATGGTGTGTGTGAATGGCTGAAAAATTAATGATTGTAATGGTGAATACTGACCCATCAAAATCTGCTGAACTAGGTGCTCCTTTTTTTCAGGCAACTGTCGCCGCTGCAATGGAATATCAAGTTGAAGTTATTTTAACTGGTGGCGCTGGCGAGCTTGCTAAAAAAGGAGTTGCTGAAAAGTTGTTTGTTCAAGAGGGAAGCTCTAAAACTGTTTATGATTTTATTAAAGATGCTCATGAGGCCGGTGCTGTTTTTAAAATTTGCACTCCTACTTTAGAATTATGGGGAGATGATTTAATCCCTGAAATTGATGAGACAGTAGGTGGAGCTTACTTAATTAGTCAGGCGATGGATGATGATACTGTAACTTTTACTTATTAACATTATTTAAAGGACATTTAATGCAGCCTTTTATTGATCCTGTAAAAATTCTACAAGAAGCGGATTGTTTGTTTAATCAAAGTGAAGTTGAAATAGCCTTAGATAAAATGGCTGTAGAGATTGAACAGCACTTTAAAAATAAAAATCCAATTATACTGTGTGTTTTAACGGGTGCTATTATTCCAATGGGACAGTTATTAACTAGGCTAAATTTTCCATTGCAAATAGATTATATTCATGCGACACGATATGAAAATGGTATAGCAGGGGGAGAGGTTAAATGGCTAGCAGAACCAATAAGGGATATTCAAGATAGAGACATACTGTTAGTGGATGATATACTGGATGAAGGTAAGACTTTAAAAGGCATTATTGAATACTGTGACGCGAAAAATGCAAAATCGGTTAAAACTGCAGTGTTAGTTAACAAATTACATGATCGAAAAGAAAATATTAAAGCTGATTATGTTGGATTAAATGTTGAAGATCGGTATTTATTTGGTTGCGGTATGGACTATAAGAGTTATTTAAGAAACATCCCCGGTATTTATGCTGTCAAAGGACTATAGTTTATGAAAACAACAGCGATTATTGGAGGGACGGGTTTAACAAAAATAAACACATTAAATATTACTCGACATGACTCTGTTGTAACGCCTTATGGTGAACCTTCCAGCCCATTAAGTTTTGGTGAAATTGATGGCAATGATGTAATTTTTTTATCACGTCATGGTGTAAACCATACTATTCCTCCCCATAAAGTAAATTATCGCGCTAACTTATGGGCTCTTCACCAAGCAGGGGCTTCAAGTATTATTGCTGTAAATGCTGTTGGTGGAATAACTACTCAACATCAACCTAAAACACTTTCTCTACCTGATCAAATTATCGATTACACGTATTCACGGCAACATACCTATTTTGAAGAAGATTTATCACAGGTAACTCATATTGATTTCACCGAACCTTATTGCAATAGTTTGCGCCAATTAATATTGTCAAAAGCAAAAATTAACAATATAAAAATTTTTAAATCTGCAACATATGGTGCTACTCAAGGCCCTCGACTTGAAAGTATTGCTGAAATTAGAAAATTAGAAAAAGATGGTTGTGATATAGTTGGGATGACGGGGATGCCTGAAGCTGCCTTAGCACGAGAATTGGCGTTAGATTATGCATGTATCGCTGTTGTTGCAAACCTTGCTGCGGGCAAAGGCGATAGTAATATCACAATGGAAATCATCGAAGAAAATTTAATTGAAGCGATGGACTTAGTTAAAAACTTATTAGAAGTTGTTATTTCTGATATGTCATAAAATAATAGCGATTCTTCTGTTAGCCTTAATAAATACTTGTTGTGTTTACCGCCGAGCCTCTAAGCCCGACTAGTTTATTTATTTTTTAATTTATAAGGTGTTATTAAGGCAATTATACTAATAACGGGGTGATCGATATAGTGTAATTCTTTAGAACGTAAACGCCTAGTTTGCAATATATGAAAAACATCGGGTAATAATTCATCTTCTCCAAATTCATTACTGAAAATTTGTTCGGATATTTCATTAGCTTGTTGATGATAAACTAAATCTATCTTTAAGTGTAAGTAGCGAGATAAAATGAGTTTTATATAACCTGATAATATAAAACCTTTATTCATTTTATTATCATCGGTAGTTTCGTCGTTACTAAACTCACTGATGAATTGCTCTGAACTGAAATTATTATTTTTTGACGTTAATTGTTTATTGTTTAAATCGCTAGTACTAATATTTTCATTGGTATTTTCAGGTGGGATACGATGTTCAATTTTTACTTTAATTGCATCGGTTTTACTCAAGCCTGGTTGTCTCCAAGCAGAATGTAGTAATACACGGTGATTATTTGATTCATTTAAATTGGTTACAATGTCATTGAGGCGATACTCATTATTTTCAATATATTTAAATGATAATTGTGGATTGTAAATTTCTGGAAAATCAACAGGCAAAGGTTGACCAATTTGCACAAAAGATTCTGGTTCGGTTTGGGTTATACTTTTTTTCCAAAACTCTGATTGTTGGTATTTTTTTTGTGTATTTTCAAATATTATAATTTCAACGTCATAATAGCGGATATCTTCTTCATCAGCGAAACTGGTTGAAATAATGCTATTACTTATTATAAATAATAATAGTGTGATTTTATTTAATTTACTCATAGATAACCGTTACAATATAATTTAATAAATTTTAACAGAGTTTTCTCAATTAATCTAAGATTTGGAGTAGTTTCATGTCTGTGAAAGTCGTTTTAAGAATGGGACATCCATTGTTGAAAAGTATCGCTAATCCTGTACAAGAATTTAATACCCCTGAATTAGACTGTCTCATAGAGGATATGCTCGATACAATGGCAGATTTTGATGGTGCAGGACTTGCTGCGCCTCAAATTGCTGTACCGCTTAGGGTTGTGATTTTTGGTATTGAGCATAATCCCCGTTATCCTGATATTGAACCAATTCCTCAAACCGTTTTAATTAACCCTGAAATTTCATTAATTGGCGAAAAATTTGAAAGTGCTTGGGAGGGGTGTTTAAGCATACCTAATATGCGTGGTTTAGTGCCTCGAATTACAAACATAAAATATAAGGGGTTTGATCAAATTGGCAATGAGATTGAAAGATTTGCTGACGGCTTCCATGCTAGGGTAGTTTTGCATGAAATCGATCATTTAGATGGTATTTTATACCCTGAACGTATTAAGGATTTAAAAAACTTTGGGTTTGAAGATCAAATTTTTTTAGAAAGTTAATTACAATATAAAACTATAATGGAACAGCAGCTTTGCGGCTATTTTATTCTATGTTTTGAACGAAGAGTGTGTTGTTTTAGTGATTTTGGTAGCTGGATATTGTCACCTAGCAGTATAATTACCTTTTCATATTCATCTTCAGCTATTTTTTTTAATCGACCTACAATTTCTTTGTTTTTTAGTAGATTATTAAAACCATCTAATAAATAAACACCATAGTGTTTACTGTTTTCTATATGGGTTAGAATATCGTTTGATGATTTGGTATGTGGCAGAATGATATGTGACGCTCCTAACCTGTGCATACCAATATTATCTTGCCAAAAGTAGAATGCTTTATTGCTAAAACGAGTAAGTTGAGTAAATAACTCCAAAACGCGTTCAGTTTCTTCTGATTCTATTGTTACTAAACGGTATTCTGCGTCTAGCATTTGATCTAGTTGATTTAAATAACTCATAATGTATTATGAAAATAGCCTGTAATGTTAAATACTATAGACTGATATCATTTATTTCACATTCATCATACATCATTTGTGTGATGTAAAGCATAAATTATTTTTGTGGTGAAATAGCGCTATATTTGACAAGATTTATTTTTTAAATCCAGTTTCATTTCTTTGGTGAATAATACCGTTTGATTTCGTCCACTTCTTTTTGCCTCATATAATGCTGTATCAGTTTTGGTAAATAATTCTTCAGCGTCATCGTTGTTGTCTATTTCTGCAACTCCTAGGCTGACTCGAACTGTGATGTTGTTGTTATTAATTAAAAATTTTTCATTTATTACCCTGTGTCGAATTCTTTCGGATAATAATTCAGCACCTTTAAGATCGGTGTTAGTTAGTACAATTACAAATTCTTCGCCACCGTATCGAAATAAAATGTCACATCCACGAATTTCATTTTCGATGCAGCGTGATAAATTTTGCAGTACTTTATCACCTGCGGCATGACCATATTGATCATTAATGCTTTTAAAATAATCAATATCGAGGACAATTAATGATAATGGTATATTGTGTCGAATGGATATATCGACTTCTCGTTTTAATACTTTATCCAAGGCTCCACGATTTTTTAAACCGGTGAGGGCATCATTATGTGCAGCTTTTAGTGCTTTTTGATATAAAATTGAATTGCGTAATGGATGGATTAGATGGCAGAGTAGGTTTTCAATTTTTTCTAGATTAGCCGTGGTAAAACGTTTCTTTGCTGTAAATGTTATTTCTCCAAGTGATTGCTCTTCAATGGTTAAATTATAACTGCAACTGTGTTTTTGAGCTTCATTAAAGAGTAATTCGGTTCTTAACTCTTCATTTTGATAGTGAGCACTTTGAAAATTAACTTTTAATTTAGCAGCTTCTAAAAAATATTCTAAGACAGTTTTCAATTCCAGACTGCTATGCAGTAGGCCTGCTAATTTAATGGTTCTTTGTAAGTCATTTATATCGACATCAAGAACATCAGTTGCAGGATTAAATTGAATTTTGCCGTCATTTTGGTAAAGCTGTGTAGCCATAGTTACAATACCTAATTTTAGTTTGCCTGCTGTAACTAATGCTATTTTCGTGCCATTTTTTTCTATGATCCATAGCTCAGGAATATCAGTGGTTTAGGTTTTCTAAAAGGGGTTTTTGTCACAAACGCCAATTATTTGTCGCCGATTCGTTTGCCGGGCGGCAATATTGGGGGTTTATTTTTGTTCGGATATATGTCTTTGGATGCATATAACTGCTTATGGTTGTTTTTTACACAAAACCCTAATCATTTCTGAGCTTTGATAACTTCACCGGTGAGGTTATTTTTGTGGCTTGCCATTAAATAGAGATAACTTGGCATTATTGAGTCGGCTAAGGGTAGTGTTTGAGGGTCTTCGCCAGGGAAAGCGCGGGCTCGCATTGAGGTGCGTACCGCGCCAGGATCAATAGCATTGACTCTAATATTGGTATTTTCGCTAAGTTCATCTGATAGTACCTGCATTAAATTAATATTGGCGGCCTTACTCGCAGCATAAGCTCCCCAGTAGGCTGCTCCCTTGGAACCAACTCCTGAACTTGTAAATATTATTGATGCTGTTTCAGCTTTGCGTAATACCGGTAAACAGGCTTGAGTTAATAAGAATGCAGCATTTAAATTGATATGCATTACTTTATTCCATAGCTCTGGATTAAATTGAGCAATGGGTGTGTTACTGCCTAGGATGGCTGCATTATGTAATAAACCATCCAATTTACCAAATTCAGAATTGATTGTATTGGCAAGTTGTTCATAGTCTCCTAATTTAGCGCCCTCGAAATCAAAAGGGTAGATTGCTGCTTGAGGATGTCCTTGTTCGACAATTTCATCGTAGATCGTTTCTAATTTTGAAACTGTTCTGCCTAATAAAATAACAGTTGCGCCATATTTAGCGTAAGCTTTTGCTGCAATGGCTCCAATACCATCACCGGCACCAGTAATAAGGATGACTTTGTCTTTTAATTCATTTGCTGTCGCTTGATAAGAGTGCGCTAATTTCATAATTATTTTGTTCTTGAGTAATTGATTTCAGTAGCCGCTAGTTTACCACTTATAATGGCGCCTTCAATGGTTGCCGGTAAATCAGTTGCTGTATAATCGCCACACAAATACAAACCTGTTATTGAGGTTGTATTTGTTGGACGTGAGTTTGATATATTTACCTTACAGCTAAATGTTGCGCGCTTTTCTCTAATGACGTTAGCATGAAGGGCTTTTGGCCAATCGGGAAATATTTTAAAAATTTCAGATTGAACTGTTTGGATTAGGGTGTCGTTATCCATTTGCATATGTTTTCCCTGCGCGCTAATTACTGCAGCGATTAAACCCGGTTGTTCTGCTAGGCTTCGATCAAATAGCCATTGTATAGTTGTCCCCCAAACACCAATCATTGCTTGATTAAGCGTGATGTATTTAGGATATTGTAAATAAATAGTACAAATTGGTTGGTAGTCGAAAATGGACAATTGTTTTATGAGATTTGCTAATGCACTATGCTTTTGTTTGGATAATAGTTTTTCGCAAGCATAGGGTGGGATTGCTAAAATAAGCTTATTTGTCGTTATTAATTTGTCGTTAATGATGACTCCTGTAATGCAATTATTTTTTATAACAATATCTGTAGCTCGTGAACAACGTTCAATATTTGCATTATGCTGTTGCAAAAATAACTCTGCAGGTTCGGGTAATATAACGCCTAGATTTTTAAGGGTGAAAAGAAAATCACTATCGCTTTTGCTACCGAGTAATGATTTTTTAAGTACATTTATAAATATTTTGGCTGAAGCAGATTTTATTGGTGTATTTAATGTTGCTATACATAGCGGTTCCCATAGCGCCTTGATTAATTTTTCGGGTTGTTTACATTTTTGCAGTAGTTCTAGAACACTAATATCGTTATTTGACACTAGATTATTTGATGTTGCTAATTTGATACTAAAATATATTATTCTATATTTTTGAAATAAAGTTAAACCTGAACAAAAGACTAAACCAATAATTAAATGCAAGGGTGAGGGTAAACTATATGTTTTTAATTTTAATTGCTCTTTGGTTGAGCTAAACATATTCAAAACCAAATTTTGGCGTAGTAGTGATGATTTTATATCGGCCGAAATAAGTTGTAATAATTTTAAAGTCTCTTGATAAGCTCCAATGAAAAGGTGTTGGCCATTGTCAACGGTATTACCATTTAGTTGAATGCTGCGCGCGCGCCCACCTAAATTTTTTGATGAATCATAAATTGATACTTTGTAAGCGTTGCTAGCTAAATAACATGCGGCACTCAATCCAGACCAACCAGCGCCAATTATAATGACTTTTTCATTTGACGATTTTGTTGCCATATTAGTAGTTTACTATTTTTTTATGACGTTTGTTTTCTCGGCGAACTGTCTTCCATGCAATCCAGAGTTTTTTTAAGGCGGGTAGTGATACTCGTTTTTGAAGCACACTATAATTATCATGTTGGATTTTTTCTAGTGTTGATTTATATATTTCTGACATAACAATCCCGGTGCTTTGTTGATAGCGATCTTGCTCGGGTAAATAACTCATGGCTTTGTCGTAATATTCATGTGCTCGATGAGCTTGGTGAATGAATAATTTTTTAGTATTATCTGAATCTATGTTGTTAATTAAATCGTGTTCGCTAACTGAAAATTGTTCTAATTCGTCTAAAGGAATATATATTCGGTTTCTTTGGGCATCTTCTTTTACATCGCGCAATATATTGGTTAACTGAAATGCCATTCCTAAATTGTGAGCATATTTTAAAGTGAGCTTGTCTTTATAACCAAAAATCTCAGCGGCTATTAACCCCACGACACTAGCAACCCGATAACAGTATAAAGTTAATTCTGAAAATGTTTGATAGCGATGAATATTTAAATCCATTTTCATGCCGTCGATGATTTCTTGGAAATACTCTTCGGGTAGGTCAAAATCTTGCAAGGTTGTGATTAGTGCTTTTGTGACCGGATGTTGCGCTTGTTGTTGATAGAGTCTTGATATTTCATCTTGCCACCAACCTAATTTTCGTTCAGCTACTTCAATATTAATGCAGTCGTCTACAATGTCATCAACTTCCCGACAAAAAGCATATACGGCTGTAATGGCTTTACGTTTAATTGGCGGTAGAAATAAAAAGCTATAATAAAAACTTGAGCCACTTTTAGCTGTTTTTTCTTGACAGTATTCTTCAGGTGTCATGTTGTAAACTTATTAGTTAGTAGTTGAATAAAGTGCGTTTAAAAATCCATAATGCATCTTGCCACTTTAGCCTTGGCCGTGTAAATACATCGGTTTGATGTGATGATAATTGTTGAATGACTCTATTAGCTGACATTATCGTTAACTTAATTTCGAATCCAACTCGACCCGGTAATACTTTGCCGAGGGGTTTTCCAAAGTCCAGCATTTGTTGAACTTTAACTAATAGTGAGTCAATCAATAAACGCAATTCTTGTGATTGAATTTTATCTCTAATCGCTGTTTCATCTAACTTATGTTGTTCTAATTCATCAAGTGGTAAATAAATTCGACCTTGTTCAACATAATCTTGTTCTATATCTTGTAAGAAGTTAATGATTTGCAATGCCGAGCACACTGCATCTGAGTAAGCAACGTTTTGAACTGACACTGAATTAAATAGGTGTAATAAAAGTTGACCTATTGGATTCGCCGAGTATTTACAATAGTCTAATAAAGATTCAAAGGTTTGGTAACGATGTACAGTAACATCCATACGAAATGCGGTTAGCAAGTCATGTAATAATGAAATGGGTAAGTCAAAATTTTCGATGGTGTCGGCTAGGGCTATAAAAATTGGATCGTCGATGGTTTTGCCGTAGCGGATTTTATCCAGTTTTTGAGCCAGTTCATCGAGCTGTTTTAGACGCTCATCACTATTTGCTGTGCCTTCGTCAGCAATGTCATCTGCAGTACGAGCAAAGGCATAAATCGCGCTAATCGGTTTACGTATTTTTGACGGTAATAACCAGGAAGCGACCGGAAAGTTTTCATAATGATTTCTAACAATATTTAAACAGTATGAGTAGCTTGCTTGTACTTTGTCTTGTCGCATTTAGAGATAATATAGTAGTTTTTTAAAAGGTATATAGTGAAAACAGGATATTTGTTGTAGAGTATATAGTAAATTATTATACAAGTGATAGGTGTTAAGCTAATGAAAAAAATAAAAATGTTAGTATTAGGAATCGTTATCGGTTTATTACTTGGGCTTTGGTTTGGAGTGAATCTTGGGCGCGATAAAGCAATTTTTAGTAATCCATTTGTATCAGATTCAATTAAAGATACAATTAGAAAAACAGGAGAAAGTTTGTTGCAAAAAAGTGGTGAGGTGCTAGAAAGCAGTGGCAAGGCAATAAAAGACTCTATTACAAAATAAATTATGTATTAAATGTCACTATTATCTAAATAGTCGATAATTTCGCGAGCATTTTTAATATAACCATCAGCCCCCCAGGTTTCAGGCCTGTCATTTTCTCCGATATAGCCAAACATTGCGACTAAGGTTTTTATTTTTGCATTATTACCGGCTTCAACATCGCGCTGAGCATCACCGATAAAAATACATTCATTTGGTTTTGATCCCGCTTCTTTACATGCGTATAACATTGGCGCAGGGTGGGGTTTTCTAAATTCTAAGGTGTCTGATGACACGACGGTGACGGCACGTTGGTTAAGCTTGAGTTCTTTTAAAAGTGGATTGGTTAAGTAGGAGGGCTTATTAGTGACAATTCCCCAGTTTAAACCTCTTGTTTCAATGGTGTCGAGTATGGTATTAAAACCGGGAAATAAGCAGGATTTATTCGCGATATTTTCTGTGTAGTAATCGAGTAATTCATTTCGATAACGTTCAAAATTGTTGTTATCAGCCTTTATATTAAAACCAAATTCAATTAAAGCTATGGAGCCATTTGATACATGGGGACGAATTTGATCCAGTGATAATGCTTGGTAGCCATTTTTATCCAAAGTAAAATTTAGTGCATCGGCTAAATCGGGTGCGGTGTCAACTAAAGTACCATCGAGGTCAAATAATACTGTTTTAATCGTCATATAGGTTTAGTGCAGTGCATCAGGTAATTAACACTAACATCATGGCCTAATGAATATTTTTTGGATAATAAATTATAGCTCATGCCAGTCAGTTCACGAACGCTAAGCCTAGCAGTTCGTGCCCACGATTCAAGTTCGGCAGGGGTAATGAATTTATTATAATCATGAGTGCCTTTTGGTAATAAACTTAGTAAGTATTCAGCGCCAACAATTGCGAACAAATAGGCTTTTGGGTTTCGATTGATGGTTGAGAAAAATACGTGGCCACCCGGTTTCACTAATTTGTAGCACGATTCTATAACTGATTGTGGATCGGGTACATGTTCGAGCATTTCAAGGCAAGTCACAACATCAAATTTTTGTGGATATTGAATGGCGATGTCTTCAGCGGTGGATTGTAAGTAATTAACGTCAACACCCGATTCTAAGGCGTGCAGTTTAGCGACATTTAATGGGGCTTTACCCATATCAATTCCAGTGACTTTGGCGCCTATTTTAGCCATTGATTCTGATAATATTCCACCACCGCAACCAACGTCGATAACGTCTTTATTTTCTAAGCTGACACGGCGATCAATGTAATTTAATCGAAGTGGGTTTATTTCATGAAGGGGCTTAAATTCACTCGATGTGTCCCACCAACGCGAGGCAAGGGCTTCAAATTTTGCGATTTCTGCAGTGTCGATATTTTTAGTTGAGGTTGTCATGGTAATATTAATGAGTTAATTAAAATTGCTTCTTTGGGTTTATTATACTCGATTAATCACTCGTTATTTTGAATTTTTTGGCCCCATTGTTTTGCTGATTGCAGAAGTTCGGGTAAATCTAATGTTGTTAATTCTCGATCTTTGAGTAAATGCGCACCATTTACCCATACGTGTTTAATTTGCTCTCGACTACTTGAATATACTATTTGGGAAACAGGATTATACAGCGGTTGTGTTTCAATTGTATCGAGGTCAATTGTAACTAAATCTGCTGATTTGCCAATTTCGATGGAGCCTATTTTATCGTCTAACCCCAGTGCTTTAGCACCATTGATGGTAGCAATTCGTAAAATTTGCTCTGCGGTAACAGCTTGCGCATCTTGAGCGACAGCCTTTGCGATTAAAGCCGCAGTCTGCATTTCACCGAGCATATCAAGATCATTATTACTTGCGGCACCATCTGTTCCTAACGCAACATTGATGTTGTTGTTTATTAATTGTTGAACCGGACAATAACCACTGGCTAATTTTAAATTGGACTCTGGGCAATGAATGATATTAATGCCAGTATCTGCTGCTAGTGTAATATCTTCCGGTGTTAATTGGGTCATGTGGGAGGCAAGCATTCGAGGTGTTAATAGACCTAATTTTTCGAGTCGGTTAATTGGTCTGCTACCGTGTAACTTTATGGCCTCAGTTACCTCAAATGCTGTTTCATGTAAATGGATTTGAATGGCGATATCCAATTCATCAGCGAGAACCGAGATTTTTTTTAAAGCATCGTCTGATACTGTGTAGGGAGCATGAGGTGCAAACGATGTTTTAATTAAACTGTGGTGCCTTAATTTATCATGCAGTTGTAATCCTTTATTAAGGTATTCATCTTCATTTTGAGCATATGTTGATGGGAAATTAATAAGTATTAACCCCAGCATTGCCCGAATACCGGCTTGCTCAACAGCTAAAGCAGTTTGTTCAGGAAAAAAGTACATGTCATTGAAACAGGTGGTGCCACTACGCAGCATTTCAGCGATGGCTATTTGTGTGCCGGTGAAGACAAATTCGGGTGATACCCATTTTGATTCTGCTGGCCAAATATGGTTGTTTAGCCAATCCATTAATGGCAAATCATCAGCTAAACCTCTTAATAAACTCATGGGACTATGGCCATGACTATTGATTAGACCTGGTATCATGGCGTGATTTGGTAGGTTAAACTCAGTTTTAGCGGTAAATGCTTGTTTTGCTATCGTTGTTTCTAGCAAATCGACAATTTTTCCATCTTTTATGGCGATTGAATGATTTTGTAAAACAGTATTATTATTGTTAATTGTAATAATCCAGCCCGGATGGATTAAAGTATCTATTGTCTGTGTCATCCAATGTAAGCTACAGGATTTGCGGTGGGTTTGACAAGTTTTAGAGTTTTAGGTCAAAACTAATTAGATTTTATTATACTGTTAAGTGTCAGTTGAGGTTCAATAAGGGGTTTGTATTGTAGCAAGCTCGATATTTTGTTAGCGCCTTAAAATCGCTCTCGAGCATCATTGTACGATAGCTAGTTCAGTACATTTTATGGTATAATTTCGCCTTTAAAACGCTCTTAATAAGCGCGTTTCCAATTATAAATAAAATAAGATAAAACTATCGAAATGATTGATTTTGCAAAGGAAGTCCTCCCGATAAATATCGAAGAGGAAATGAAACAATCCTATCTAGATTACGCCATGAGCGTGATTGTAGGCCGCGCCTTACCCGATGTTCGAGATGGTTTGAAACCAGTACATCGACGAGTTCTTTTTGCGATGCAGGAACTTGGCAATGAATGGAATAAACCTTATAAAAAATCAGCGCGTGTTGTTGGTGATGTAATTGGTAAATACCATCCTCATGGTGATACCGCGGTTTATGATACGATTGTTCGAATGGCTCAACCATTTTCGTTGCGTTATATGCTTATTGATGGGCAGGGTAATTTTGGTTCAGTTGATGGCGATGCACCTGCTGCCATGCGTTACACCGAAGTTCGGATGTCTAAAATTGCGCATGAATTGCTGTCTGATCTCGATAAAGATACGGTTGATTTCGCATCTAACTACGATGATTCGGAACAAGAGCCGGTTATCATGCCGACACGAATTCCAAATTTACTGGTCAATGGTTCTTCCGGTATTGCCGTTGGTATGGCAACCAATATTCCACCGCATAATCTGACTGAAATTATTAATGCCTGCTTAGCCATTATTGAAAAACCTGATCTTGATGTGCCGGGTTTGATGGAAATTATTCCTGGGCCTGATTTTCCAACTGCCGGAATTATTAATGGTGCTCGTGGTATTGTTGAAGCTTATCATTCCGGTCGCGGTAGAATTTATGTTCGCGGACGAACCAATATTGAAGTTGACGAAAAATCCGGTAAGCAAACGATTGTTATTACTGAGCTACCTTATCAAGTAAACAAAGCGCGTTTGTTGGAACGTATTGCCGAATTGGTAAAAGATAAAAAACTCGATGGTATAACCGAATTGCGTGATGAGTCTGATAAAGATGGTATGCGGGTCATTATTCAATTACGCCGTGGTGAAGTTGCTGATGTGATGTTAAATAATTTATACCAGTTTACGCAATTGCAAAGCGTTTTTGGTATTAATATGGTTGCGTTGGTTGATGGCCAACCACGATTACTGAATTTAAAGTCCATTTTAGAATACTTTGTTCGACATCGACGTGAAGTTGTTACTCGGCGAACAATTTTTGAATTACGCAAAGCCCGTAAAAAAGCTCATGAGCGGGAAGGTTTAGCCGTTGCGTTAGTTAATATTGACCCGATTATTGTGTTAATTAAAGCGGCTAAAAATCCGGCTGAAGCCAAACAACAATTAGTGGATACCGCATGGCAACCTGGTGTTGTCACTGACATGTTGACTCGTTCAGGTGCTGGCGCATCACGCCCAGAAGGATTACCTGAAGAATTTGGTTTGCGCGATGGACGTTATTATTTATCAGCGTCTCAAGCGCAAGCGATTTTAGACATGCGTTTGCATCGTTTAACAGGTTTGGAACAAGATAAAATTATTGCCGAATATGAAGAATTATTAGCGGTGATAGCCGAATTATTGTTTATTTTATCAAGCACTGAGCGTTTGATGGAAATTATTCGTGAGGAGTTGGTCGCAGTACGGGATCAGTTTGGCGATGAGCGACGAACAGAAATTATTTCGTCGCAAGAAGATTTAACCATTGAAGATTTAATAACAGAAGAAGATGTGGTGGTAACTTTGTCTCATGAAGGTTACGTGAAATCACAATTATTATCGAGTTACAGTGCTCAGCGTCGTGGTGGGCGTGGTAAAGCGGCGACTTCAGTTAAAGACGAAGATTTTGTTGATAAACTATTTGTTGCTAATACTCACGATATTATTTTATGTTTTTCCAGTCGAGGTAAAGTTTATTGGTTGAAAGTATTTGAATTACCTCAGGCAGGAAGAACCGCTAGGGGGCGTCCGATAATTAATTTATTACCGCTTGATGAAGACGAGCGAATTAATGCAATATTACCGATTCGTGAGTATGAAGAAGATAGATTTATATTTTTTACTACATCATTTGGTACTGTTAAGAAAACACCATTAAAAGATTTTTCACGACCCCGGTCATCGGGAATTATTGCTATTGATTTACGTCAAGATGATCAATTAATTGGTGTTGAAATTACCGATGGTGATAAAGATGTTATTTTATTTTCAAGTTCAGGTAAATCAATACGCTTTAATGAAAGTGATGTTCGTCCAATGGGACGCTCGGCTGTTGGTGTGCGAGGTTTAAAACTGCAGCCAGGCCATAGTGTTATTTCTATGATTATTTCGGGTGAGGGTTATGTGTTAACCTCGACTGAGAATGGTTTTGGTAAGCGTACTGCAATTGAAGATTATCCGGTTCATGGTCGAGGTGGTCTCGGTGTTATTTCGATTCAAACCTCTGAACGTAATGGAGCTGTTACTGGTGTTGAGTTGGTGTCAAATGATGATGAAATAATGTTAATTACAAATCAAGGCACGTTGGTTCGTACACGTGTTGAAGAAATTTCTATTATGGGCAGAAATACCCAAGGCGTTAAGTTAATTAGCTTGAGTAATGATGAAAAGTTAAATGGTATTGAGCGTATTGAAAATATACAAGATGACGAGTCGGAAGCTGTCGATGTTAGTGATGAAGAGTAATTCATTCATCTGAAAAAATAAAAACAATAAGGAGTTTGGTGAATTATGCCAAAGATTTATAATTTTAGCGCGGGACCGGCAACTTTACCCGCAGATGTATTAGCAACAGCACAAGATGAATTGTGTGACTGGCATGGTAGTGGAATGTCAGTAATGGAAATGAGTCATCGTGGCAAAGAGTTTATGTCGATTGCCGAAAAAGCCGAGACTGATCTTCGTGAATTAATGGCGATACCGAATAATTATAAAGTTTTATTTCTGCAGGGTGGTGCATCAAGCCAGTTTGCGATGATACCAATGAATCTATTGGCCGGTAAAAATACCGCCGATTATATTAATACTGGAGCTTGGTCTAAAAAAGCGATTAAAGAGGCTAAAAAATACTGCAATGTTAATATAGCAGCCAGTAGTGAAGCTCAAAACTTTACCGGTGTGCCCGCTCAACAGGATTGGTCATTAGATTCTGATGCGGCTTATGTGCATATCGTAACAAATGAAACAATTGGTGGTGTGGAGTATCCCTTTTTACCTGAAACCGGTGATATACCTTTAGTTGCCGATATGTCCTCAACAATTTTATCACGGCCAATTGATGTTTCTAAATATGGTGTTGTGTATGCGGGCGCTCAAAAAAATATTGGGCCAGCAGGACTAACCGTGGTTATTGTGCGTGATGATTTAATTGGTCATGCACCGGCTAATATACCATCGATGTTTAATTATAAAGAGCTAGCTGATAATGATTCAATGTTAAATACACCACCGACCTTTGGCTGGTACTTAGCGGGTTTAGTATTTGATTGGTTAAAATCAAATGGTGGTTTAGAAGCAATCGCGGTTGTTAATAAACGAAAATCCGATAAGTTATATAAGGCGATAGATGATTCTAGTTTTTATAATAGTCCGGTAGATTTAGAGTGCCGTTCTTGGATGAATGTGCCTTTTACCTTAGTAAATGCAGATTTAGATAAAACATTTTTGTCTCAAGCAAGTGAAATAGGATTGATTTCTTTAAAAGGTCACCGTTCTGTCGGTGGCATGCGTGCCAGTATTTATAATGCCATGCCTGAAGAAGGAATCGATGCTCTTATCGATTTTATGACTAATTTTGAAAAGCAAAATGGTTAAGTTTAAGCTTTTATAAGTTTTTCTGGTCATTTTTTATATTAATAAGATTAATAATAAAATTTAAAAGGCTCCTATGTATAAAATACTTACCTTGAATAATATTTCTGTCGCGGGTATTGAACGTTTACCGCGTGAATCTTATGAAGTTGCATCAGAGATAACCCACCCTGATGCTATTATATTACGATCATTCAAAATGCATGATATGGATATTCCTGAATCGTTGCTTGCTGTAGGTCGCGCGGGAGCCGGTGTTAATAATATTCCGGTTGATAAAATGTCATCCAAAGGAATTCCAGTATTTAATGCGCCTGGAGCAAATGCCAATGCGGTAAAAGAGCTTGTTGTGGCGGGTATGTTATTAGCTTGCAGAAATATTTGTCAGGCTTGGGATTACACGACGAATTTACAAGGTGATGATGCCGCCGTGTCTAAAAGTGTCGAGGCAGGAAAAAAACAATACGGTGGTTTTGAACTGCCAGGAAAAACACTGGGAATCGTTGGCCTTGGTGCAATTGGCCGTTCAGTCGCGGATGTTGCTATTCAACTTGGCATGAATGTTATCGGTTATGATCCTGCTATTACTATCGATGGTGCTTGGCGGTTGTCGTCAAAGGTTGAAAAGGCTGACAACGTTGATGCGTTATTAGCGAAAGCTGATTTTGTGACATTCCATGTGCCCTTAATAGAAACAACTAAAAACATGATTAACAAAGAACGTTTGGCAATCATGAAACAGGGCGCAGTCATATTAAATTTTGCTCGTGCCGGAATTATTGATGATACCGCGGTACTAGAAGCGATTAAAAGCAATAAAATATATTCTTATGTTTGTGATTTTCCTACCAATGAATTAAAAGGGCAAGATCGTGTTATTACTTTACCGCACCTTGGTGCCTCGACAGTTGAAGCAGAAGACAATTGTGCGATAATGGTTGCCGATCAAATTAAGGATTATATTGAAAATGGTAATATCTATAATTCGGTCAATTTTCCTGATGTGGAAATGCCAAGAACAAGTGGCTATCGAGTGACTATCGTTAATAATAATGTTCCCAATATGTTAGGCCAAATTTCTACTGCAACTGCAAATGCAGGTTTGAATATTATTGATATGTTAAATAAATCAAAAAATGATATCGCCTATACTGTTCTGGATGTTGATCAAGTTATTGATGATGGTTTGATTAATAAATTATCTGAAATTGAAGGTGTTTTAACAGTGCGGGCGTTATAATTTTTATGCCTGATTCTTTATCTAAAATGCGCGATAGAATTGATGCTATTGATGCGTCTGTTCAAGAGTTAATTTCAGAACGCGCTGCAATTGCGCAACAAGTGGCGCATGCCAAGCAGCAGACTAATGATACCAACACGGTGTATTACCGTGCAGAACGTGAAGCTCAAGTGTTGCGTATGGTTATTGATCGCAACAAGGGGCCTTTGCAAAACGAAGAAATTGCTCGATTATTTCGAGAAATTATGTCCGCCTGCTTAGCGTTAGAAGATCCTATGGTTATAGGTTATTTAGGTCCGGAAGGCTCATTTACACAATCAGCGGCGTTAAAACATTTTGGACATTCTGTTCAAACTAAATCTTTAGCAACAATTGCGAATGTTTTTAGAGAAGTAGAATCTGGTGAAATTCCTTATGGCGTGGTACCTGTTGAAAATTCGACGGAAGGCGTTGTAAATCACACCTTAGATTTATTTATAAACTCACCATTATTTATTAGTGGTGAAGTAGAGATTCGAATTCATCATCATTTACTTATTAATGAATTGACGAATATTTCTAATATAACGAAAATTTATTCACATCGGCAATCGTTAGCGCAATGTCGAGAGTGGCTTGAAGCAAATTTAAATGGTGTAGAATTAATTCCAGTTAATAGTAATGCTGAAGCCGCTAAATTAGTTTCGAATTCAAATGAATCTGTAGCGGCAATCGCTGGAGATTCTGCTGCTGAAATTTATAAGTTATCCATGGCATTCAAAAATATTGAAGATGAGCCTAATAATACCACCCGATTTTTGATTATTGGCAAGAGCGAAGTACAGCCAAGTAATGATGATAAAACCACAATTTTAGTTTCAACTCGAAATCAATCCGGTGCGTTACATAAACTACTTGAACCGTTAGCACGTAATGGTTTGTCTTTATCTCGAATTGAGTCAAGACCATCGCGGCAAGGTATGTGGGAATATGTTTTTTTCATTGATGTCGATGGTCATAAGCTCGATGATAATGTTGCCGCGGCTTTAAGTGATTTAACAAATGAATCGCAAATGGTAAAAGTGCTTGGCTCCTACCCCAGAGCTGTTTTATAACATAGATTAATCTCGTTTATAATTATGACTAATATTTTTCAAAAACTCTGTGTTCACGGTGTAGCAGGATTGCAGCCTTATAAGCCGGGAAAACCTCTGAGTGAACTTGCTCGAGAGTTTGGTATTACTGATGCTGTTAAGATAGCTTCAAATGAAAATCCTCTGGGTATTAGTTCTAAGGTTAAACAATTTTTAATTGAAAATATTGATGATTTAAATCGATATCCTGATGGAAATGGTTTTGATCTGAAGTCTGCTTTAGCAAATTATTATCAGATAGGTTTTGATCAGTTGACGTTGGGTAATGGTTCTAATGATGTTCTAGAATTAATTGCTCGCGCTTTTGTCTCTCAAGGTGACGAAATTATATTTTCTGAACATGCTTTTGCTGTTTATCCACTAGTGACTCAAGCAATTGGTGCTACAGCTGTTGTTAGTAAAGCAAGCCATTGGGGGTGTGATTTAAATGCTATTTTTAATGCCATTTCTGATAAAACCAAATTAATTTTTATTGCGAATCCAAATAATCCTACTGGAACTTGGCTGGCTGAGCAGGATTTAAGTGAGTTTTTAGAAAAAGTGCCTAAAAATATTATTGTTGTATTAGATGAGGCCTATTTTGAGTATGCAATTCATCCTGATATGGCAATTAAAAATTACCCAGATGGCTTACAGTGGTTATCACGTTATTCCAATTTAGTTGTTACTCGAACGTTTTCTAAAGCATATGCCTTAGCAGGTTTACGTGTTGGTTATGCCATTTCTCATCCGGATTTAGCTAATATTTTAAATCGAATTAGGCAGCCATTTAATGTTAACTCAATGGCGTTAAAAGCCGCTGAGTTAGCATTAACCGATAAACAGCACTTACACGAAACGATTAAATTAAATGTCCTTGGTATGAATTATATTGTTACTGAGTTAAACAAAATGGACATTCAATACATACCTTCAGCGGGTAATTTTATTAGCGTCAGTTTAGGTTTAGATGCAAGTAAAATATACCAAGGATTATTAAAGCTAGGCATCATTGTGAGACCGGTTGATAATTATGCAATGCCGGGGTATCTTCGTTTTAGTATTGGTAGTTCTGATGAAAATCAAAGGGCTATGTTAGGTTTATTAAATAGTATAAAAAGATAAATATGAACAAAGTACTTTTTGACAATATGTGTATTATCGGTGTTGGTTTAATTGGTGGCTCGCTCGCGCGTGCGGCAAAAATTGCCGGTGTGGTTAACAATATTATTGGAACCGGACGAGATCAAGCGAATCTTGAAGAAGCATTAGATTTAGGTGTTATCAATGAATTTACTTTGGATATTCAGCAAGCAGTATCAAAAGCGGATTTAATTGTGATTGCCACTCCAGTTGGTGCTATAAAATCTGTTTTAGAAGAAATTGTCGATTTTATTCCAAAAAATGCTGTTATCACCGATGTTGGTAGCACGAAAGGTAGCGTGCTTGAAGCAGCTAAGGCAGTTTTTGGCGAATTACCAACACATTTTATTCCTGGACATCCTATTGCGGGAAATGAAAAAAGTGGTGTTATTGCTTCATTTATAAAGCTGTTTCATGGTAGGCGCGTTATTTTAACGCCTCAACTTAATAGTGATTTAAAAGCGCTAGAAAAAATAAAAGCATTATGGGTTGCCTGTGGTGCTGAAGTAGTCGTAACTTCGGTGGAACATCACGATACTATTTTGGCCGCTACGAGTCATTTACCTCATGCTCTTGCTTTTTCATTGGTGAATACTTTAGACCGAATGAATGATAAAAATGATATTTTTAAATTTGCAGCTGGTGGTTTTGAAGATTTTACTCGAATTGCATCGAGTAATCCTCAGATGTGGAGTGATATCTGTATTGCAAATAAAGATGCATTAACCGATGTGTTAGAAAAGTTTTCTAAGGATTTGGCAATTTTACAGCAAGCAATTAATTCCGAAAATGCAGAGGAAATAACCGCGTTGTTTAAACGAGCTAAGAAAGTTCGAGATTCAGTTAAAAAAGTATTTCCTGCTGTTTATTAAAATAATTTAGAGACGTTTTCTATGAGTATAAAAAATATTAAATTTGCTGTAAAACCGGGTGGTCGTTTAACGGGGGATATCGCTATTCCTGGTGACAAATCTATTTCTCATCGAAGTATTATGTTTGGTGCATTAGCTAATGGTGTTACTGAAATAACAGGGTTCCTTTCTGGAGAGGATAATCTTGCCACACTCAATGCTTTTCGGGCATTAGGTGTGGATATTGAGGGGCCTGAATCAGGCAAAGTGCGGATAACCGGTGTTGGTTTAAATGGTTTAAATGCTCCTGATTCAGCATTGGATCTTGGCAATTCGGGAACAGCAATGCGTTTGATGGCGGGTTTAATGGCGGCCCAATCATTTGACTCAACGCTCGTTGGTGATAAGTCATTATCCACTCGTCCAATGTTGCGAGTGACCAAACCATTAATACAGATGGGTGCGGTTATTGAAACTCAAGATAATGGTACGCCACCAATTGCCATTACGGGAAAACAAAAGCTGCAAAGTTTTGAATATGATATGCCAATTGCCAGTGCTCAAGTTAAATCGTGTTTATTATTAGCCGGGTTATATTCATCGGGTAAAACGTGTATTACCGAACCCGCACCAACACGAGATCATACCGAAAGAATGTTGCAAGGTTTTGGTTATAAGGTTAACCGTAATGGTAGTACCGTTTGTATTGAAGGTGGCGGTATGCTTACGGCTACTAATATTTCTGTACCAGGTGATATTTCTTCAGCCGCTTTTTTTATGGTTGGTGCAAGTATTGCGGCCGATTCTGATGTGACTTTAAAACATGTGGGAATCAATCCAACTCGAATTGGCGTTATTACTATTTTAAAAATGATGGGGGCTAATATTTCTTTATTGAATGAAACCCAAGTGGGCGGTGAACCTGTTGCTGATATACGAATTAAATCGAGCAAACTTAAAGGCATTGTAATCCCAGAAGATCAAGTTCCACTTGCTATCGATGAGTTTCCGGTCATTTTTGTTGCTGCTGCCTGTGCTGCTGGTGAAACGGTATTAACTGGCGCAAAAGAATTACGCGTTAAAGAAAGTGATCGAATTCAAGTCATGGCTGATGGTTTAGAAGTCTTGGGGATTGATGCTAAGCCTACCGATGATGGTATTAAAATCAAGGGTGGAAGCTTGGGTGGCGGGGAAGTTAATAGCGGCGGCGATCATCGAATTGCAATGGCATTCAGTATTGCGGGTTTAATGGCTTCCGGAGAAATTCATATTAACGATTGTGCTAATGTTGCCACATCATTTCCAGATTTTGTCACGTTAGCCCAGAATGCTGGGTTAATATTGCGCAGCCATTAATTAAATTAATTTTGATTATTTTGTTATAGGGAGAGGGACATAATGTCAGATTCTATTATCACCATTGACGGCCCTAGTGGTGCAGGCAAAGGGACTGTTTGTGTCAAACTGGCAAAATGTTTAAATTGGCCGCTTCTTGATAGTGGTGCAATTTATCGAGTGCTGGCTTGGGGGGCATTAAAACATAGTATCGATTATAGCGATATAAATAGTCTGTGTGATTATGCTGCGACTATTGATATTTCATTTCCACTGGAAGATGGAAGTGATTTAGTGGACGTTATTTTAGAAGGCAATAATATATCGAATGATATTCGAACTGAAAAATGTGGTAATTTAGCTTCAAAAGTTGCTGTAATCCCTCAAGTTAGGGATGTTTTGCTGCAACGGCAACGAAATTTTGCTCAATCACCCGGATTAGTCGCCGATGGACGTGATTTAGGCACGGTAGTTTTTCCGCAAGCGCAGTTAAAAATCTATCTCACTGCAAGCGCCCAAGTTCGAGCTGAAAGAAGGTTTAAACAGTTGAAAGACAAGGGGAATAATGTTAATCTCGCGTCCCTTCTTGGGGAGATTTCTGAACGAGATAAAAGAGATAGCGAACGAGTCGTATCGCCATTAAAGCCAGCGGATGATGCTATTATTATTGACACATCTTCGTTAGCAATTGATCAGGTTCTGCAAGAAGTTAAGCAATTGTGTTGCAATAAATTGCAATTACTTTGCTAAGAAATAAAAATTTAGTGTGAAACGATGTATAGAAAGTATAAAAACTGATTGTTTGTCGTTTCATTTATTTTAACCTACGTCTGCCAAGCATGTACTAGGCAGTCAACCACGAAGTCACGGATTGACTTATCAACACAGGAAATAAGCGAAAATGAGCCAGAGTTTTGCTGAACTATTCGAAGAAAGTATAACTAAAACCCCAATGTTACCCGGCGCAATTATCACAGGAACCGTTGTTCATGTTGGTGATGATTTTGTTGTCGTTAATGCCAATTTAAAATCTGAAGGCGTTATTCCAAAAGAACAATTTGTTAATGATAAAGGTGAAGTTGATGTTCACATCGGTGATGAAGTCGAAGTTGCCCTTGAATCATTAGAAGATGGGTTTGGTGAAACTCGTCTGTCCAGAGAAAAAGCACGCCGTGCTGAATCGTGGACAAGACTTGAAGCTGCTCAAGAAGCTGCTGAAACTGTGGTTGGAACGATAATCGATAAGGTGAAAGGTGGTTTTACTGTCGACTTACAAGATATTCGTGCTTTCTTACCGGGCTCATTAGTTGATGTACGCCCAGTACGTGATACGGCTTATTTAGAAGGTAAAGAACTCGAGTTTAAAGTTATTAAACTGGATCGACGACGCAATAATGTGGTGGTTTCACGTCGTGCCGTTGTTGAATCAGAAAGCAGCGTTGAACGTGATGAATTACTAGCAAGTATGAAAGAAGGTGCCATTGTTAAAGGTATCATTAAAAACTTAACTGATTACGGTGCATTCGTAGATTTAGGTGGCGTTGACGGTTTATTACATATTACTGATATGGCTTGGAAACGTGTGAAACATCCAAGTGAAATTGTTAATGTTGGTGAAGAAATTGACGTTAAAGTTTTAAAATTTGATCGTGAAAAAGTTCGCGTATCATTAGGTCTGAAACAAATGGGTGATGATCCTTGGATAGCCATTGCTCGTCGTTATCCTGAATCCACTCGTTTAGTGGGTAAAGTAACTAATATAGCGGATTATGGTTGTTTCGTTGAAATTGAAGAAGGCGTTGAAGGTTTAGTTCATGTCTCTGAAATGGATTGGACGAATAAAAACATTCATCCGAGCAAAGTTGTCAGCCTTGGCTTAGAAGTTGAAGTTGTAGTGCTTGATATCGATGAAGAACGTCGACGTATTTCATTAGGAATGAAACAATGTAAAGATAATCCTTGGGATAGCTTTGCTAGTTCAAACAATAAAAGTGATCGTGTATCCGGAACGATTAAGTCAATTACCGATTTTGGTATATTTATTGGTCTTAATGGCGGGATTGATGGTTTGGTACATTTGTCGGATATTTCCTGGAATGTGCCGGGCGAAGAAGCTGTGCGAAATTATCATAAAGGTGATGAAATCGAAGCAATGGTATTATCGGTTGATCCTGAGCGTGAGCGTATATCCTTAGGAATTAAGCAATTAGAGAAAGATCCTTTCGGAAATTATGTTGCTGAACACGCAAAAGGGTCTATTGTTACTGGTAAGGTTGTAGAAATTGATGCTAAAGGTGCTGTTATTGAGTTAGCTGAAGGTGTTGAAGGTTATTTACGCTCTTCTGAGATTTCAAGAGATCGTATCGAAGATGCTCGTACTAGCTTGAGCCAAGGCGAAGAGGTTGAAGCGAAGTTCATTGGAGTGGATCGTAAAACAAGGACGATTTCACTTTCGATCAAAGCGAAAGATAATGACGATGAAAAAGCGACAATCAGTGACTACAATAAACAAGGTAGCGGGCCAGTAACGGCTACTTTAGGTGATATATTGAAAGAGCAGATTGATAGTAGTAACGAGTAATACATTATTATTGAGCTACTAAGATATACAAATTTTAGTAGCTCAATAAGTCTCTCGACAATCTATTATCCGTAAAATCGGAGATAATTTAATAATGACCAAATCTGAATTGATTGAAATCCTTTCTAGAAAACAAATGCAATTAGCGTATAAAGACGTTGAGCTTGCTGTGAAAACAATGCTGGAGCATATGGCTCAAACACTATCGAATGGTGAAAGGATCGAAATTAGGGGATTTGGTAGTTTTTCACTGCATTATCGACCTCCACGAACTGGTCGTAACCCTAAGACTGGTGATGCTGTGTCTTTGGAGGCAAAATATGTACCGCATTTTAAACCCGGTAAGGAAATGCGAGAGCGTGTTAATGAAAGTATGAATAAAGTGAGTATATCTGAGTAATTGTGGCTCAGATAACTTCTAAAGAACGGTATGATGCTCGTTATCATGCCGTTTTTTTATGGCTAGTGTTTTAAAATCCTATTCTTTGCTTCTTGGTATATAACGGCTATTTGGTCTAGATATTATTAAAAAATTCAGACCGTTTCATTAAGGTGTGGTAAATTAAATCCATGAAAAATATTTTATACTTCATTTTTTTGATAATAGTGTTAACTATTGGTTTAATATTTACATTTTATAATTCTAAAGATGTGTCGTTTAATTATGTGATAGGCAGTATCGATTTGCCTTTGTCACTAATAATTTCAATAACAATTATAATCGGTGCTATTATGGGATTACTTGCCAGCGCTATTATTGTTATGCGTGCTCGAAATGAGTTGGCACAGATTAAAAAAACGTTAAAAAAGTCGAATAATTAATAATATATCTATGAGATATTTGAAAATCTAATCCGTGTTTAACGTTATTTATATTTTTTTTCTGCTATTACCCGTCGCATTTATTTCTGGTTATTTCTTAGGACGTAAAAAAAACAATAGTGTAATCATTGATGATAAAAATTTCATTCCTTCTGATTATATTAAAGGATTGAATTTTTTATTAAACGAACAACCTGATAAAGCTGTTCAAGTTTTTATTGAGCTCCTTGAAGTTAATGAAGAAACCGTTGAAACTCATTTGGCGCTGGGACATTTGTTTCGTCGTCGCGGTGAGGTGAATCGGGCTATTCGAATTCATCAAAACTTAGTCGAGCGCACATCAATAGAGCCGGAACTGCGTGCTCAAGCTATTTATCAATTAGGGCAGGATTACTTGAGTGCCGGTTTGTTAGATCGTGCAGAGCTATTATTTAATGAGCTGATGGAACAAGAACCACAAACTCAGGCAGCAATGCAAAGGCTAATCGAAATCTATCAACAGGAAAAAGATTGGGCTAAAGCCATTGAAATAACCAAACGATTAGCTATTAATTCTGAACAAGATTATAGCAAAGTTATCGCACATTATTATTGTGAACAAGCTGAACAAATGTTGCGTTATAACGAGCCTAGTAAAGCCATCAAATTTGTTAAAAAAGCCATACGTGTTGATTCCTTGTGTGCTCGAGCCAGTATTATTGAAGGGCAAATTTTAGTTAAAATGAATAAATACAAGGAAGCATTAAAAGCATATCAGCGTGTTGAGCATCAAATTCCGGAATTATTACCTGAAGTGATTGATGATATTAAGTATTGTTATACTGAGCTAGAACAATTCGCGAAAATGCGTGATTATGTATTTAATCTCCAATCACAATATGGTGGGGTATCATTGGTTCTTGCATGGGTTGATGTTCTTTATAAAGAAAGTAGTGCAAGTGCAGAAGCCTTTTTAACGTCGTATTTAAAAAATAGAGCTTCAGTACACGCTATGGATAAATTAATTGATATTAAATTAATTAATAATATTGGTGTAGCTCAAGATAATTTAAATATTATTAAAGGTGTGACTACTCAGTTATTAGAATCAAAGCCTCATTATCAATGTCATTCTTGTGGGTTCCCTGCAAATATTCATCACTGGCAATGTCCTGGTTGTAAAGGTTGGGATACGATTAAATCAGTATTAAATAATTAATTTTGGAGAAATATGTTGATGGTAAAATCACCGGTTATTGTTGCTTTAGATTATGCTAACGAAAAACAAGCATTGGAGTTTGTGAGTAAAATAAATCCAGAGCAATGTCGGGTAAAAGTTGGTAAAGAGCTTTTTACTTTGTGCGGGCCGAGTATCATTGATAAATTAAATGCTAAAAACTTTGATGTTTTTCTTGATTTAAAATTTTACGATATTCCTACTACTGTTGCTAAAGCGTGTAATGCCGCTGCTGAACTTGGCGTTTGGATGTTAAACGTACATGCCCTTGGTGGTCGTGCAATGATGCGAGCTGCTCGCACCGCTATTGATGAATCAGATCATCAACCTTTACTCATCGCTGTTACGGTTTTAACTAGTTTATCTGATAGTGAATTAAATGAATTAGGCATACAGGAATCAGCCAAACAAACAGTTGTTCGATTAGCTAAACTGGCTGCGGCAGAAAAACTCGATGGTGTTGTTTGTTCGGCTAAAGAAGTTTCAATGTTAGCACAAGAAATTTCGTCAGATTTTGTTTTAGTAACACCGGGTATACGTCCGGAAGGTAGTCAAACAGGGGATCAAAAACGTGTGATGACACCACAACAAGCGATGGCATCGGGTAGTCATTATTTGGTTATTGGTCGACCGGTAACGCAAGCTGTGGAACCTGAAAAAGCGTTGAACAAAATTATCACGAGTTTAAGTTAAGCATCCCTGTACAAATCTAGTGCTATATAATCATTTACTAATGCTTTATTTTTTTACATAAAATTAATTGAATTTTTTAGTGATCTTGAATTAATAAAACGATAGTATCCTAATGGGGCATTTAGAAATTCAAAAATGCAAATTTTATAATGGATTATAAAACAAGGATGAATAACGATGAAAAATATAGTAATAAGTATTTTAATGTTATGTGTGTTTTCTATACAAACGGTAAATGCAGAAACTGTTGATATTAATAAAGCTGATGCAGTAACAATATCTAAAAATCTCAAAGGAATTGGTTTAAAAAAAGCAAAAAAAATTGTGGCGTTTCGATTAGCTAATGGGCCATTTCGTTCTATCGAGGATATTACAAAAGTAAAAGGTATTGGCTCCAAAATAGTTGAATTAAATAAATCAGAAATAGTAGTTTCTAAATAAATACTTAGAAAAAACAAGCTTATTCAACAATCATAGTAATTAAAAAAACTATGATTGTTTGAATAGGTGTTTAAATAATTATCCAATTTTATTTAAGTATTGTTATATATTAAATAAATAATAATAAAAATTCGTTAAATAAATTTAATACTCGTGCCAAACCCACGACATAGCAGGTTTTATTCTTGAATAAAAAAAGTGATATAGAAAAAATTATACCCGTCATTTTGTCCGGTGGTTCAGGGACTCGATTATGGCCTCTATCGAGGGAACATTATCCAAAACAATTATTATCATTAATAAATGATAAGACGTTGTTGCAAGATACATTCCAACGACTTGATGGATTGAATGAACTTTCGGAGCAACAAATAATTGTATGTAATGAAGAACACCGGTTTTTAGTCGCAGAACAATTACGTCAATTAAATTCTAATAAAAGCTTGATTATATTAGAGCCTGAAGGTCGAAATACCGCACCGGCACTGACATTAGCGGCATTATCTATCATAAATAAACAAGACGATGGTGTCATGCTAGTGTTACCTGCAGATCATGCTATTCTTAATATACCTGCCTATCATCAGGCTGTTCAAGACGCTTATCGTGTTGCACAGCAAGATAAGTTGGTTACATTTGGGATAAAACCAGCTTGTGCTGAAACAGGTTTTGGTTATATTAAAGTAGGGCAAGCATTATCAGATTCAAGCTATGAATTAAAGGAATTTGTTGAAAAGCCAAATTTGAATACTGCTGAACAGTATTTGAAATCTGGTAATTATGTTTGGAATAGCGGTATGTTTATGATGAAGGCGAGTGTGTGGTTACAACAAGTAAAATTATTATGCCCAAATATTTTAACTCAATGTGAAAAAGCCATTAATGCAGGACAAATTGATAATGATTTTTGTCGTGTTAATCGAGATCATTTTTTAAATTGTGAGTCTGACTCTATTGATTATGCCGTAATGGAAAAAGTTTCTGGCGCAGAGGTTGTGAAATTGGATGCTGGGTGGTCAGATTTAGGTTCGTGGACAGCATTATGGGATGTCGGCGATAAAGATGAAAATGATAATGTGATTTCTGGTGACACCTATCTTGATAATACTAAAAATTCATATGTAAATAGTAGTAATAAACTAGTAGCTGCTTTAGGACTAGAGGATACCATTATTGTTGAAACTGCTGATGCAGTTTTGGTTGCGCATAAAAACTATGCGCAAGATGTTAAAAAAATTGTTGCATGGTTAAAACAGCAAGGTCGAAATGAACAAATTAACCATCAAAAAGTTTACCGGCCGTGGGGTTGCTACGAAAGTATCGATACCGGAGAGCGTTTTCAAGTTAAACGTATAACCGTGAATACCGGTGCAACTTTATCATTACAATTGCATCATCATCGAGCTGAACATTGGGTTGTTGTAAAAGGCACAGCCAAGGTGACACGAGGTGATGAGGAGTTCTTGGTAACTGAAAATCAATCAACTTATATTCCATTGGGTGTTAAGCACCGATTAGAAAATAGAGGTTCGATTCCGCTTGAGATGATTGAAGTTCAATCAGGTAGTTATTTAGGTGAGGATGATATCGTTAGATTTGACGATCGCTATGGTCGGGTTAGTAAAAATAACAATAAAAATATATAAAATATAAATGAGGTGTCTTATGAATAGCGGTAATGCGATAGAAAGTAAGTCATGGTATTTAGTCTATACCAAACCCCGTAGTGAATCGGTTGCAGCAGAAAATTTAATGCGGCAAAATTATCGAACTTATTTACCGTTGTTTAAAAAAGTACGTATTAGAAATACACAACTTCAAAAGGTCATCGAACCATTATTTCCTCGTTATGTTTTTATTGAATTAAACACTGAAACGGATGACTGGTCGCCGATTCGTTCGACAATAGGAGTTTCGAAAATTGTGGATTTTGGCTTTACACCTGCTAAAGTACCCGATTCTTTAATCTATAGTTTACGCGATAATGAAAATTCTGATGGATTGTATGAGTTTGTTGATAAAAAATTAGAGAGTGGACAAACTGTTGAAATACTGTCGGGCCCAATGATGGGTTATTCGGGAATTTTTAATAATTACTCTACAAAGAATAGAGTTAATATTTTGCTTAATTTATTAGGAAAAGAAACTTCGGTGCAGTTGTCTAGTCTTCATGTTCAAGCGAGTAATAATTCATTAACCTTATAATTATGTGTAATGCTTGAGAAATTAAACATGGATACTATACTGTAATATTCGATAATAAATACTTGGTAGCTTTTAAATACCGTAATAATAATGGACTCGTTAATTGCAAGAACTACAGCTCATTTTACAGAAGTATATACGGCATCAGTGGGCTGCGGCATTTCATGATATATTAGTGATTCCGATAGCGTGGTCGTTAGCCTACTGGATCCGCTATAATTTTGGGGTTGTTCCTACTGGGATGATTGAGCAGGGAATACAGTCATTATTTTATATTGTTCCGGCTCAAATTATCTCGTATTGGTATTTTGGATTGTACCGTGGTGTGTGGCGATATGCATCAATTCCTGATTTTATACGAATTTTAAAAGCAACTTGTGTTGGCGTTAGCTTATCAATTATTTTACTTTATGCTGTATCGAATTTAGCCACAATCCCTCGAACAATCCCAATACTTTATGGGGTGTTTCTTATATTTATGTTAAGTGGTTCACGTTTTACTTATCGATGGTTAAAAGATCGTGACATTTATCGTTCAGCGGGTAAACGCGTTTTAATTGTTGGCGCTGGACGTGCAGGTGAAATATTAGCTCGAGAAATTCGACAAGATAATAA
>VAPM010209887.1_pt1 | contig 50875 bp, 43 predicted proteins | sample 3395091 | NCBI WGS metagenome assembly VAPM01 (sample SAMN08290445, study PRJNA428436) | hydrothermal vent metagenome | isolation source: Deep-sea hydrothermal vent chimney 3 | place: Pacific Ocean: Juan De Fuca Ridge
ATATGGTGTCAGGAAGAGCCCATGAATCAGGGTGCCTGGTATGCTAGCCAGCATCATATACGCGCCGTGCTAGGCAGTAAATATTATCTGCAATATGCCGGGCGACCGCCCCTGGCGGCTCCCGCGGTAGGTTATCTAGCTTTACATAAGGCGCAACAACAACAGCTGGTTGAAGATGCATTAGGGATTGAAAAATAAAAAGGGCTTAATCTTATGAGTATAGAAATAAAAGTACCTGCCTTTCCGGAATCTGTTGCCGATGGCTTGTTAACAAGCTGGCATAAAAAAGCGGGTGACAGCATTGCACATGGTGAGGTGATTGCCGACATTGAAACCGACAAAGTGGTTTTCGAAGTGCCGAGTTTAGCAGAAGGGATTGTTGAAAAAATTCTGGTTGAAGAAGGTGCGACCGTTTTGGGTGGCGAGGTTATTGCTACTATCAACGAACAAACGATTGCTGCCACAAAAAATACAACCGAACCGCCTGCAAGTGAAAAAACGCATGCAGAAAATAAAACAGAAGTAGAGGATGACGCGCTATTTGTAACACCGTCAGCCAATAGACTAATTCAGGAAAATAATATTGATGTTACGGCTATAACCGCAAGTGGTAAAGGTGGCCGTATTTTAAAAGAAGATGTGCTTGCTTTTATGCAACTGAAGACAGCGAAACAAACAAATGATGACGTGAGTCATATTGCTTTAGATGAAGGCCAACGCCCGCAAAAACGCGTTCCCATGACACGACTACGTGCGCGTATTGCAGAACGATTAGTCGAGGCACAACAAACCGCCGCGATTCTAACCACCTTTAATGAAATCAATATGCAAGCAGTGATGGATTTACGGAAAAAATATCATGATGATTTTGAAAAAAAACATGGGGTGCGATTGGGTTTTATGTCTTTCTTTGTTACTGCCGTAGTGGAAGCTTTAAAACAATTTCCCGGTGTGAATGCCTCGGTTGAAGACAACGACGTTATTTATCATGGTTTTTTCGATATTGGGATTGCTGTGGGCTCGCCGCGTGGTTTAGTGGTGCCGATTTTACGTGACGCGGAGCAAATGAGCCTGGCAGAAATAGAGCAAAACATAAATACTCTCGGCGAACTTGCTAAAACAGGTAAATTAAGTATCAAACAAATTACCGGTGGTACCTTCAGTATTACCAATGGCGGCGTATTTGGTTCGATGCTGTCAACGCCCATACTCAATCCACCGCAGAGTGCCATTTTGGGGATGCATAAAATTGAGCAACGACCGATTGCAGAAAATGGTCAGGTAGTTATCCGTCCGATGATGTATGTGGCCTTGTCCTATGACCACCGAATTATTGATGGTCGTGAAGCAGTGCAGTTTTTAGTTTTAGTAAAAGACTTACTGGAATATCCGGCGCGCGCGTTACTGGATATATAATTTGATACAGGACTAAATTTAAAATGAAAAACTATGACGTAATAGTAATAGGCGGTGGCCCCGCCGGCTATGTTGCTGCTATTCGCTGTGCGCAGCATGGATTAAAAACAGCCTGTGTCGATAGCGGAGTGAACGACAAAGGTGAGGCTTCACTCGGTGGTACTTGTTTAAACGTGGGTTGTATTCCATCAAAGGCATTACTGGAATCATCCGAATTGTTTGAGCGCTGTCAGCATGATACTGCCGCGCATGGTATTAAGGTTTCAAAAGTTACACTGGAGCTTGCGGTGCTGATGCAACGTAAACAAAAAGTTGTGAATGAACTCACCAGTGGTATTAACGCGTTAATAAAGATAAATGGCATTGAACTATATACCGGCAGAGGAAAATTATTAGCTGAAAACAAGGTTGAAGTAATCTTAAACAAAGATAATACAAAACAAGAAATAACCGCGACCGATATTATTCTCGCTCCAGGTTCGGTGCCTAGAGCCATTGATAGTATTCCTTATACAGACGACCTTATTGTTGATTCGACGGCCGCATTAGCCTTTACAGAAGTTCCTGAACGACTGGCCATTATTGGTGCGGGTATTATAGGTTTAGAGCTTGGTAGCGTCTGGCGGCGGCTGGGTGCAGAGGTTACTTTGTTTGAAGCGAGTAAGGATTTCTTACCGGCGGTCGATCAAACGATTGCAAAACAGGCTAGTAAAATTTTTACTCAACAAGGTCTGACATTTAATTTTGCCAGCCAGATTAAAAGCACGGCAATTAAAAACAACAAAGTTACTATTAATTACACGCAAGCGGATAAAGAAAACTCGCAAACATTCGATAAGGTCTTTGTTGCCGTTGGCCGCAGCGCGAATACAAAAGATGCTTTTGCCGCGGCAAGTGGATTAATCTGTGATAAGCACGGTTTTATTGAAGTCGACGAACAGTGCCAAACCAATCTAGCGCATGTGTATGCCATTGGTGATGCCGTGCGTGGCCCGATGCTGGCACACAAAGGGGAAGAAGAAGGTGCGATGGTGGCGGATGTAATTGCCGGGCATTTTGCCAAAGTGAATTATGACACTATTCCCTTTGTGGTCTATACGGATCCAGAAATTGCCTGGAGTGGTAAGACCGAACAGCAACTTAAATCAGAAAATATTGCTTACAAAACGGGAATATTTTCTTTTGCTGGCAACGGTCGAGCCCGGGCAATGGGGAAGACGCAGGGTTTAATTAAAACCCTTGCCGATACCAAAACTGATCGCATTCTGGGTGTGCATATGTTCGGGCCGCATGCCTCAGAGTTGATTGCTCAGGCTGTGATTGCCATGGAATTTAACAGCAGCAGTGAAGACCTGGCCATGACCATGTTTGCGCACCCGTCGCTATCCGAGGTATTTCATGAGTCCACAATGGATGTCTTAGACCGAGCTATTCACAAGGGCAAAGCTAAAAAATCGCGAGCATAAAGCATTCATAACAAAAATCCGTTAAGATACTCCGTTTGAATCACTGCCAGGATTAACCGGTAATTTATAAGTAGCCCGGATGCAGCAAAGCGAAATCCGGCTTACATGAATAGATAAAGACAGGATTTTTATATAGCATGAGTTTATTGCTCTGGATTATTATTTTTAGCCTTCTGGGCGGCTTAATCAGTGTGATTGCGGCCTCTACTTTTTTGCTGTTACCGAGCAAAACACGCACACAACTTATCCCTCATTTAGTTAGTTTTGCGATTGGTGCTTTATTAGGTGCGGCTTTTCTCGCACTAATTCCACATAGCCTTGAAGGTGAGTTTAAAATAGACGTACATCATTTAGGCATGACCATACTGTTAGGCTTACTGGCCTTTTTTGTGATGGAAAAATTAGTTATCTGGCGGCATTGCCACCACGACCATTGCGATGCCCACCCGGAAAATCTCGACCACTCAAATAAAGCTGCGGGTACCTTGATTCTAATCGGAGATGGTATCCATAACTTTATCGATGGTGTGCTAATCGCCGCTGCCTTTATGACCGATATCCATTTAGGTATTGTCACTAGCGTGGCGGTGGCAACCCATGAAATTCCACAGGAAGTGGGTGATTTTGCTATTTTATTAAACAGTGGTTTTTCGCGTTCCAAAGCACTGTTGTTTAATGTGCTTGCCAGTTTAACCACGGTAGTGGGTGCACTACTGGCCTATTTCAGTTTGTCGAATCTCGAAGCCTATTTACCGTATGCACTGGTGATAGCCGCTTCCAGTTTTATCTATATTGCGGTAGCAGACTTAATACCGGGTTTGCATAAACGTACTCAACTTTCGGCGGGATTACAGCAAATGCTATTGATTAGCGCCGGTGTCATAACTATCTACTTCGCCCATTCACAGTTGCACTAAACAGTGTTGAGCTCTAATTCCCCGATTTAGGCAAAATTAAACTAATTTCCATTCTGGCCGATATAAAAGCTTGAAAAACCAGTAATATTGTCACAGGAGTGGAACATGGAGTGGTTAGATCATTGGGGTTGGACTGTTGTACTTGCCCTTTTTGCCGTCATTGCGCTTTGGCTTGCCATAATGTACGTGCAGGACGTTACCCAGACAAAACATACGGTTCGACGTAATTTCCCCATTGTTGGTCGAATGCGTTATCGTCTTGAAAAATTAGGCGAGTATTTCAGGCAATACTTTTTTTCACACGACCGCGAAGAAATGCCGTTTAACCGGGCAACTCGCGCCTGGGTGTACCGTACCGCAAAAGGTTTAGGCGGTTTACTCGGTTTTGGTTCAACCAATAATCTAAATGAAGCTGGATCGGTTATCTTTGTTTCGGCGCCTTATCCGTTATTAGAAGAAGAATACAAACCAACTCCCAGTCTCGTTATTGGCGAACAGTGTCGTTATCCTTTTAAGGCTCGGTCTTTATTTAATATTTCCGGTATGAGTTATGGCGCTATTTCAGCCGCAGCTGTCCGAGCGTTATCCAAAGGCGCCGCTAAAAGTGGTATCTGGATGAATACCGGTGAGGGCGGCTTATCCCCGTATCACTTAGAGGGCGGCTGTGATCTAATTTTTCAGATCGGCACAGCAAAATACGGTGTCCGAGATAGCGAAGGTAATTTAAGTGATGAACATTTACTGGATGTGAGCAAGCATGTAAAAGCTTTCGAAATAAAAATGTCTCAAGGAGCCAAACCCGGCCGAGGAGGGGTTTTACCGGGGAATAAGGTCACAGAAGAAATATCTAAAATACGCGGTATACCGGTGGGTAAGGTTTCCAGCAGTCCTAACCGGCATAGAGAAATCAAATCGCCTGATGATTTACTCGATATGATCAACCATATCCGAGAGGTGACCGGTCGACCGGTGGGCTACAAAGCCGTGATTGGTTCTGAAGAGCCAGTTCGAGAATTATGTGAAGCGATTCATCGCCGGGGTAAAGATTATGCTCCAGACTTTATAACCGTTGATGGTGGTGACGGTGGTACGGGGGCGGCGCCCCAGCTTTTGTCTGATCACGTTGGCCTGCCTTTAAATGAAGCACTGCCGATTTTAGTCGATACCCTGATTGAATATGATTTAAAAGAACGCGTAAAAGTGATTGCCTCCGGTAAGTTGGTTCAGTCTGCCAAAGTGGCCTGGGCTTTATGTGTTGGTGCTGATTTTATTACCAGTGCGCGAGGGTTTATGTTTTCACTGGGGTGTATCCAGTCTATGCAATGCCATACTGATACCTGCCCAACCGGTATAACAACCCACGATAAGCGCCGGCAGCGTGGCCTGGTGGTGGCCGACAAAGCAGAGCGGGTGAGTCGTTATGCTCATTGGGTTAATCACGAAGTGAATGGACTTGCGCATTCCTGTGGCCTGGGAAATGCGCGAGGTTTTAAACGTGAACATGTTCGTTTAGTGATTAATCCCGGTAGAAGTTTGTCGCTTGATACCATGTACCCTTATCCTGAAGTGAAATTCCCACTTATTTAATCTGAACTCGGGATAACAAATTCTGTGGTTTTCGACCGGACAGTAAGCCGAGGTTGTCTGTCCTCGTATTAGTGGATTTTAATAACTGATTTTTTTTTATTCCAAGTTCAGGTTAATTTAAGCTCAATATCGGTATCTTCTTGATTCAGGATACTTGAAATATTCCTAAATGCCCTTATTAATTTTAAGTCAAAAGATTTAATTTTTTTAAAGGTGTGAGGTTCCCTAAAATGAGAATGGATAAATTAACTAGTAAGTTTCAAGTTGCAATTGGCGATGCGCAGAGTTTAGCGGTCGGTCGTGACCATGCCTATATTGAGCCGGTGCATTTAGTGTTGGCTTTGCTGGATCAGGATGGCGGCAGTGTGCGCCATATATTAATGCAAAGTGGTGCAAATATTAATTCATTACGTTCACAGTTGGGTGAAGCCCTCGATCATTTACCAACAATAGGAACGGCGACAGGCGAAGTGCATTTGTCCAATGATTTATCGCGGCTTTTAAATTTAACCGATAAGATCGCACAACAACGTAAAGACCAGTACATTGCTAGTGAATTATTTGTTTTAGCCTGTGTTGAAGACAAAAGTGCCATTGGTGAAATCTTTAAAAGTTCAGGCGTAACAAAACAGGTTTTGGAACAAACGATTGATCAGGTCAGGGGTGGTCAAACAATTGATGACCCTAATGCTGAGGAACAGCGTCAGGCGCTTGAAAAATACACCATCGATTTAACCGAGCGAGCCGAACAAGGTAAGCTGGATCCGGTTATCGGTCGTGATGACGAAATTCGTCGTGCAATACAGGTGCTACAACGACGAACAAAAAATAATCCAGTTTTAATCGGTGAGCCGGGCGTGGGTAAAACAGCCATTGCTGAAGGGCTTGCACAACGTATTATAAATAGCGAAGTGCCTGAAGGGCTAAAAAACAAGCGGGTGTTATCGCTTGATTTAGGTGCACTATTAGCCGGTGCAAAATTCCGTGGTGACTTTGAAGAACGTTTAAAAGCAGTGTTATCTGACCTTTCCAAACAGGAAGGGCAGGTTATTTTATTTATTGATGAAATTCATACCATGGTGGGTGCGGGTAAAGCCGAAGGTGCTTTGGATGCGGGCAATATGTTAAAGCCCGCTTTAGCGCGAGGTGAGTTGCATTGTATCGGTGCGACCACCCTGGATGAGTATCGCAAGTATATTGAAAAAGATGCTGCACTTGAACGACGTTTTCAAAAAGTACTCGTTGAAGAACCCACAGTAGAAGATACCATTGCTATTTTACGTGGCCTGAAAGAAAAGTATGAAGTGCATCACGGGGTTGATATTACTGATCCTGCCATTGTATCAGCGGCAACCTTATCACATCGTTATATTTCCGACCGGCAGTTGCCGGATAAAGCCATTGACTTAATCGATGAAGCAGCGAGCCGTATTCGTATGGAAATTGATTCCAAACCCGAAGCAATGGATAAGCTCGATAGAAAACTCATTCAGTTAAAAATTGAACGAGAAGCAATGGCTAAAGAAAAAGATAAGGCCTCCAAATTACGTCTGCAAAAACTCGAACAGGATATTGCTGTTTTAGAAAAAGAATATTCCGAGTTCGAAGAAATATGGGTAGCCGAAAAAGCAGCACTACATGGTACGCAACATATTAAAGAACAACTTGAACGAGCGCGTTTAGATTCTGATGCGGCAAAACGAGCGGGTGATTTAACGCGGGTGTCTGAATTACAATATGGACGCATTCCCGAGTTGGAAAAACAACTGGATATGGCCGCTCAAGCTGAAATGCAGGAAACAACCTTGTTAAGAAACTCGGTGACCGAAGAAGAAATTGCCGAGGTAGTCTCGAAGTGGACTGGGATCCCTGTTTCTAAAATGCTTGAAGGTGAACGCGATAAGTTATTGCGCATGGAAGATGAATTACACACACGTGTTATTGGTCAATTCGAAGCTGTTAAGTCAGTATCTGATGCCATTCGTCGATCCCGTGCTGGGTTATCCGATCCTGACCGCCCTAATGGTTCGTTCTTGTTCCTTGGGCCAACCGGGGTGGGTAAAACAGAATTGACCAAAGCTCTGGCAGAATTTTTGTTTGATTCGGAAGATGCCATGGTACGTATCGATATGTCTGAATTTATGGAAAAACATTCTGTTGCCCGCCTAGTGGGTGCGCCTCCAGGCTATGTTGGCTATGAAGAAGGTGGTTACTTAACCGAAGCGGTTCGACGCAAACCTTACTCGGTGGTGCTTTTGGATGAAGTGGAAAAAGCGCATCCCGATGTGTTTAATATATTGCTGCAGGTGCTAGATGATGGCCGCTTGACTGATGGCCAGGGTCGAACAGTTGATTTCAGAAACACTGTTATTGTGATGACCTCAAATTTAGGTTCACAACAAATTCAGTCATTAATTTTAAATAACGAATCTAAAGAAGTGGGTTACGATGAAATTAAAGCGGCGGTGATGGAAGAAGTGAATCAACACTTCAGGCCTGAATTTATTAACCGTGTGGATGATTCGGTTGTGTTCCATCCACTGCAACAGGAACAAATTCGTGCGATTGCTAAGATTCAAATAGACTTACTGGCAAATCGGTTGGCTGACAGGCAAATTGAGCTGATTACTTCAGACGAGGCTCTGAATAAGCTCGGTGCAGCAGGTTTCGACCCGGTCTATGGTGCGCGTCCGTTAAAGCGAGCGATTCAGCAAATGGTTGAAAATCCTCTTGCTCAAGCAATATTGTCGAGTGAATTTGTGGGCGGTGATGTGGTAAAAATCGAGGTAAAAGACGGTGATCTGGTCTTTATAAAAGACCAGAGAAGTGTTTCGGCTGCTTAAATAACCTGAACTCGGGATAAGAAATATAGTGTTCACAAAATGTATCAAAGCAAGGATAGGAAACTGGAATCCTTCACTAAAGACCGTCTGCCGCATGGACGCGGCAGCCGAGCAGCCAGGGATGGCATCTTTTGCGTGTCTTTAGTGAAGGATTCCAGTTCCCTGTCCGGGGTATAACCGTAGACTTTCTTATCCCAAGTTCAGGTTAAATACCTCTAGATTTAGCACGCATGCTATCTTTTGTACCAAATACCCCATCCATCAGTGATGGGGTTATTTTTTAAAGGCTATTAAAATCAAGTAGTTCCATATTTAATTTTTTGCTAAACCATTTTATTCGTTGGCCGATAAGGAGAAGGGGCTAGCAAGAAAAAAAATACAGGATATTTATGAAAGCCGATATCATTAATCCATTTTTATCATCAGTCTCTAATGTATTGTCAACTATGGCAATGTTGGAGGTGTCTCCAGGCAAGCCGAGTATAAAGGAAGACGTAATGTCTCGTGGCGATGTGTCTGGAATTATTGGTATGACAACGGCGACTATAAATGGCTCGATGGCAATTACTTTTCCGGATACCGTTGTTTTTGAAATTGTAAACAGGATGTTAGGCGAGACGGTGACAGAAATAAATGACACGGTTACTGATCTGGTTGGTGAGTTAACTAATATGGTGGTTGGTGGTGCCAAAGGTTTGCTTGAAGAAAAGGGTTACGATATAGGAATGGCTACGCCTGTTGTAGTTACCGGCAAAAATCATGAAATAACGCATAAGGCTCAGGGACAAAATATCCTGATGCCGTTCAATAGTGAAGCTGGTACTTTTTATGTCGAAGTTTGCTTTGATACCTGAACAGGCAAAGACACTTAATGAACTAAAATTCTTAGTGATTATTCTTTTATGGCGTGAAATTCAAAGTTGACACACGGTCATGAGCACGTTTTAACGTTTCAGTATCTAAAACCTCTTCCTTCTTTAAACGATCCAGTTCTTTAAGTTCAATTACAAGCATGCGGCGTTTATCCATTTTGATATTCTGGCTAGCGGATAATATACGTGCGCGCATCTCATCTATAAATTTATCAAAGATGTCAGGATTAGGTTTGTTGTATAAGAACCTAATTAAAACACAACCCGCGTAACGGCTTCTAAATTCCGTTACATTCGGTGAGCGGTAGTAAAACATAATGAGTGATGACAGTGTGAGTAATATAAATACAACTATTAATGGCATAAGTTTGCCCAGCAAGTCTCCGTTAATATTTGTAATTAGATAGATTATGTAAATAATTGTGCTTATTGCAAAATAAAAGACTGCGGCAAGCCAGGCAATCGAAATTTTACGGTGACGCACCGGCCAGGGTTCGAGTAAACCAAGGTTAATACTAAACGATTTTTCTTCAATAAGATTGTTGGTTGTAACTTGAATATATTTTTCATTAAATATTTCAAAACGACGGGTTTCGCTTTTCGCTTTACTTCGTTGTACCAGTCTGGAATTGATCGTTTTTTCAGTCATTTTTTGTTTTGTTATAAAATCGTGATATTTAAAATTTAATATGGATGATAATAAAGCTAACGCGGATGAATAGCCAGAAGGATTCTGTATAAAGTATTTTTAATCGTAGAGAACTTTTTATTTGTTTGCTGCACTAAGCTGATAGCTAAATTATTGTTGTTTTAACCCGGAGCGTTTGTCGATGTTACTGAAAAAACCAGAAAACATAAAATCATCAGAAATAACCCCAAAAGATGTTTATGAGCAACGTCGCACTTTCTTAAAGTCATCAATTAATGCAGGTATTGGTTTGGCAACATCGACTTTACTTTCAACCTATCCTGCAGATGTTTTATCTGCAACCGGTAGTGGTTATGGCTTAAAACCGTTAAAGCACACTAAAAACTTAAAGTACCTTGTTAAAGATGAACTCAGTGAATATAAAGACATTACAACTTATAATAATTTTTATGAATTTGGTACGAGTAAGTCAGCTCCCGCATCATACGCTAGTGCATTAAATCCAGCTCCTTGGTCGATAAAAGTTGAAGGCCTTGTTGAAAAGCCTGCGACGTATCAACTGGAAGATATTATTAATGAAAATACGCTGGAAGAACGTATCTATCGTTTACGCTGTGTTGAACGTTGGTCGATGGTGGTGCCGTGGTTAGGTTTTCCGTTGGCTGAACTTATCAAGAAGGTTCAACCCACATCAAAAGCCAGGTTTGTAGAATTTTCTACTTTGTACCGTCCTGAAGAAATGCGCGGCCAGAAAAGAGCCGTACTGGACTGGCCTTATGTGGAGGGGTTGCGACTCGATGAAGCAATGAACTCACTCGCTTTTCTGGCAGTTGGACTTTATGGCGAAGTATTGCCCAATCAGAACGGCGCACCCATACGTCTGGTTGTGCCATGGAAATATGGTTTTAAAAGCATTAAATCGATTGTCAGTTTACGTTTTACTGAACAACAGCCTGTGAGTAGCTGGACAAGAGCGGCACCACGTGAGTACGGTTTTTATTCAAACGTGAATCCCGAGGTTGATCATCCTCGCTGGAGTCAGCGCAAGGAGCGTCGAATAGGTGAGTTTTTTAAGCGCAAAACACTCATGTATAACGGTTACGCTAATGAGGTTGCTCATTTGTATAAAGGGATGGACTTAAAAAAATATTTTTAAGTTATAGTGATGCGTTTATTTAAAGTAACTGTTTTTGTGCTATGCCTTGTTCCGATTAGTTTATTATTTTATAAACTCTATATTGATGAACTAGGCGCAAACCCATTTGAAGCATTAACCCGTCAAAGTGGCGAATGGACGTTGCGTTTTTTATTGCTCACACTTTCGTTAACTCCACTGAAGCTTGCCTTGAATAAGAGCTGGCCCTTAAAATTTCGCCGTATGCTGGGCTTATTTGTTTTTTTCTATGCTTCGATTCACCTATTAACGTATATCTGGTTTGATCAATTTTTTGACTGGCAGGAAATTTGGGTAGATATAGTGAAACGTCCTTTTATTACCATGGGTATGGTGTCATGGTTTATTTTAATGACGCTGGCAATGACCTCGACGCTGGCAATGAAGAAAAAGGTTGGTCGTTACTGGAAAAAACTACATCAACTGGTTTATCTTGCCGGTGTTCTAGTTTTACTGCACTACTTTATGCTGATAAAAGCCGATATTTGGTGGCCTGCATTATATAGCTTACTTTTTATTGGGCTTATGTTAGTTCGTCTATGGCGAGTGAAAAAACTAAAGGCATTTTTTTGTAAATTGAAAATGAGCCCAGCATAAACATCATACTTAAAACATTAGGAAAATCTAATGTTGTTGTTGCACATTGCAGACCTAAAAAGGATAGGCCCTGGCTATATTTTAATACAATGGTCGACGTCTTAAATAACTATAATTATTATAAAATACAATAAGATAGTCTTTTATTCTGTAAGCCTAAAGCTGTGAAATCACCTTTTTGCTATCCTTTTTTCTACTCTACCGGGGTATAAATATTTTCTACAAAAATTTAGTGTTTTTTAACCTGAGTGCCTATGGCATAATCGCCTAATTATTGTATAAAAAACCTGCCTTTAAATGTGGGAAATATGACTACGCGAAAGACCGTAGAGGAGAACCGAATGTCGATTAACCGTCGTGAATTTATTCAAGTAATGGGTATGGCTGCAGCTGCAGGCATGGTACCGGGGTGTAGTAAATCAGATTCTGAGAGCAAGTCTGCAGCAGCAGGTAAGTCTCCTGAAGATATTTATAATATTCCCAAGTTTGGGAATGCAACTATCATGCATTTTACAGATTGCCATGCTCAGCTTAACCCTATTTATTTCCGTGAACCGAATGTCAATTTAGGTATTGGCGGGAGCCTGGGGCAACCTCCACATCTTGTTGGAGAAAAATTATTAAATCATTTTGGCATTAAAGCCAATACGCTTGAAGCGCATGCCTTTACCTACCTTGGTTATGAGCAGGCCGTTAAAAAATATGGCGCAGTGGGTGGCTTTGCACACTTACGTACGTTAGTTAAAAAATTACGTGGTGAAATGGGGCCTTCACTGCTAATTGATGGTGGTGACACATGGCAAGGATCTTACACAGCCTATAAGTCGCGTGGTAGAGATATGGTGGGTGCGTGTAATTTGCTCGGTGTTGATGTGATGACCGGTCACTGGGAGTTCACTTACCAGGACACGGAAATTATTGAAAATATTAAAGAGTTTAATGGTGATTTCGTTTGTCAGAACGTATTTGTAAAAGACGATGCAGCATTTGATTATAAATTTGAAGACTATGAAGGTTATAACGAAAACACTCAACGTGCATTTAAACCATACACGATGAAAGATTTAGGCGGTGTACGGGTTGCGGTTATTGGCCAGGCTTTTCCTTACACGCCAATTGCAAATCCACAACGCTTTATTCCTGACTGGTCTTTTGGTATCCGTGAATCAGAAATGCAAAATACCGTGGACATGGTTCGTGAAAAAGAAAAACCGGATTTAGTGATTGTTATTTCACATAACGGTATGGATGTCGATTTGAAGATGGCATCCCAGGTAACGGGTATCGACGCTATTTTTGGTGGCCACACGCATGATGGTATTCCTCAACCAACGGTTGTCAGCAATAAAGCTGGTAAAACACTGGTTACCAATGCCGGCTCAAATGGTAAGTTCCTCGGTGTTATGCAATTTGACGTTAAAAACGGCAAGTTACAGGATTTCCGTTATCGTTTAGTCCCTGTATTTTCTAAAATGCTTGAAGCCGATAAAGAAATGCAAGCCTATATTGATGATGTGCGTAAGCCTTATCTTAAAACGCTTACCGAAGAGTTGGCCGTAGCAGAATCAACCATGTATCGACGTGGTAACTTCAATGGTACTTTCGATCAAATTATTTGTGATGCGCTGCGTATTGTAAATGGTGCACAAATTTCATTGTCACCGGGTTTCCGCTGGGGAACAACCGTTCCTGAAGGTCAGGTGATTACCATGGATAACGTGATGGATCAAACTTGCTTAACCTACCCAGAAACCTATGTACGTGAAATGGCCGGTTCAGAACTTAAACTTATTCTGGAAGATGTAGCAGATAATATCTTTAACACCGACCCTTACTATCAGCAAGGTGGTGATATGGTACGTTTGGGTGGTCTCGATTACACTATCGACCCACATAAGGGTATCGGTAAACGTATAACCGAAATGCGCCTAGATGATGGGACTGTTATTGAAGCTGGTAAGAAATATACCGTTTCAGGTTGGGCGACAGTGGGTTCAAAAGCACCTGGACCTAAGATTTGGGATGTCGTTGCTGAATATCTACGTGATGAAAAAGTTGCGAAAATTGGTAAATTCAACACACCAAATATTGTAGGTATGCAGAATAATCCGGGTATGAAAGATTACTTGGGTGCGACTAGCTAATTGTTCTTTTTAGTTAGAGCAAAGCGCTGGCCGAGAGGCTAGCGCTTTTTTTATATCTTTAATTTTTTAACCATGACGAACACAACGAAAAAATTACAATTGTAGAGTAAATTCAAAAATATCATTGCTTCTTTTAACTATACATTATAGAGAGATTATTACGTAAAGAAACCAAAGAGATTATCTTTCGTTGTGGTTAATATTTATTTTTCAGTATCAAGTTGTTCGGCCAATTTTTGTGTCAATTCTAAATCAGTTGCAACCTGTTGCTGTTGCCATAAATCAATTTGAGGCTCAAGCAGCGATGCCATCATTTCAATATGTTCATCGGAATCGTTCAGTGCAGGAATATAGTGATATTTTTTACCTCCAGCATTCAAAAACACATCACGGTTCTGCATATTAATTTCTTCAAGTGTTTCGAGGCAATCGGCTGAAAACCCTGGGCAAGCAACTTGAACACTTTTAGTGCCTTGTTCCGCTAGTTCTTTTAAGGTTTTGTCTGTGTAGGGGGTAAGCCATTGTTCAACACCCATGCGCGACTGAAAAGTAATTAGCCACTGCTGTTGTTTTAATTCCAGTTTCTCGGCTAATAAACGTGCTGTTTTCTGACACTCGCAGAAGTAGGGATCGCCTGCGGCTAAATAACTTTTAGGTAAGCCATGAAAAGATAGTAATAATTTATCCGCTTGTCCTTGATTTGCCCATGTTTTTCGAATGGAATTTGCGAGTGCTTTAATGTATTGCGGTTTATCGTGATAGTGGCTAATAAATTTAATATCGGGTAAGCGCTTCCACTTTTTGAATACATCCGCAACCGCATCAAATGTTGACGCGGTTGTTGTTGCAGAGTATTGAGGATACAAGGGGAGTATTAGCAGTTTATCTATATTTGAATTTTTAAATTTTTCTAACGCTGTCTGTACTGAAGGTGAGCCATAACGCATCCCCAATTCAACCGATACATGCTGATATTTTGAATTAATAAGAGTCTGAAGTTTAGTAACCTGAGCCTGGCTGATAGTGAGTAAAGGTGAGCCTTTATCTGTCCATATTTGTTGATAGGCATGCGCGGCTTTACGCGGGCGAAGACGTAAGATAATGCCATGCAAAATGAACCACCAAAGCCAACGGGGTTTATCTATCACCCGTGGATCGCTCAGAAATTCATCCAGGTAACGCCGTACGGCAGATGTTGTCGGTGCATCGGGTGTGCCAAGATTTAAAATCAGGATACCTGTTTTAAAACTCTGGCCATGATTAAAAGTGGTTTTATCTGTAATTTTTGTAGTAGACATAAGCAATGATTCTACTGTTAGCTTCTTTTATATGCAATCATTAGTCAATGACCAATGGTTTTAATATTGACAAGGTTAGCGGGGCAGCTGTAAGCAAATGAATAAAAATACTCCGAGGTTATGATGCAATTAGTTTTTCTTGATAGAGCAAGTTTAGATAATGGTGACTTAGATTTTTCGAAATTGGATTTACCTGTCTTTGAGATTAAAATATTTGACAACACTTTACCTGAACAGATTGAAGAACGTATCGCGCAGGCAGACATTGTAATAACTAATAAAGTACTTATTGATGCTGGTTTGATTAAACAAGCAAAAAAATTAAAACTTATTTGTATTGCCGCAACCGGAACCAATAATGTTGACTTGATTGTCGCAAAAGAAAATGCAGTAAAAGTATGTAATGTTACGGGCTATGCGACATCGTCCGTTGTACAGCATGTTTTTATGTTAATGACGGCATTAAATACAAATTTAAATCGTTACCAGGACGCGGTTAAAGATAATCGCTGGAGTGAAAGTAACTTTTTCTGTTTGCTAGATTACTCTATAAATGATTTATCGGCACAAACCATCGGTATAATTGGCTACGGTGAATTGGGCAAGGGCGTAGAAAAACTTGCGCATGCTTTTGGTATGCAGGTGCTTGTTGCTGAATCACTTCTTGCTACTCGTAACGTTGAACATAATCGTGTCCCATTAAAAGAATTATTACAAAGTGCCGATGTAGTGAGTTTACATTGTCCTTTAACCGAGCAAACGCATAACCTTATTGCGCAAGCTGAATTTGAATTAATGAAACCAACATCTATCTTAATTAATACCGCAAGAGGTGGCATTGTAAACGAGGTAGATTTATTATCGGCATTGCAGAACAAACAGATTGCAGGTGCTGCGATTGATGTTTTAGAGCAGGAACCGCCATCGAAAACCCACCCACTTATAACATCTAATTTACAAAATTTAATTATTACGCCGCATATCGCCTGGGCAAGTAAGGTATCTCGACAGCGGTTGCTTGATGGAGTCATAAACAATATTGCGGCGTATTTGCAGGGAAAGGATAAAAATATTGTTAATAATTAACCTGCACTCGGGATAAGGTATTATGGGCTTATACTACTGCTAGGACATGGGGCTTGCTCACTAAAGACACGCAAAACACGCCTTCCCTAGCTGCTCGGCTGTCGCGTCCATGCGGCAGACGGTCTTTAGTGAGCAAGCCCCATGTCCTAGCCTCACACTGAGGTGATTTTTTATTATTTACTTATCCCGAGTGCAGGTTAATTATTAACAATGTGATTGTTATCACAGCTATGTTTAAAGTTAGGCGTATTCTCTGTTGTTTGTTCATAACTGAAGAGGATGCAATATGAAAACAATATTTAAACAGATTTTATTGGCCAGTACCGCTTTGTTATTTTTATCTCAGGCATATTCGCTAGAACCTGGATCAACCATGTCAGACTCAATGACTGGCGATTCGATGACTGCAACAACGAGTTCCGAACCAGTTTCAAAAAATAACAATGCTGTAGCGCAAAAAGAGATGATGCCAGAAACATATATGCCAAAAGGAGATATGCCCAAAGAAGATATGCCCAAAGAAGATATGACAGGCTTTTCCCGCGGAACGGTTGCTCGTTCTATATTTACCACGCTTATCGATAATCGCGAGCCGGTTGATAAAATAAAACAGGTTCCGCAACAAAAAAATGATGTCTTCTATTTTACCGAGTTAAGAGATATGCAAGGCCAAACCGCTAAACATCGTTGGGAATATAAAGGCAAAGTGATCGCTGAGGTTAAATTTAATGTACGTGGTCCACGCTGGCGTGTCTGGTCAAAGAAAAGTTTTGTTCCAGGCTGGGCGGGTGACTGGAAAGTTTCTGTTGTGAATGGTGCTGATGAAGTTATTTCTGAAGAGGTAATAGCCTTCACCGAAGCATCACACGATATTGTCGAAAGCGAGGAGCTTAACAAAAATACAATGGACGAAGGCAGTACAACGAATCCTGTAAAGGCAAAAGCGCCTGTAGTGACTATCGTAAATTAGAAAAACCAGAAAATTTTTATTAAGCAAGAAATGCTCCATATTTATGGGGCATTTTTTTATGCGTAAACTCATAACGTTATAAAATATACTTAAATAAAACACTCAGGTGTCAGGATATTGGCTGAAAATAATCCGTGGGCATAGGCTAAAAAAGCATGCTAGTGTTAATGGTGAAGGTTATATCTTAGAATGTTATTTGCGGGGATAGAGTAATGAGTACACCATTTGAACCAACCGTAGGACAATGGTACCAGGATGATGATCAACGTATGTTTGAAGTTGTTGCCTGGGATTTAGAGGCAATAGAAATTCAATACTATGATGGTGATGTCGATGAATTTGAAATGGACGTTTGGTATATGATGAACATACTACCAGCCGACGAACCCAACGATGGTATCGGCCCGTTTGATGAATGGGATAGCGATGAATTAAGCCATATACAAAATACTTATTTACCCGTGAGCTGGCGATACCATTAAATTAAATTTCGATACTAAGTTCACAGGGTGCAGATTTCAACTTAACAGTTCAGAAATTTAATAGTTTATTTAGGTACCTATTTTTTTATATTTAATTCGGTGCGGCTGTTTGTAGTCGTCACCCAGTCGGTGTTTTCGGTCGGCTTCATAGTCTGCATAGTTCCCTTCAAACCAAACCACCTGGCTATCACCTTCATAGGCAAGTATATGCGTGGCAATACGATCTAAAAACCAGCGATCATGCGAAATAACAATGGCCGATCCAGGAAAGTCGAGAATGGCTTCTTCTAGTGCGCGTAACGTTTCTACATCGAGGTCATTAGTGGGTTCATCAAGCAGTAATACATTGCCTCCACTGCGTAAAAGTTTGGCAAGGTGCACGCGATTGCGTTCGCCACCGGATAAATCCCCAACCCTTTTTTGCTGGTCGCTGCCTTTAAAGTTAAAACGTCCAACATAGGTGCGTGAAGGAACCACATAAGCACCAATGGTGATATTATCGGCACCATCAGAAATTTCTTCCCAGACGGTTTTGTTACCATTGAGTGAATCTCGTGACTGGTCGACATAAGCAACCTTAACCGTTTCACCGATACGCAGTTCACCACTATCGGGTTGTTCTTCATTGGCAAACATTTTAAACAAGGTTGTTTTACCTGCGCCGTTCGCACCAATGATACCGACAATGCCACCTTTGGGCAGGTTAAAGTTTAAATTTTCAAATAATAGTTTGTCGCCAAAAGCTTTTGAAATACTAGTGGCTTCGACGACCAAATCACCTAAGCGTGGGCCGGGTGGAATGTAAAGATCATGGGTTTCACTGCGTTGCTGGTATTCTTTTGAAGACAGTTCTTCAAACCGTGCAAGACGTGATTTGCTTTTTGCATGGCGGCCTTTCGGTGCGGTTTTTACCCATTCTAATTCGGCCTTCATTGCTTTGGCGCGTGCTGATTCCTGTTTTTGCTCAGTTTTTAAGCGGGCTTCTTTTTGTTCTAACCAGGACGAATAATTACCTTCCCACGGGATACCGTGGCCACGATCCAGTTCTAAAATCCAACCGGCGACATTATCAAGGAAGTAACGGTCATGGGTAACGGCGACCACGGTGCCAGTAAAATCATGTAAAAAGCGTTCGAGCCAGGCGACCGACTCGGCATCTAAATGGTTGGTGGGTTCATCGAGTAACAGCATATCGGGGTTTGATAACAGTAATCGGCACAGGGCGACACGGCGTTTTTCGCCACCGGATAAGGTAGTCACATCGGCATCCCAGGGTGGAAGGCGCAGAGCATCGGCGGCGATATCCAGTTTTCTATCTAACTCCCAGGCACCGGCGGCATCAATTGCATCTTGTAGTTTGCCCTGTTTGGCGAGCAAGTCGTTCATCTCGTCATCCGACATTGGCTCGGCAAACTTCATGCTGATATCATTAAACGCATTCAGTTTATCGATTATATCCTGTACACCTTCTTCGACATTACCGCGTACATCTTTATTGGCATCTAACTGGGGTTCCTGTGGTAGGTAGCCTATGTTGATTCCAGCTTGAGGACGTGCTTCGCCTTCATATTCTTTATCGATACCGGCCATGATGCGTAGTAGCGTAGACTTACCGGAGCCATTTAAACCCAAAACACCTATTTTGGCTCCAGGGAAAAAAGAAAGTGAAATATCTTCAAGAATTCTTCGTTTCGGAGGCACAATTTTTCCAAGCTGGTTCATTGTGAAAATATATTGCGCCATAATCTGTTGCCTTTTTTAGTTTTTGATCTGTTTGCGATAATAGCATTTTGGCAAGCTAAAAATCATTTAAAAGTTTACTTTCCGCGTTGACGATATATGGTTGATTTCATTAACCAATCTTGCTGTTCTAGTAAGTTAATTTTGATTTAGAGATATACTTTGCTTAAGTTTTAAATTTTTTTGACGATATGCATTTAATAAAAATAAAAACTCAATTAAATAGTCAAATTTATGGAGTTTTAGCCAAGTGAAAAAAATTTACCGGTTACTGATAATGAATATAAGTTATCGGGTAACGATGTCATTATTTCAGCAACAACCCTAAAAGGCGCTATCACTGGCGTTAATAAAACCTTCAGAGAGTCGAGTGGTTTCAGATGATGAGCTGTTGAACAAGAACCATAATCTTGTTCGCCACCTCGATATGCCACCCGCCGCCTTTAATGATTTGTGGGCGAGCATGAAAAAAAATCAAGCCTGGATGGGAATTGTTAAAAATTGTTGCAAAAATGGTGATTATTACTGGGTTGATGCCTTTGTTACACCGTTATTAGACAAGGGGAAAACCGTTGGTTATGAGTCTACGCGCGTTAAGGCTAGCCCGGAAACAATTAATCGGGTGGATAAAGTTTATAAAGCCATCTGGGCTAATAAGTTCAAAATTCCAAAATTCAAACCTGACTATGTAGTAAAAATATCAGCTCTGTTCAGTGGCTTGCAGTTGTTCGTGATGCTGTTCGGGTCATTCAAACCCTGTCATCCGATGTAGAAGAGGCCGAAAGCTCGATACAGGAGTTGGCTGATAATAGTGTTGAAATTGATTCCGTGCCGGATGTGATAAAGGGGGTTGCAGAACAGACTAATCTATTGGCGTTGAACGCAGCTATTGAAGCGGCGCGAGCCGGTGAACAGGGCCGTGGCTTTGCGGTTGTTGCCGATGAAGTACGAACTCTGGCGAGTCGTACTCAGGAGTCAACTGAAGAAATTCAGAATATGATCGAAAAAATCCAGCTGGGGACTCAAAATGCCGTGAGTAAAATGGCTGATGTGCGTGAGCGTTAGCGTTCCAAAGAAGGTCTGGATAATGTTGAAATGTCCTCAACGGCTATACAGGAAATGCAGACGGCCGTTGATTCAATGAACTTACTCAATACACAAATTGCCAGCGCCGCCGAAGAACAAAGCGCGGTAAGCGAATCAATTGCTGAAAACATTGAAAATATTAACCAGGTTTCTCATTCAACTGAAGCCACCTCAGTTGAAATGTCTAATACCAGCGAACAAATCGCTACCTTAGCTGACGATATTCATAATATGATAAACCAGTTCGAAGAAGCTATTTCCCACTCTTAAATAACCTGAACTCGGGATAAGAGAAATCAGTGATTAAAATCCACTAATGTGAGGGCAGGGAAGCCAGGGTTACCCAATAAAGATCGCCTATCGCAAGGACGCGGCAGTCGAGCCGACACGGATGGCCTGTTTTGTGGGTACCCTAGCTTGCTGTTCGGTGGAGAACTGCGGAACTTGTTATCCCGAGTTCAGGTTAAATAAACTAAAACGACCTGATAATCAGTGTGTCTACCCCTTTTGGGGGGAGTGGTGGTACTTCCTGTTTGGCTTAATCCTTGTTAGTATGGCCTCATAAGATTTTCTCAATATCGTTATAGATATAATCAATAGTACGGGACACAATACAATGGCTGATCGCCGTCTTCAGGTTTTTCACACAGTGGCGCGTTTGCTTAGCTTTACTAAAGCGGCGGATGAACTGCATATGACTCAGCCAGCGGTGACTTTTCAGGTGCGCCAGCTTGAAGAGCAATTTAATACCCGTCTTTTCGACCGAACCCATAATCGTATTAGTCTGACAGAAGCCGGCCACCGTGTTTTTGAAAGTGCGGGCAAAATATTTCAGCTTTATGCCGAAATGGATAACTCAGTACGTGAACTCACTGGCGATATTAGCGGCGTTTTAATATTGGGTGCAAGCACCACGATTGCGGAATATATGTTGCCAGTGCTGCTAGGCGATTTTAAGGAAAAATTCCCGGATGTGGTAATACGCTTAAAAGTTGCCAATACCGATGGGATTGTTTCACAAGTTGAAAACAATATGATTGATCTTGGGGTGGTTGAAGCTCCTGTTAGTAATAAAAATCTTGTTGTAGAAAAATGCCGTATGGATGAGCTGGTTTTAATTGTGCCACCGTCTCATAGCCTCGCAAATGAAAAAGTTGTTTCCTTGGCTGAAATAACCAAGTACCCATTTATTTGCCGTGAAGAAGGCTCGGGTACCAGGGAGGTCATGATTGAAAGTATGCATGCTGCCGGTATTAACAATGCTGATTTAAGTGTTTCGATGGAACTTGGTAGCCTGGAAGCAATTAAAGGCGCGGTTGAAGCCGGTATGGGGGTTTCAGTTCTGTCCAGTGCTACGATTGAGAAAGAATTAAAGCTGGGTACCCTGGTTGCGATTAAGTTAGACCCACCTTTAACCCGGCCGTTTTCCTTTGTGCATCAAAAACAAAAATTCAGAGTACGGGCAATGGATGAATTATTGAGTTTTGCGCGTAACTACTGCATAAAAAATCAATAGAATAAGGATACACTCTTGAGCCGGAGTGAAGAAAAACTTTTAAACCTGTATAAAGCCCTGCCTAAACAGGATCAGAAAAGCGTATTAGATTTTTGCTCTTTTCTCGTCGCACAAAACCCCGATGCTCAGAATCCTGATTTAAGGCTAGAAAATTCAACCCCAAAAGAAATACCACGCCCTGAAGCTGAGTCGGTGGTGCTTGCGATGCGGCGTTTATCGGATACTTATTTTATGCTCAATAAAGACGATCTTCTGCATGAAGCATCAGGTTTAATGTCACAACATATTTTGCATGGAAAGGATGCCGTTGAAGTGATTGATGAGCTTGAAGTTCTTTTTCTAAAATTTTATACCGCATTAAACGAGAATCAAAATAAAGATGGTCAATAAGGAAATGTGATGTATAAAACCTTAACCGAATGGTATCACCGCTATTTGTCTGACCCGCAGGCGGTTGTGCTTGCTTTTATTCTTATTTTTGGTTTTGCCATTATCATTTATCTGGGTGATATGTTAATGCCTGCCCTTGCGGCGCTGGTGATTGCCTATTTGTTAGAAGGTTTAGTGCGTTTTATGCTGTCGCATAATGCAAAAAGGATAAGCGCTGTTCTTCTTGTTTTTAGTACTTTTATAGCCTTTCTGGTTTTTTTCTTTGGCGGTGTGGTACCTCTCGTCTTTACCCAGTTAACCGAATTTTTAAAAGAAGTCCCTACGTATTTAGGGGCAGCGCAACAGGCATTAATGCAAATCCCTGAACATGTACCGTATATCACCGATGCACAAATTCGTGATCTTTTAGATGAGATTGATAAAGGCATTGCCAGTTTTGGGCAACAATTACTAACCGGTACTTTAGCATCCATTCCAGGTATTTTAACCGTCATCGTGTATGCGATTTTAGTACCCTTACTGGTATTCTTTTTTCTTAAAGATAAAGAACAAATTTTAAAATGGTGCTTTGCCTTTTTGCCCAAGCACCGCGATCTTATGTCGGATGTATGGGGTGATGTGGACAATCAAATTGGTAATTATATTCGAGGTAAGGTCTGGGAAATATTTATCGTTGGTGTGGCAACCTATATTGTATTTATTATTTTTGGCTTGAAATATGCGTTGTTATTAAGTGCGCTGGTAGGCTTGTCGGTGTTGATACCCTATATTGGCGCAACTGTTGTGTCGGTGCCGGTTGCTGCGATTGCTTATTTTCAATGGGGCGTTACGAGTGACTTCTGGTATTTAATGCTGGCGTATTTTATCGTTCAAGGACTTGATGGTAATGTGCTTGTACCGTTGTTATTTTCAGAAGTTGTTAACCTGCATCCTGTTGCAATTATTTTAAGTATATTATTTTTTGGTGGTTTATGGGGATTCTGGGGCGTATTCTTCGCCATACCATTAGGCACATTAGTCAACGCATTATTAATCGCCTGGCCTAGAATTGGGCGTGAGGAGCTGCAAGTATAAAAGATTATTAACCACAACGGTCACGAAGGCACCTAAAGGTTACAATTTTTTGATTTTACAAAACTTCCGAAGAATAATCCGCCAATCTCGATCGTTCACCTCGCATTAAGGTAACGTGGCCACTGTGTTGCCAGTGTTTAAATCTGTCGACAACATAGGTGAGCCCGGATGTGGTTTCGGTTAAGTAGGGGGTATCAATCTGCGAAACATTGCCTAAGCAAACAACTTTTGTATTGGGGCCCGCACGGGTAATTAAGGTTTTTAATTGTTTTGGTGTTAAATTTTGAGCTTCATCAATAATAATAAAACGATTTAAAAAAGTTCGGCCGCGCATAAAATTAACCGAGCGAATTTTAATATGGGTACTAAGTACGTCGTTAGTTGCCGCGCGTCCCCAGGCGCCGCCTTCAGAATTGGTTTGCGTAAGCACTTCCAGGTTGTCCATTAAGGCGCCCATCCACGGGGTCATTTTTTCTTCTTCGGTTCCGGGTAAAAACCCAATATCTTCGGCTACCGGCACGGTAACGCGGGTCATGATTATTTCACTGTAAATTTCTTTTTCGATAGTTTGTTGTAAGCCGGCAGCGAGTGTTAGTAAGGTTTTACCGGTTCCGGCTATGCCCATCAGCGAAACAAAATCAATATCGGGATTCATTAACAGGTTAAGTGCAAAATTTTGTTCCTGATTTCGAGCCTTAATACCCCACACGGCATTGTTGGGTTTTGAATAATCTTGGGTTGTTTCGATTACAGCCGAATCACCCTCGATAGATTTAACCCGGTAACTTACTTTATTGTGGTCGCTGTCGTTGTAGACAAAACTATTAGGGCTCCAGTCGCTAACATCGGGGCCTTTTATTTTATAAAAAGTATGACCATCTTCGGCCCAGGAATCCATTTCATTTGAATGCTTCTCCCAGAATGAATCATCTAATAAATGCAAGCCGGTATAGAGAAGGTCGGCATCTTCTAAAACCTTGTCATTAAAATATTCTTCAGAATGTATTCCAAGCACCGATGCCTTGATACGCATATTAATATCTTTAGAAACCAGTGTCAGTGCCGTGTTGGGAAGCGTTTTAGACAGGGCAACAATTGTATTTAAAATGGTATTATCAGGTAGGTGGCTTGGTAAATAATCAGGTAGTTCCGAGTCGTAAGCTTGTGTTTGAATAAATACCTTGCCATGAACAATCTCGCTTTTATCGGATGGATGTAAGTCGAGTGGTATTCCTTTACTAATATTTTCGGGGCCATGTTTCGATATTAAGTCATCTAAAAAACGGCTCGCCTGTCTTGCGTTGCGTGCCACTTCCGAGTTTCCTTTTTTATTTGTATCCAGCTCTTCTAATACCATCATAGGTATAAAAATATCGTGTTCGTGAAAGCGGAAGAGGGAAGATGGATCGTGCATTAACACATTCGAATCGAGAGCAAAAAGACGTTTTGTTGGTTTCAAATTTACTCCTTGAATTATATTTTAATATGCACAGTTACTTCGCTAACCCGCCATTCCCGCGCAGGCGGGAATCTATTTGCTATAAACTATCATGTAATGAAATATTGAAATAATATTTTACTCTACAATGATAGTGTTTTCTTTTAATAACTAACTAAAATTTAATATTCAGTATGGATTCCCGCCTACGTGGGAATGACGTGCCTTTTTTAAGTCTCATCACTGAATAATATACTTTAACTCTTTGTGATTAAATCCTGTATTACAATATTTATTGCCGGACAGTAGTGAAGCTTGTTGCGTGGATAACAGCATTGAGTTATTAACCTTTATTCAAAACCTTTACAGCCACAAGTACCTCATCAACATGTCCATCGACTTTAACTTTGCGCCATTCCTGACGAAGCTTGCCTTTTTCATCAATTAAAAAAGTACTGCGCTCAATGCCAAGTACTTTTTTACCATACATATTTTTCATTTTGATGACGTCAAATATTTTACAAAGCACTTCTTCCTTGTCTGATAGTAAATCAAACTTAAAGCCTTGTTTGGTTCTAAAGTTTTCGTGGGTTTTTATGCTGTCTCGAGACACACCTAAAATAATCGTGTTTTGTCGTTTGAATTTAGCTCGGTTAGCCTGAAAATCGACGCCTTCACGAGTGCAGCCTGGCGTATTGTCCTTCGGGTAAAAGTAAATAACAACGTTGCTGCCTTTAAGTGACGTCAGGGAAATATCCTGCTCGCCCGTTGCGGCTAGTTTAAATTTAGGTAGCGCTTTGTTAAGTACAGCTTTAGGCATAATTAATTGTCTTAGTGTGTTTTAAACGGTTCAATTAAGGCATCAAGGTTTAATTCATCACCAAATTCCAGGAAATCCTCGCGTAAACCTGGAATATGCATGTCGGTTGGAATTTCGATAGTCATCATCAGTGAAAACATTCTGGTGCCGGTGTGTGCGGCATTAAAACTTTCTGTTTGTAAGTCATGAATATTAATTTTGCGATGGTAGAAAAAGTCTGTTACCTGATGAACGATGCCTGGGTTATCCTGTGCCAGCACTTCAACGCAGTATGGAATGGCATTGGCCTGGTTACTGCGTTGTTCGGTGTGCTTAATTTGCAGAGTAATATTGAGTGATTCCTGCAAAGTGGGGAGTATTTGTTCAAGCTTTGCGACATTATTCCATTGCCCTTCTATTAACATAATAATGGCAAATTCACCGCCTAACAAACTCATTTGCGATTCACAAATGCTGCATTGCTGCTGAGTAACGGCTTCGGTTAAGCTCGCAACAAGGCCGGGTCTATCCTGACCTAGCGCGGTGATAACGAGTAAATTTTTGTTGTTTGACTCTAACGGACTAGTTTTTGAACTCATAGGCTAATTTGAAGGGTTTTGGCGGTCTTTGTCAACATTAAATCACCTCAGTTACAGATAAGGAATTTTGTGGTTATTCTTGGTCCTCACTTTCACGGAATTTAAGTAAAAATTTTTTATGCGCAGCTGAGGTTAAACAATGAGCTTAAACTTGAGATCGGCAAGGCGATCTTTATTTTAGCTCGTTCGCTGAGTGTAAAAAAGTTTGCAAGGTTTTTGAGATTCTTAGCTAAAACAGCTGAATTAGTCATTTAAGCTATAAAGTTATAATTAACAGTACCTTAAGTGATTATTATCGGGTTTTAGTTGAGCTTGATTGTGTCGTTTTACTTGAGTTTATAAGCACTCACAAGTACTATGTGCGATTCAATTTTTGTGGTCTGAATCGGAGTAAATTATGTCTTCAAATGTAATTCAAGGGAGTATTGTTGCCTTGGTTACACCTATGTTTGCCGATGGTCGTGTTGACGAAGAGTGCCTGGCAAATCTGGTTGAGTTCCATATCAAAAATGGCACCGATGCTATTGTGGCGATGGGGACCACCGGGGAATCCGCGACACTTAACGAAATCGAGCACTGCAAAGTTGTTAAGCAGATAGTGAATTTTGTAAATGGCCGCATTCCGGTTATTGCGGGTACCGGCTCAAATTCCACAACCGAGGCCATTCAATTAACGCAATGTGCCGCTGATGCCGGTGCCGATGCCTGTTTACTGGTGACGCCTTATTATAATAAACCGACCCAGGAAGGTTTATATCAGCATTTTAAAGCCATTGCCGAAGCGGTGAATATTCCACAAATTTTATACAATGTGCCGGGGCGGACTGCTGTTGATATGTTGCCCGAAATAGTTCAGCGTCTGGCTGCAATCAGTAATATTGTAGGGATTAAAGAAGCCACTGGTGACGTTGCGCGGGCGGTCGATATTATTTCGCGTTGTGCCGACAAAGCTATGTATGGTGACTTTTCGGTATACACGGGTGATGATGCTACTGCCATGGAAGCTATTCTAAAAGGCGTTAAAGGCGACATTTCAGTTACTGCAAACGTAGCGCCAAAAGCAATGCACGAAATGTGTGCCGCAGCTTTAGCTGGAGATGAAGCAACGGCAAGAAAAATTAACCAGGCGCTACTTGGATTGCATGACAAATTATTTGTCGAGGCGAATCCTATACCTGTTAAATGGGCATTGGCCGAAATGGGGTTAATTAAGGTGGGTCAGCGTTTACCGATGACTGTTTTATCTGAGCAATACCATGGTGTTGTACGAAAAGCTATGCAAGTTGCAGGCTTAAATTAATAATTATTTTAGTGTGGTTTTGAAATGTTGGCAGTAACCAAAAGTTATAAAGTTTTTTTGTTAAGTGTGTTTATTTTGGCCGTATCGGCGTGCTCATCAACACCTGACAGTGATGATAATTACAAAGGTATTTATTCATCAAAAACACCGAAAGATTATTCACTTGAAGTTCCCCCCGATTTAGTCGAACCGGATTCCAGCAATGCACTCATTTTGCCGACTTTATCTGAGCGCAGTGAAGCTGATTTAGTTTTAGCACGTTCTTCTTCAGGGGTTCGATTTGTACGTGAAGGGGATGTTTTCTGGTTGGAAATAAAGGGCAAACCAGATCAAATCTGGGGCCAAGTCCGAAACTTTTTTAAGGATCTTGGGTTTTCCTTTACTATTGATAGCCCGGTAAATGGCCTGCTTGAAACAAACTGGTTGGAAAACCGTATTGACACACCAAGTGGCTGGTTTATGTCAATGCTAAGCAAACTTGGTTCTACCGGTATCCGTGACAGATATCGGATTCGACTTGAACGTAGCGAAAAAGATGACGTTACCCTGATGTTTATTACCCATCAAGGTTTACAGGAACAGTCAAATAGTGACTGGGCCGGTTCCGATTTTAGTATCGTGTGGGAAATGAGAGATTCAGATCCTGAACTTGAAGCAGAAATGTTGCAACGCTTTCTTGTTTTTAGAGGCGTGGCTAAAGTCGATGCGAAACAAATTACGGCAGTTAAACATATCGCTGAGAGAGCAACATTAATTGAAGATAAAGCAGACAAATCATACCGTATCGAAGTGAATGAAATATTTTCTCGCACATGGCGTCGTATCAGTATTGCGCTGGATAGAATGGGGCTGGACATTGAAGACAGAAATCGCAGCGAGGGGATTTACTATATTAAAACAACGGAAGACTTCATTAAGGTTAATGAAGAAGATAAAAGCTGGTTTGCATCTATCTTTTCTTCTTCCGACGAGGCTATGCAGGTTGCAGCTTTTCAGTTAAGAGTCGAAGAAGTTGATGCTAAAACGGTTATCTCCATATTTGATCAAAGCGGTGAACGGGATAAAAGTAAAACCGGTTATTTTATTCTAAAGAAAATAAAAGACCATTTACGATAGGTTATTATTGGGCAGCTTAAGCTCAATAATAAAATTTAAACATGCCTTTTCCTGTATTAGAGTTTGCATCGTTAGGCAGTGGCAGTAAGGGTAATGCTACTTTAATCTCGGTAGCAAACACCTGTATTATGGTCGATTGTGGTTTTTCGATGCGCGAAATTGTAGCGCGTCTGGCGCAATATGGTAAACAGCCTGAGCAACTTACTGCGATACTACTCACGCATGAACACGCCGACCATATACGTGGAGCTGGTGCACTGTCACGTAAATACGGTATCGCTATCTGGTCGACTCGAGGCACGGCACAAGCGCAGGCTTTAGGTGAGTTAGGCCGACAATATTTTATTAATGCCGAAGAAGAATTTACGATAGGTGATATTTTTATAAAGGCCTATCCGGTACCGCACGATGCAAGAGAACCATGCCAGTTTGTATTTAGCAATGGCGAACACAAACTGGGTTTGTTAACCGATGTTGGTAAAGGTACGCCACATATTGTGGAACAACTGGCGGCATGTGATGCCTTACTACTGGAATGCAATCACGATCGTGAAATGTTATTTCAGGGTGACTACCCGCTGTCGTTAAAGCAGCGTGTTTCTGGTGACCTTGGGCATTTAAGTAATCAACAAGCGGCGGATATATTAACGCAGCTTGATACAAGTAAATTAAAATATATTGCAGCAATGCATTTAAGTGAAAATAATAACCAAACCGAACTTGCACGACAGGCTTTAAGCAAAGTATTGGGTTGGGAAGATAGTTGGGTGAATATAGCAGATCAGGAACTTGGTTTAGCCTGGCAACAACTTTAACTTACAATCTATTTGGAAAAAAAATGACTTCGATTACAAAACAAGAACAACGTTTTATCGGTAAAGCAAAAACAGTTTATGCCACCAATGAAGCAGACAAACTTATTTTACATTTTCGTAACGATACATCGGCCTTTGATGGCGAAAAAATTGAACAGCTGGCTCGTAAAGGCATGGTCAATAATTATTTTAATGCTTTTATTATGCAGCAGCTCGAAAAATCGGGTATTGCTACGCACTTTGAAGAACTTATCTCTGATGAAGAATCGGTTGTTAAAAATCTGGAAATGTTACCCATCGAATGTGTTGTACGGAATATTGCAACGGGTAGCCTGGTTAAACGCCTGGGTGTTGAAGATGGCATCGATTTAGTGCCACCGACATTCGAATTTTTTCTCAAAGATGACGCCCTGCATGACCCCATGATTAATGATTCTCATATCATTGCCTTTAACTGGGCAAAGCAGGAAGAAATTGAACAGATGAAAGTACTCACCTACCAGGTTAATGATGTGCTTAAAAAGCTTTTTGCCGATGCCGGTATGCTGCTTGTGGACTACAAACTGGAATATGGACGTTACAAAGGTGAGCTTATATTGGGTGATGAATTCAGTCCTGACGGTTGTCGTTTGTGGGACATGGAAACCCGAGAAAAGCTTGATAAAGACCGTTTTCGCCAGGGCCTGGGCGGGGTTGTAGAGGCTTATGAAGAAGTTGCCCATCGTTTGGGTGTGGTATTGCCTAATTAAGCCAAATTATCGTTAAAAGACTCAAATCTATATTTTAAGTTTTAAATCTTTGTTTTGGGTCTGGAAGCTGAGTTATTGCCCTTTTTAGGCTGCTTTTCTAAAGAATTTACTCAGATTGCCGTTAGGTAATCATAAGTTAAGTCTTATTGTTAGCGTCAATCTCAAGGGTGTCTGTAGTATGGTCAATTCAATTTCCAGGTTTTTTTCTGTATTTATGGCGAATTTTCGAATTAGCCATAAATTGTGGGCATCTACAGCATTTATGCTGATAGTTTTAAGCATTGTATCGGGCACAGCGGTGCTGAATTTTGCTCTTATTGAAGATGAAGTGTCCAGTATGGTGGATGAGAGCCAACCGATGATGTTGAAAGTGACCGAGTTTGAAGCGGCGATTGATGCTTCAAGTGTTGCCTTAGGCTTTTATTTATTGAGCAGTCATCCAAAAGATCTTCAGGCGTATGATGCCGCTTTAGCCCGAATGGCAAGTCTTTTCACCGAAGTAAGAGAGATGCCTCATATTAAAAATGAGCAGGAAACAGAAAAATTAGTCTCACGTTTAAATTTGCGCGTGCAAAAATTTTCTTCGTACCATAATAAAATGGTTGAACTTGCCAGTAATTTTAATTTGAATCAACCAGGTTTTATTGTCGCTAGAGATAAAATGGGTATACAGGCAACGACAATTCTGGGTAGCTTAACGCAAATGATTGAGACAGAAGATCTTGATGAAGGAATCGAGCGGGGTAAAGTATTGCTTGAGGTGGCAATTTTAAGGCAAACCTGGATGAATTTGTTGATAGCTAATCGTGCTTTTATGGCGATGCGTGGTGAGGGTGATATATTGAATCTTAAATTATATGCCCAGGGTTTTCAGGATGCGGTTGTTAAATTTGAAAAGAATGTGGGGTCGATGCTCAATTTTGAACAGGAGTCGGCACTGGAAGAAATTAAACGAGTGCTGCCTTCGTATATGGCCGGTTTGAAAGAATTAATCGCGGTGCATAGTAGCGATAAATGGCGAACCGATTCGTATTTAATGCGTACTGAAATTAGCCCCCTGGTTCGCTTGATTAAAAAAGATATTCAGGATCTGGTGGAATCACATCGTCAGTCAGTTGAAACAGGAAGCCGTGAAATATTAAGTAATGTGGTGGAAGCAAATAGCATTGTTTTGAGTATGCTTATCGTTGGTATTTTGATGGGGATTGGGGGAGCCTGGTTTGTTGGCCGTATGATTGTGAATCCCATTAATGAAACGGTCGAGGCAATGCACGATATTGCGGCCGGTAAAGGCGATTTAACCAAACGTCTTGAAGTAAAAGGCAAAGATGAAATTGCCGATTTATCAAAGGGTTTTAATGCCATCATTGAACGAATACATCGGACTATCCTTGACGTAACGGGTGCGACCGCACAACTGGCTACATCAGCAGAGCAATTATCGTCTACAGCGACTGTATCAGGTCAAAATGTTGCTGAAGAAAAGCAACAACTCGATCAAATTGCAACCGCGATGACCCAGGTATCGAGTAATGCGCAGGAGGTTGCGCAAAATGCAGATATCGCCGCAACGGGTACACAACAAGCTGACCAACAGGCATCCGAAGGACGAACAATTGTGTCACAAACAATGAGCGCAATTAATAGCCTGGCCTCTGAAGTGGAAAGTGCCTCGACAACCATAAAACAATTAGAAGCGGATACAGCGCAAATTGGAACCGTGGTTGAAGTTATTCAGGGCATCGCCGAACAAACAAATTTATTAGCGCTAAACGCAGCAATTGAAGCGGCGCGTGCCGGTGAACAAGGACGCGGCTTTGCTGTGGTCGCCGATGAAGTGCGTAGCCTCGCAACCCGTACCCAGCAGTCTACCCAAGAAATTCATGACATGATTGAACGCCTGCAAACGGGGGCACAGAATGCGGTTAAGGCAATGGACAATAGCAAAACTCAGGCAAGTTCAACGGTTGAAAAGGCGGCCGATGCCGATAATTCTTTAAGTCAGATATCAGAGTCGATTACCGAAGTGTCGTCAATGAATAGTCAGATAGCGGAAGCGGTTAGACAACAAGGACTGGTCACCGAAGAAATTAACAGTAATATTGTAACTCTCTCTACTGTTGCAGCTGAAACCGAATCGGGTGCGCGGCAAATTTCAACTTCAAGTGAAGAATTGTCAAACCTGGCATTTCAGTTACAGAGTATTGTTGGCAAGTTTAAAGTTTAAGTACTTGTTTTAAAACTAGTATGTGCAGGCTTTTGTGTGTTTAAATCAGCTGAATTGTAAAAAGTTTGATAATTAACAAGCTCGCGGCTATCAACCGGCGTGAAAATATAATAAGATTTCTCTGTTTTTGACAACCAAGTATAAGAAAATATGGCAACAAAATCCTACAATGCCGGTGATATTGAAGTATTAACCGGTTTAGAACCCGTGCGTAAACGCCCGGGAATGTACACTCAAACCGAAAGACCGAATCATTTAGCCCAGGAAGTTATCGACAATAGTGTCGATGAGGCGATGTCGGGTCATGCAAAATCAATTTATGTCAGTCTTTACAAGGACGGTTCCATCGAGGTTATTGACGATGGTCGTGGTATGCCGGTGGACAAACACCCGGAAGAAAAAGTGCCCGGTGTCGAGGTTATTCTTACCCGCCTACATTCGGGTGGTAAGTTTTCGAATGATAATTATCAGTTTTCTGGTGGTTTACACGGCGTTGGTGTTTCGGTTGTTAATGCTCTGTCGAAGAAACTCGAAGTAACGATTCGCCGTGATGGTAAAGAACATAAAATGGGCTTTGCCAATGGAGACAGGAAAACAAAATTAAAAGTCATTGGCGCGGTCGCAAAAAAAGAAACCGGCACAACCATTCGATTCTGGCCAGATGCCAAATTTTTTGATTCAATTAATTTTTCTATTTCACGTTTACGTCATGTTTTACGTGCTAAAGCGGTACTTTGCCCGGGTTTAACGGTTACTTTTTATGAGGAAAAAACCAACGAAGAAGAAACCTGGTTTTATGAAGACGGCCTGCAGGATTATTTAATTGATGAGATAGACGGTGCGGCTACTTTACCCGAAGAACCCTTTATGGGGAGCTTTGAAGGCAATCAGGAGCTGGTTGACTGGGCGGTCGTCTGGTTGCCCGAAGCCGGTGTTTTAGTTAACGAAAGCTATGTCAACCTAGTGCCGACAGCGCAAGGTGGTACCCATGTGAATGGTTTGCGCACGGGTTTAAGTGATGCCGTACGTGAGTTTTGCGAATTACGTAATTTGCTGCCGCGTGGCCTTAAAATAAGCCCGGATGATGTTTGGGATAAAGTTAATTTTATACTCTCGGTTAAATTAGCCGATCCGCAATTTAGTGGCCAAACCAAAGAACGTCTGTCTTCGCGTGAATGCGCGGCCTTTGTATCGGGTGTGGTTAAAGATGCCTTTGCAGTTTGGTTGAATAAACATATTCAAATGGGCGAGCAAATTGCCGAGTTGGCAATTAACAATGCGCAAAGCAGGATTAAGGCGGGTAAAAAGATTATCCGTAAAAAGGTCACTCAAGGGCCCGCCTTACCAGGTAAGTTAGCTGATTGCAGTGGCCAGGATTCAGAACGCAGTGAATTGTTTTTAGTCGAAGGGGATTCGGCGGGTGGTTCGGCCAAGCAAGGGCGAGACCGAGAATTTCAGGCGATTATGCCGTTGCGTGGTAAAATATTAAATACTTGGGAAGTGGAATCGACTCAGGTGCTCGCATCACAAGAGGTGCACGACATTTCGGTTGCGATTGGCGTCGACCCTGGTTCTGATAATTTAAAAGGCCTACGCTACAACAAAGTGATTATTCTTGCTGATGCGGATTCGGATGGGTTACATATTGCCACCTTACTGTGCGCCTTGTTTTTAAAACACTTTGGTAGCCTGGTTGCGGAAGGACATGTTTATGTTGCGATGCCTCCTTTGTATCGAGTTGATGTTGGTAAAGAAATGTTTTATGCCTTAGACGACGCCGAGCGGCAAGGTATTTTAGACCGCATCGAAGCAGAAAAGAAAAAAGGTAAAGTAAGTGTGACACGCTTTAAAGGTCTGGGTGAAATGAACCCTTTGCAACTACGTGAAACAACCATGTCACCCGATACGCGCCGTCTAGTACAGTTAACGATTGATTCAGTTGACGATGCACATCAAATGCTTGATATGTTGCTTGCTAAAAAACGTTCTGCGGATCGGCGTACCTGGTTAGAGACTAAGGGTGATATGGCTGAGGTTTAAGAAAATTAACCACAACGGGCACGGCGGACACCAAGCTTAACAATTATGCAAAGTGTGTGTTCTAAACAAGTGTTTTTTCGTTGTGCCCACCATGCTCGTTGTGGCTAGACGAATTTATTAAATATAGAAACGGTATAGATTGAATGGCAGCAAAAAAGAAAAAACAAACAAGATCGAAAAAGAAAAAGCAAAAAGACGATCTTGATTATAATGCAGGCTTTGATGCCGGCGTTGAACAGCTCTCGATTCGAGATTTTACCGAGCAGGCATACCTTAACTATTCCATGTACGTTATCCTGGATCGTGCCTTGCCGCATGTGGGTGATGGTTTAAAACCGGTACAACGGCGAATTATTTATGCCATGTCAGAGCTAGGTTTAAAAGCCAGTTCTAAGTTTAAAAAATCTGCACGAACGGTGGGTGATGTATTGGGTAAGTTTCACCCGCATGGTGATAGTGCCTGTTATGAAGCGATGGTGTTAATGGCACAGCCCTTTTCGTATCGTTATACCTTATTGGAAGGTCAGGGTAACTGGGGTTCTCCGGATGATCCGAAGTCATTTGCTGCAATGCGTTATACCGAGTCACGGCTTTCTCAATATGCCGATTTATTACTCGGTGAATTAGGCCTAGGCACGGTTGACTGGTCACCAAACTTTGATGGTTCACTTGATGAGCCTGTTATTCTGCCAGCACAAGTCCCCAACATTCTTATGAATGGTACCACCGGCATTGCGGTGGGTATGGCAACGGATATTCCGCCACATAATTTAAGCGAAGTATTAAAAGCCACCATTCACTTAATTGATAACCCGAATGCTAGAGTCAGCGACCTTTGTAAATATATCAAAGGGCCGGATTACCCCACCGATGCCGAAATTATTACCTCGCGTAAAGATATTAATGCGATGTATAAAAAAGGCGGGGGCAGTATTCGTATGCGTGCCGTTTACGAAAAAGACGGCGATGACATTATCGTTAATGCACTGCCGCATCAGGCTTCACCGGCAAAAATTCTTGAACAAATAGCCAGCCAGATGCAGGCAAAGAAATTACCGATGGTGGTTGATTTACGTGATGAATCTGACCATGAAAACCCAACTCGCCTAGTGGTGGTGCGTAAAAACAACGATGTCGATATCGATGAGTTAATGACGCACCTGTTTGCAACGACGGATCTTGAGCGCACTTATCGCGTCAATATGAACCTGATCGACCTTGAAGGCCGACCGGGTACCATGACGTTACTCGATATTTTGCGAAGCTGGTTAACGTTTAGAACAACTACCGTCACACGTCGATTACAAAATCGTTTAGATAAAGTAAATAAACGTATACATTTATTAGCGGCTTCGTTAATAGCTTTTTTGAATATTGATGAAGTTATACGAATTATTCGCAAAGAAGAAAAACCAAAAGAAAAATTAATTAAGCGTTTTAAGTTAGATGAAATACAAGCGGATTATATTTTAGATACACGCTTACGTCAGTTAGCCCGTCTTGAAGAAATGAAAATTAAAGCCGAGCAAAAAGAATTACGCACAGAAGGTACCGAGCTTGAAAAAATATTAGGCTCTAAAGCACGTTTAAAATCTCTTATAAAGAATGAACTAAAAACTATTTTAGAAAACTACGGCGATAAGCGTCGTTGTAAAATTGTAGAGCGTGATGCTGCAGTTGCCTTGGATGAAGCATCGCTTGTAAGTGCTGAACCGATCACCATTATTATGTCGCAAAAAGGACTAGTACGGGCAGGTAAAGGTCACGAGATTGATGCTTACGAATTAAATTACAAAGCAGGCGATGCCTGTCAGGCCAGTGCCTATGGTATGAGTAATCAACTGGTATTGTTTATTGATTCATCGGGTCGAACTTATTCAACTTTAGGCCATACTCTGCCTTCTGCTCGCGGCCAGGGTGAGCCATTATCCGGTCGCTTTACCCCACCGCCGGGCGCAAGTTTTTGTGGTGTGATGGCAGGTGATCCTGAACAACTGTTTTTGTTGGCAACTGACGCCGGGTTTGGTTTTGTCATTTCATTAGAAGAAATGATTACCAAAAATAAAAAAGGTAAATCAATAATGAAAGTGCCTGAAGGTGCAACTGTTTTGCCGCCGGTACCCGTCAGTGACATGGAAACAAATTGGGTGGTTGCCGCAACCAATGATGGTAAAATGCTTATTCATCATATTGCCGAATTACCGCAGTTACCTAAAGGTAAGGGCATTAAAATATTAAATATTCCGGCAGATAAGGCTAAAAAGCATACCGAGTATTTATCGGCGATTACCGTTATAAATGAAGATGATACTTTATCCATATTCTCATCTACCAGGCATAAAATTTTCGATGCTGCCGACATGCAGGATTATGAAGGTGAACGTGCTCAACGTGGCCGTAAATTACCGCAAGGTTATCGCAACGTATGGCGCCTGGCACCGGTTGTGGAAGTTGAAGAAGAATAAGGTTTATATATTTTTTTGACTTAAAAGGAGGAGATAAACTTCCCCCTTTTTTTATACAGGATATTTATTTTTTAAAGTTTTGTTTTACAGTATTCTTAATGGATGTTAAGTTTATCTCTGAATGTTTCAGTTTATATCGTCTGGCTAATTATATTCTATTAAATGCAATAGTTTCATTTAAGTAAAGGAGTGCTTTATGTTTGCTAATATTAAAAATATTTTCTGGATTTTAATTTTTAGCTTTTGGAGTCAATCAATCTTTGCCGCTAGTAGTGGGGATATTGTCGATGGTTTTACCGAGTTTCTGGTTGAACGAGCTAATGCAAATTTAGTTGCGGTGGTCGAAAGGCGATTAAAAGACGATGAAAATTTTCAATGTTACTTTCCCGGTACCTATCAAAAAGTTAATGCTATCAAACTGGAAAACTTATTTATTTCAAAAAATTATTGGGAAAATAGTTTAGAAAAAGATTTACAGGCATTAATTTATCGCTCAGTTTTACGTGAAATTCAGTTGGCAGTTGGCTCTTTAGATAGATTTAAGAATATCGATAAAATAATTGAGGTTATGCAATATTTTGAGTATGAATATAAAGGCCAGAAATATCCTATTACTTTTATAAACTTTAGTTGGTCAGACGATCTGCGAAATGAAGTAAGCGGTTTCAGTCTTACTTTAGCCGGTCTGTCTAAATTAAAAATTAATAAAAAATTAATTGATAAAAATGTCTGTCAGATTGAAGTTGGAACTAAGGAGCAGTTAAAGGATTCATTAGATAATTATTTTAAGGTGGCTAAAGAATTAAGGATTTGGTTAAAGCATATTAAAAAATATGGCGAAAACTTAAAAATAACAAAAAAGGGGGTCTATGCTCTTATTTGTAAACCCAAAAATCTGAATAAACAGGAATGTGATAAAATTGATTCAGAAAAGCTGGCCTTGTTAGGCGTTTTATTAAAGGAAAAAGAAATTGCGAATATTTTTAAAGCCATTGCAATTGGGGAGCGAGTAAACAAGGCTTACACGGATATTGATAAACTTGATACAAAACAAAAATTAACTTTGACGGCGGTAGGCCTGTCATTGCCTTTGCTTAAACACCGCTTATTTCCTGGTAAGGATATTAATGAAATTAAAAAAATCATTGAAGGTATTCCATCAGCGGGTATAAAGGAAAAACAACAAATTATAAATGTAATGGCTGAAATAAAGCAGAAAACCGAAAAAGATGACGTAGATCGGATTCGGATTTTGCGTCAGTTACGAAAATTTGTAGATTCCAAAAAGTCTTATACTGAGCGTTCATTAATCGGCCTTGATTTGCTAAGAGAATCCGGTAAGTTTGATGTGTCTAGTTATGAACGCTTGCAAAAATCGGTAATGTTTTTCTCTTCAATTGCCGATGCAGACAACAAAGATGCGGTGAAAAATATTTTAACAGCTTATACCTTACCCGCGGTTAGCTTTAGTGAAAAACGTAAACAGGGTTCGGGTATTTTTATTAGTAGTTATCTAGGTTTTGTGGCATCAGATTTTGATACCTATTCATCAAGCGAGCGCGCGTCAAGCGGTGGTTTATTTGCACCGATTGGTGTTGAGTATAATTATGGTCTTGCAAGCGGTGGTTCATGGTCGGTTATGTTATCGCCTATTGATATGGCTTATCCTATCAACCTAAAGTTAAATGGCATAAAAGAAAAAGTTGATCTTGATGAGATTATTGCACCTTCGCTAACCGTTGCTTATGGTTTTGAGAACTATCCATTAAATATAGGCTTAGGTTACCAGCGTGGTCGAACCTTGGGTGATATAGGTAAGGCCGAGGATAGTTTTCTATTATTTATCAGCTTTGATATGCCATTGTTTAGATTATATTAGTGGTTAAATAGGATAATATAATTATTCGGCAAACTTCGTTCTGAGTTCAGGGACGCGGTTTAACTTAAAATAGTACAAATGGTTTGTTGTCTCTCTTCAATGACAGGTTGTTGTTTTTTTATCAACGGTGTTTGTGAATTCCATTCTAAGCAATATCCCCCTTATCTTGCCCCAAGCTTACATAGAGTTAGTCTACATTATTCTTTTATAAAATTACTGGATTAAAATATAGTTATGCAGATGTTGTCTTTTTAGCCATAAAAATGTATTAATGTCCGTGGAATAAAAATATTTAGTACACGGATTAGCTGAGCGTATAACGTCAGCGTACAAACAATTAATTTTATAAAAAATATAATCTAATTTCTGTAGGAGGATACAACAATGGTGTATACCAAAAAATCGCCTGCCTTATTCATAATCGGCGTTATAATGCTTGTTATCTGGTATTTAGCAGATAGCGGTATGCTTGCCCCGTACATTGAACATCTCTCGCACGGCAAGAAATATAAATACGGTTCAGAACTCACATCCATTCCCTTGTACTTTGGTATCGTTGCAGCAGCTATCGGTATCTGGCAATGGTTTGGCAAACACACCAAAGGTGACTGGGATTATTACTCATCGAGTATTGCGGGTGGTATGTTTATTCTGTTAATTGCAATGCTGGTGCGTTGGTTTATCGCTCCGGAAATAGCTGGTGTTAGTATCAGTCTGGGTAAAGTCGGAGATACCGGAAAATACATACATAAATTATTAGGTTTAAATTATGTAGTGCTTGGTATTGTTACGGGTTTGATTATCGTCAACGCGTTTAAGATTCCGGCCTGGGCTGAAAATGGGGTGCGTTTATCACGCCTGGGTTTAAAAACGGGTGTTATTTTACTGGGTACTTTATACAGTGCGGCAGAATTAACTAATCTTGGTGGTTTATCTATTATTATGATTGGTTTCTTTGTCTTAGGCTCGGTTGGCATGGTGCTCTGGATAGGTGCGCGACGTAACATTCCTAACTCTATGGGTGGGGTACTTTCTGCCGGTATGGGTGTGTGTGGTGTGTCCGCAACCGTTGCTACAGCGCCTGTCGTACAAGCCAAGTCGGTCGAAATTGCTTATACCATTGGTACTATCCTGTTGTGGGGGGTAGGTTGCATGTTTGTATTCCCTATTATTGGTCAAACACTTGATATGAGCTACGTACAGTTCGGTGCCTGGGCCGGAACCGGCATCCTGAACTCAGCGCAAGTGGCTGGTGCAGCACTGGCTTTCCAACCCGATGGTATTGAAACATTGAAGGTTGCTGAAATCTTTAATATTACACGGGTACTGGTATTGCCTATTATCGTGTTGTGGTTAGCTGTCTGGTATGTGCAACGTGAAGGTGAGCAAGCCGAAAAAGTAAATGTCGGTGCAATTATCTTCCAGAAGTTTCCGGTGTTTGTATTAGGCTTTATTTTACTGTTCGCTTTATCAACAACGGGTATGTTTGCACCAGCACAGCATTACAAAGGTAAATATTTTGATAACACCATTGTAAAACCAGAGAAAATGTTGACTGAAGTAAAAACAGCTGCATTGCTGGCTGAGTTTGACAAAATCGAACGCAATGATCGTAAAGCAGCAGTACAGCGCTTAATTGACAACGGCAAAATCATGTCGGTTGATGACGATACCGCTATTCGTGGTTTAGTTAAGGCCAAAGTGATGTCTAAGAAACAAAATAAAATCCTTAAAGGTGCGCATAAGGCGGTACGACATACGGCGAAAAAAGTGAAAGCTTTCCGTCAATGGATTACCTGGTTATTTGCTTTTGGGCTGGTCGGACTTGGTATGCAAATTACCATTAAATCAATGAAGCAAGCGGGTGGACAACCAGCAATTATTGGCGGCATTGTCGGATTTACTAAAGCAGCCTTATCACTTATCGTGGTAATGATGCTTATTGATACAACAATTTAAGAGAGGTATTAAAAATGAGTGAAGAAGAAGAACAAAAATACGATCGAGGTTCATCGCTGTCCATCTTTGGTAGTGATCGAAGAGAAGACTTTATGGCGCTCGCTTTTGCGTTAATAATTGCCTTCGCTGTTTACCTGGTTTATTAAAAATAAATCTAACGTCAACTCTACCGGCGTCCGCTTAAAAAGGGCGCCGGTCTTTATGAAGGTAGTTAAAGATGAGTGCACAGAATTCAGTTTTATTAGCAAGCCATGGTACCGAAGGTGCGATGGCAGCAGAACAAATAGCCATTAAAATGTGTTGTGAGCAAGATGCCGGTTTACATCATTTAATTGTTGTACCCTCGTTCTGGAAGGATATGACCGGCGATGACTGGCTTAATAATGGTTCGACGCGTAATACGTTTCGCCGTTATCTGGAGTCAACATTAGAAAAAGAAATTGACGAACATATTGAACGGGTACATAAATTAGCAGAAGAAAAAGGCTTGCATTATACAAATGAAATTGTAATTGGTGAACCCGATGAGTGTTTGCTTAAGTCAGTAAAAGAAAAAGATTATGAGCTTGTGGTTGTAGGGTCACCTCGGCCTAAAGGTAAATCAGGCTTGCGTTCTCGAATGATAACCAAACCCGTTAGCCGAACCCTGGAAACAAAAATACTAATGGTGCCTTATCCCTGTGAATAATATTGCAATGGAACCTGCTAAGAGTATAAATGTGGATGAAAAACAAAATGCATCGGTTGATGAAAAGGATGCGGCCTGGGCGACTATTAATACACCATTGCATGTTGATGCATTATTAGTATTTGTTCAGGATGTCGAGCGTTTGTTTCGCATTAATCCAATGCTTGAATTTAAACAGTGGGAGACTTTGGGCGGTTCGAGTTACTTTATGTCCGGTCGAAATATTAGTCAGGAAACCCCTTTCAAATTCAGTACAAAACTGCATGTTTCTCAAAAAACCAATGGTATTGAGATTGAATATGAAGATGGAATAAAAGTGCATACATTGATTCAAGTTGAGCCGATTGTTCTGGAAAATGGCAAGCCGGGCTCAAAATTAACAATAACGGATTCTTATGCTGAGCTTGATAATGACAGCAAAATAGATGAAGTTGATAAAAGCCTGGTTATTTGGGCAACTGATTTACAGCGTTATTTTGTTAACTGGCGTCGTTGGTCAGGTGTTAAATTTTGGCGGTGGTATATGCAACGAGTCTGGCTGCCAATGAAGCCAACAGGTCGCCGGATAACCTATATGCTGTTGTGGATTTCCGTGGTTGAAGTTGCCCTTATTATTTTAGGAGTGGCGATTTACTTTGCTGAGTATACCTAAGCAGGTTTTATATATCGGCTCACTGCTGTCCCGTTTGTCCCGTTAACTTATGAATAAGATGTTTTTATGAGGCCTATTTAAGTAGTAAAAGAAAACATTAACTTCCTGGATATGACATGAGTGTGAGTTTGTCATTGCGAGTGATAGCGCGGCAATCTTGCTGGAATATACCCCATATAAACAAGATTGCCGCGCTATTGCTCGCAATGACCAGGCTTTCTATATTCAAAGCAGGGGCTTAAAGTTAACGGGACAGCAGTAATATCGGCTCTATCTCTTTGATTTAAATGAAAGAAGTGGTTACGCTTACTTTCACCTGCCTTTTAAAAAATTTCATGCAATGAAAATTCTCTTCTATACCAATGTATAAGGGAAATTCAATATGCTATTTCATTTGTAATCCTCGAAAAATAATCAGCAATAAATAGACAATCTAATTAAAGATTTGCTATTTTTGTCCGATTGATATGGTTAGTTCTTATTTTTTTTAAATCTATATTTAAATCGGTATGAGGGTTCAATTAGTGAAAGCAGCGGCAGTTAAGCTACTTAAAAATGATTTGTTTTTAATGTTAATGCAGGGCGTTTTTATGTATATCGCTTTATTTGCCATTATTATCGTGACCCTTAAAATTCCACCTGATGATATTCTCGATTCAGGCTTGGATGAAATTATTTTAGTTTTTGAAGATTATGATTAAATTTTTAGTCGGGATATAGTGAGTTATGACATCCATGTCGACAATCTGCTATATGTTTAAAGATTAAACTGCCTCAATTTTTTTCAACTGTTCAGATAAACTATCGAGTGTCGATTTAAACGCTGCGAGTTTTTCTTTTTCCTTGTTTACAACGGCTTCAGGCGCTTTGTCTACAAACTTCGAATTCGATAATTTAGCTTCAATGCGTCTTATCTGCTCGTTTTGTTTATCCATTTCTTTTTGCAAGCGCATTTTTTCTGCTTCAACATCGATAATACCAGCCATGGGAATAAGAATTTTCATTTCACCGACCAGAGCGGTTGCTGATTCGGGTGCATCGTCGCTTGCACTTAGCCAGGTGATGGCTTCTATTTTGGCTAACTCTTCCAGGTAATGTTTATTATTTTCAATGCGTTGTTTGTCCTGAGCTGATCCATTTTGAATTAAAACTGATAAGGCTTTGCTCGGTTTAATATCGTAACCACTGCGAATTTTTCTGACGCCTAAAATAAATTCTTTAACCCACTCAAGTTCTTCAATGGCAGCATTATCAATTTTAGCTGCATCGGCTTCGGGGTAGGCCTGGCGCATAATGCTGGTGTGTACTTTTGTATCGACGCCGGCCAGTGGCGCTACGCGTTGCCAAATTTCTTCGGTGATATACGGCATTATCGGATGGGTTAAACGTAGTAGGCTTTCAAGTACACGCACAAGCGTTTGGCGTGTACCGCGTTTAGCTGCTTCACTGCTGTCACCCATTAATACCGGCTTGGATAATTCCAGGTACCAGCCACAGTATTCGTTCCAGATAAATTCATAAAGTGTATTGGCCATAATATCGAGCCGGTAGTTTTTAACGGCTTTTTCAATTTCGGTTTCGACATGTTGCAGTTGTGCAATAACCCACTTGTCTGCAATGCTAAGTTCAATGTCGGCGTCTTTATCAATACCGCAATCATGTTCTTCGGTGTTCATTAATACGTAACGCGCCGCATTCCATATTTTATTACAGAAGTTTCGATAACCTTCGGTACGTGCAAGATCAAAATTGATGTCGCGGCCAGTTGACGCCATAGCGGCAAAGGTAAAACGCAATGCATCCGTGCCATAGGCCTGAATACCATTGGGGAAATCCTTGCGGGTTTGTTTTATTATTTTGGGTGCCATTTCTGGTTGCATTAAACCGGTGGAACGCTTTTCGACCAGTGTTTCCAGGTCAATACCGTCAATAAGGTCGATAGGATCGAGTACATTACCTTTTGATTTCGACATTTTCTGGCCGTGACTATCACGTACCAGGCCATGTATATAAACTTCTTTAAACGGAACCTTGCCGGTGAATTTTAAGCCCATCATAATCATTCTGGCAACCCAGAAGAAAATAATATCGAAGCCGGTAACCAGTACATTGGTTGGGTAGAAGGTATCAAGCATGGCCTGGGTGTCGGCATCTTTTGCCGGCCAGCCCAGTGTTGAGAAAGGCCATAGGGCTGACGAGAACCAGGTATCTAAAACATCTTCGTCCTGGGTTAGTTTAATAGTGTCATCGAGTTTATATTTTTCTCGAACTTCAGCTTCGTCGCGTGCAACGTATATTTTGTCTTGTTCGTCATACCAGGCAGGAATACGATGCCCCCACCAGATTTGACGGCTAATACACCAGTCCTGGATATTATTCATCCAGTCGTAGTAGGTGTTTTTCCAGTTGTCGGGTATAAATTTAATGTCACCATCTTGCACGGCTTTAATGGCGGGTTCAGCCAGAGGTGCTATTTTTACATACCATTGATCGGTTAAGAACGGTTCAACCACCGAGCCTGAGCGATCACCGCGTGGCACCATCAATTTGTGATCGTCAATTTTTTCGAGCAGATCGAGTTCTTTTAAATCGGCAACAATTTGTTTACGCGCCACATAGCGATCCAGGCCGCGATATTTTTCGGGTACCTCATCATTCAGTTCGGCATTAATGGTTAAGATGTTATACAACGGCAGGTCGTGGCGTTTGCCCATTTCATAATCGTTAAAATCATGTGCTGGAGTAATTTTAACGCAGCCGGTTCCAAATTCCGGGTCGACATAATCGTCCGCAATAATGGGTATTTTACGACCGACAAAAGGCAGGGTAATGGTTTTGCCAATCAGTTGTTGGTAGCGCTCATCGTCTGGATGCACTGCAACCGCTGAATCGCCCAACATAGTTTCGGGGCGGGTAGTGGCAACCACTAAATGGCCGGAACCATCGCTGAGCGGATAACGCATATGCCAGAGGTGGCCGTTTTCTTCTTCGGATATTACTTCTAAATCAGACACCGCGGTATGCAGTACCGGGTCCCAGTTTACCAGTCGTTTGCCACGATAAATTAAATCATCTTCAAATAATTTAACAAAAACTTCGCGTACGGCATCGCTTAAGCCTTCGTCCATGGTAAAGCGTTCTCGATTCCAGTCGACCGAGGAACCCATGCGGCGAAGTTGTTGAGTAATGGCGCCACCTGAATGTTCTTTCCAGTCCCAGATTTTTTCGATAAATTTGTCGCGGCCAAGATCATGGCGGGTTTTGCCATCGGCTTTAAGCTGACGTTCTACTACCATTTGTGTGGCGATACCGGCATGGTCGGTGCCAGCTTGCCATAATGTGTTATAGCCTTTCATGCGATGGTAGCGGGTGAGTGTATCCATGACCGTATTGTTAAAACCATGCCCCATGTGCAAACTGCCAGTGACATTGGGAGGCGGAATCATAATGCAATAGGGTTCAGCATTGGACTGAGCCGGATTTTGGGGGGCAAAATGCTGTTGTTTTTCCCATTTTTCATACCAGCTTTGTTCAATGGCATGCGGGTTATAGGTTTTTTCCATACGAGTCAGACTACTTTAATATTGGGTTGTGAAATAATGGGTTAATTAATCTGAACTCTGGATAAGAAATTCAGTGGTTATTCACCGGACAGGAAAGTGGGATTGCCAAATAAAGACACGCAAAACATGCCATCCCTGGCTGCTCGACTACCGCGTCCTTGCAGCAGACGCTCTTTATTTGGCAATCCCACTTCCCTGTCCTTGCATTAGTGGGTGTTAATGGCCAGCTGTTTTATCCTGAGTTCGGGTTAATTATACCCGACTCACCAGGGTTGCACTACATCGTGAAGCGGAGAACGTGTTAAAATTTGTAGATGACATTTTTATCAAGAAACACACTAAAACGACAGCCGACTGAATGGCTGAATATTGCAATTATTGTCAGTTTACTTATTCGAGTGGCGGTTGCGTACTGGTTGCCGCTTACCGGGGATGAAGCCTATTTTGTTACCTGGGGCAAGAATCTAGATTACGGATATTATGATCATCCGCCAATGGTTGGCTGGTTTTTAAGTTTTATGCTGCTTTTTAGTGATGCGGTAGTATGGTTGCGCTTACCGGGTATTTTAATGTTTACCTTTATGGGCATTGCGATATACCGTTTACTGAAAACCACCGATGAACAAAAGGCAGTATTGGCAGCGGCTATATTTTTATTTGCACCGCTTAATTTATTGTCGGTGTTAATTACCACTGATACGCCCTTAATTTTATTTTCTTTTATCTCGGCAATTTACTTTTATCAAGCCCAGCAAGACGATAATTTTAAGAAATATCTGCTTGCCGGTTTGTTTTTGGGGCTAGCCTTTTATTCTAAATTTTTTGCCGGGCTACTAGGGGTAGCTTATTTATTTTATGTCGTGTTTTTTATTCGTACGCAGCGTGGCTTTAAACCTTATACCGGCATACTGCTTGTCTTGTTGGGGGTAAGCCCGTTTATTATTTTAAATTTAGTCTGGAATTATAATAACTGTTGGAATAATTATTTATTTAATTTACTTAACCGAACGTCAGATGCACAGTTTTCGTTGTCAACACTGGGAATTTACCTGGCTATATTAGCGTATTTAATCACTCCGCCAGTTATCTGGTATGGTTTTAAGCTACCCAAAATAAAATATACACAATTTCTCAAACAGCGCTTAGGTGTGTTCCTCGGATTATTTGCGATACCGCTGGTTTTATTTTTATTCCTGTCCCTGTTTAAAAAGATAGGCTTGCACTGGCTGCTTAGTTTTTATCCCTTTATGTTTGTTGCAATAGGGTATTTGTTTAATACTTCGCAACTACAAAAAACGATTAAGTTTATGATTCCTTTTTCAGTCCTACATTTGGGTCTTATCGCTTTTATTTTGATCGGTGCACCCGGCATATTTGAAAAAAATGAAAATACGTATAAAGATGTCATTTACGGCATTGAAAATGATGTCATCCTTGAAAAATTGTCGGCCTACCGAGACGATTATATTTTTGCAACCGATAGCTATGTTGAATCGGCATTGCTGTCTTATACATCGCGTGAGCATGTTATTGTTCTGGGGCATGGTTCCCACCATGCGAGAGAAGATGACAAGCGAACCGACTTTAGAAAGCTTGAAGGAAAAAATATTTTACTGGTTTCATATACTAAAGACCTGGACTATTTGCATGATTTTTTCGATAGTGTCGAAATTAAGCCGCTTAAAATAGATAAAGCAACATTCTATTATGCTTTAGGTAAAGGGTTTCAATATAAAGGATATCGGCAAACGGTTATTCAAAATGCATTAGACCGTTATTATCGTATTCCGAGTTGGTTGCCTACGGGACAATGTTATATGAATGAAATGTATCGCTAGCTCATTATCGTATAAATACTTAAGTTTAAATTTTATTGTCCGATAACAGATTATTAATAATGAAGGTTTTTAGATAGATGCGTTTCTGGTTGAATCATGCTTTTATTCCATTGATTGCTTTTATTTTTTTACTGTTGGTTTTTGAACTTTACTCGTTAGATATATCAATAGCAAAGTTATTCTTTAATACAGAATTAAATAAATGGTATTTTGGTGACGATTGGTGGACAGTCACACTGATTCACAAGTGGGGAAGAAACTTAATTGCTTTAATTGCTTTAAGCGTAATATTGGCTTTAATTTTAAGTTTTTTTAGCCATAAAATAAGGAAATATAACGTTGCTCTTTTTTATATTTTGACAACTATTTTGTTAGCAACAGGAACTGTTGCGGGTTTAAAACATCTTACTAATGTTGACTGCCCATGGGATTTGACCGTGTTTAATGGTTCTCAACCCTATTTTCATATATTTGCAGATAAGTCCGCTAAATTAATTAAAGGTGGTTGTTTCCCCGGTGGCCATTCCTCTGGTGGGTTTTCGCTATTATTATTTTACTTTTTATTACGAGATTACAATAAACGTTATGCCTATATTGCATTAGGTCTGACGATTTGTATTGGCAGTCTTTTTGGTTTTGGGCAATGGGTGCGTGGAGCGCATTTTGTTTCTCATGATATAACGTCTGCAATGATAAGCTGGTTTAGTGCGTTAATATTGTATAAACTTTTTTATCAGTCGTGGGCAATTCAGCGTTCTGTTTATAGCGAGTCTGTATAGGCTTCAGGCTATTAATTCAGAATTTCTTTTTTTATGCCTTCTATCTTCAAACTTATTTTTTCTTTTAAGTTCTTTTCAAGTGAGACCATTGTTTTCATCAGGTCTTCTCTTAGCGATAGCTCCAGGTCTAGTTGAAAATTATCGAGTGCGTCTATGAGTAAATTTTTTTGTGTTAAGCTTGATAGACTTTCCTTAGCCTGATTTTTCTTTTCAGTTTCAAGCGGTTTGAAAACCGATGTTTCGATATTCTGCGTTGTTAGAGTAGAGGTTGATTTTGCTTGAGGTGCTTTTGTTGGGCTGGATTTTTCTGGACTGGTTTTTTTGGGACTAAATTTATTGGTAGTATTTTCTGCTTCAAAAATAGAATCAAGCTCGGGAATATTCATGAAGCTGTCTGAATTCTCGGGTTCAATCACCTGGTCAAGAATAGGTACAATCTCTTCTTCTTCCTTGTTTTTCATATGGTGTAGGGTTTTGGTATCATGGAGTGTATTGGTATTGGCGATTGAAATGCTTTCGCGTGCTGCATTAAGCTTGCTTTCGCTTTGTTCAAGCAGCCCCTTAATGGATTCAAGCGTTGACATTAGATCATCTTGATCCTTTTCTATGGTCTCACTTGGTGAAAACTTCGTTGTTTTCTTTTGAGATGTTTTTTCAGTTTTTTTATTTGGCATTTTATATGCTGCTTAGCGTGGGGTGCTTGCCCTGACAACACTATTTAATATTATGAGTATTGATAATATACCCTCTATCGTTATAAAAAGTGTAGTGTTTTCTCGATAAATCACGCTGTCCTTCGTTATTTGTGACAATTTCTATGACGCGATTAAAGCGACCGAAAAAAGCGGGAATTTTGTTATCCAGATTAATGAGTAAATCAAAGTTTTTTTCCGGCTCAATATCGTGGCCAATTAATATTGGTGCTGTCCGCTGGCTTGATTTTTCACTATTGTAAAGCTGATGAGGAATAAAGCTTTGTTCTTTGAACGTCCAAAGTAGTTTATCTATTTCCTGACCGTGTTGTTCGGTTTGAGTATGGATAAAGGTGGCAAGTCTGGAATGACTGGCCTTTTCCGATAGCCTGCAAGCCAGCTGATCTCGTATGCTGATGTCGCTGGATTCTGAAATATAGAAATCAATGCTGGTCACGGTTTTGTGTCTCTGGTATTTATATTGCGGGTCACTGCTGCCCTGTTAACTTAAACTTAATGCAGCCGAAATGTAAGTAATGCCTACGTTTATACTAATACTAACGCCGCCGGACATGGAATTGCTGAGGCTGACTAACGGACTCGCTATTTGCCATCCATGGCTCGCTCGACTGCCGCGTCCGTGCGGCAGACGGTCCGTTTGTCAGCCTCACCAATCCCATATCCTATTTTTATGCTCACTTCAAAAGTTAACGGGACAGCCGTGATTTCTGGTATTTATTATTTCTGGTTCATTAAATACTGTGTTAGTAAGGGAACCGGGCGACCCGTGGCACCTTTTTTAGCACCGCTATGCCATGCTACACCGGCAATATCGATATGCGCCCATTTATATTTTTTAGTGAATCGTGCCAGGAAGCAGGCGGCGGTGATAGTGCCGGCTGAACGCCCACCAATATTGGCCATATCGGCAAAATTACTTTTAAGCTGCTCCTGATATTCTTCCCATAATGGCATTTGCCAGGTTCGATCACCGCTGCTAGTACCCGCTTTTAGTATGTCCTGGGCGAGTTTATCGTTATTACTCAGTACCGCACTGCAATGGCTGCCGAGGGCTATTACACAGGCACCGGTGAGCGTAGCGGTATCGATAACAGTTTTTGGGTTAAATTTTTCAGCATAAGTAAGGGCGTCGCATAAAATAAGACGGCCTTCGGCGTCAGTATTTAAAATTTCGATGGTTTGCCCAGACATACTGGTGACAATATCCCCCGGTCGGGTGGCGGCACCATCGGGCATATTTTCGACGCTGGGCACAATGGCGACTACGTTGATGGCTAATTTTAGTTGTGATACGGCTGCCATAGTGCCAATAACACCGGCTGCACCACACATGTCGAATTTCATTTCATCCATGGCGCTACCCGGTTTAAGTGAAATACCGCCGGTATCGAACGTGACCCCTTTGCCGACCAGCACATAGGGTTTATCTTTGGCTTTAGCGCCTTTGTACTCTATAACAATTAATTTGGCCGGTTGGCGGCTACCTTCCGAAACTGAAAGCAGCGAGCCCATCTTGAGTTTTTTCATATCGGCTTCACTCAGTACGGTGACTTTCGTTTTTTTACAGCTTTTAGACTGTTGTATTGCCTGCTTGGCCAAATAAGAAGGGGTGCAAATATTGCCGGGCAAGTTACCGAGACGGCGCGCAATATCCATGCCCGCTGCAATGGCGGTTGCGGTGCTAAGTGCCAGCTTGGCCTTTGCGCTGTCGCGCTTGTTTTGAAAATCGAGGGTAATAGTTTTTAAAGCTGCGGTTTTTGAGGGCTTACTTTTGAGTTCGTCAAAGCTATAGCTGGCTTCGAGCAGGGCTTCACTGGCATGGCGTATTTTCTCTGCATTGTCGGCATCTTTAATGGCCAGCTCGCTACTATAGATGACAGCATCTTTTATATTGGCTTTTTTGAGCGCATTAAGAATATGGCCATGAATTTTTCTAAATGATTTTAAGC
>VAPM010712750.1_pt1 | contig 50775 bp, 43 predicted proteins | sample 3395091 | NCBI WGS metagenome assembly VAPM01 (sample SAMN08290445, study PRJNA428436) | hydrothermal vent metagenome | isolation source: Deep-sea hydrothermal vent chimney 3 | place: Pacific Ocean: Juan De Fuca Ridge
TAGGGGAGCTGAATTCATAGATTCTTTCTTGGTCATTTGATTACAACCCATAACAAATATTAATACGACAAGAATTTTCAAAGTATTTTGCATATAATTTACCGTCTTTATGAGTTATTCTTTTGATAATGATTTTTGAGTATAATGATCCTTCTTATCCTCAATCTCCTTTCTTATTCGTGAGATCGTCGAGGCGGAAACCGGTTTCGCCTTATTTCCAAATGAATTGCGCACATAGGTCAATACTGCTGCCATCTCATCATCTTTCAGCAGCTTTTCGAAACCCATCATCGGCACATTGCCAAGGTATCTTTTCCTATTTACTCTGATCTGCCCACTTAGCCCTTTCAACGTTACCTTTATCAGTCGTTCTTCGTCTTCCAACACCCAATCACTACCAGCCAATGGAGGAATGTTTGTTGCGACCAGACCTTTACCATCCTCCTGGTGGCAGGTCCAGCAATATCCATCCTGCATATAGATTGACTTTCCCAATTTGTATTGTTCAAGCACCTCCCCTTTCAGATGATTTGGGAATGATTCGTCAGTTTTTCCTGTCCTTTCAATCTCCCCTGTAAGACTAAATCGTGAATTTGAATAATAGTCAGCCATCCAATCTTCATTGGTGTTCTCGTTGGCGATATCCAAAATTGCTAAACCATCTCTTGTATCCAGCCAGGATGCCGTCACGATCGATTCTAAGCGAACTCTTGCATTTTCATCTGCAGCTGCCTTCTTTAGCAAATCGATTTGATTGGGAATTCGATGTCCATTGTATCTTAATGCTCTCACCGCTGCAGCCCGGGCGCGAAAATTCTTTGATTTCAGATTCAGTATTACCAGTTGCTGACTTGTTTTATTCATACCCCATGATACCCATAGGGCCTCCAATACGTCATGATCATAAGTTTTAGCATCAGGATCTAAACCTGCTACCCATTTGTTTAGTTCTGATTGCACAATATCCGGATCTTTACCGCGCAAGGCCCTTCTTGCACGATACCTGGTCCTGTATTCAGGAAGTTTCAGTAATTCCAGCAAATCCGGCACACTTGCTCCATCTATTTTGGCGGGCGTCACCAGCGGCCTACCCGGATAGGTAATGCGATAAATCCTTCCATGCACATGATCTCGAAATGGGTCACGCGCATTATGTTGCATATGTCCAACCAGCACATTGTGCCAATCTACCAAATACAAAGAACCGTCAGGCGCAAACTCCAAATCTACAGGCCGAAAGTTTTTATCATCACTCCATAGGAAATCCTGATTGAACTTCGAGGAAAAATCGCCTTCTTCATCAATAATGGTATGTTGTTTGATACCCAAAAAACCTATCGTATTACATAGCACGATATCCCCCTGTACATCATCTGGGAAATGTCGGCTTGAAACAAATTCCAATCCGGAAGTTGGTCGAACTCTTTGAGCTCGTGGTGCCAGATCTGGTGCTTTAGGAGCATTAGTGGCGTATTTGGTTTTTATGGTGCTCGGCATCATCCAACGAAGGCCAGGACCAGAGGTTTCGAGATAAAAATTTTGCCCCCATTCATCAAAGGCAATTCCCCAGGGATTAGGTATCCTTATTTGCGCTGTTCTCTCCAAATGCTGTCTTTTGGGATTGTACCTATAAAATCCTCCATTAGTTGCCCTCACTGTGCCATAGGGTGTTTCCACATTGCTATGCAAAAAGACCCCTTCTCCCATATAAATTGCCCCTGATGGATCAGAACAAAATGCACTAATTTCATGGTGCGTATCATGATCGTCAAATCCACTTAACAAAATCTTCTCCGTATCTGCCTTGTCATCTCCATCTGTGTCGGTAAGGAGTTTTAAATTCGTGCCCTGAGAAATATACACCCCTTCGGATGCCAACTCAAAACCTACAGGAAGATGCAAGCCATCGGCCCAGACAATTTGCTTATCTGCCATGCCATCATTATCTGTATCCTCGAGTATGATCAGTTTGTCATTTGGATAGCGATCCCCTGGTTTGTAGTGAGGATAGGTAGGCATCACTGCCACCCATAAGCGTCCTTTATCGTCAAAAGACATCTGGCAGGGATTGGCCAAATCCGGAAATTCTGTTTCAGAGGCAAACAAGTCAATTTTATAACCCGGTGCAACAGAAATATGATCAAGCGCTTCTTTTCCATAGAGGTATTTCCCACCATGTTTTTCGTTTTCTTCATTGTAATTGGTTTGCACAGCCGGTAATTTAGAGGTCTTTCCATCGGCAAGATCGAGGTCAAATGCAATTCCTTTTGATGCCATCCATACAGCTGTATCTCTGATGGCGGTCATTTCGCGAATCTTCCGCAACTCAAATGGATAGTTGTCCGGGCCATATGGTTCATATCTTCTGCCATGGACATGTACACCATTAGGAATCTTAAAATCTTTTAGCCAATACCAGTTCTTTTCATTCACTGCCTTGTGTAGCAATTCCTGATGTGTGCGATCAACTTTTTGTATGCCAAATAATTCATCTGATAAAAAAGCTGCCAGCTTCTTATAGCCCAGTTCATTTAGCTGCAAGCCATCAATGGTATGCTGATCTTTCGTGCGATACCATGCTATGGATTCTTTAAACAGGTTAGCAAAGGGTATTTCGTTCCGCCGGGCCACTGCTGCCATGGTATCGGTATAAAGGTGTAATTTCCTGTTTTCCGCCCTACCAAACGGTACATCCATCTTGGAAGAAAGATCTTCATATGCTGTTGGAGAAACCAAAATCAATTTGGGGGCAGAGATACCATTATATTTTTGACTCAACGAATGATCAATAAATGCCTGTAGCTCATTAGTGTAATTCACTATGCCGTCTACTCCAGAAAAGGATTCACTGAAACCAAAAAAACAAAGTATAATATCAGCATGATATTTTGTTAACCATTGGTCAGGATATTCAAAATGACCTGTGCTGCCCGATGGTTGCGCCAACTCAGATTGAAATTTTTCGGCACCGGGAAATGCCCAGGGAGTTTTCCTGCCTGCATGGGGACGAAAACCTGGTGTATTGCCACCATCTCCCATATTTCGTATGATGAGATCATTATCCGGGAATCGTAGATAAATTTCGGTTTCAAAATATCCATAATTGACCATTCTGGAAGGAAGATTGTTGCCAATTAAAATGATGCTATTGTTCTTACTTACATTTAGTAACGGCGTAGATTTCTTGCACCCGGATAGGATTGCTGCAAAAAACATAATTGCAATAAGACATTTAAATTTGTTCATTAATCTGGTGCTTTGGCAATAGGCGTCACATTCCGTTTAAATCTTCATTTGCAAGCAATTTCTTAGAATTAGTCTTAATTCATTCAGCTTATAAAATTATTTAACATAGCAATAAACATATTTTAGATCAGTTTTAATAAAAAAGTAGAAATTTTATATCAAATTGAATTCTGAACAATTATAGAAAATGTCTAAAACCGCATTAACAAAAATCGAAGAGAATAACAGATTATATTTTGTTTGTATTTGTAGCTGTGAGTCCACTCCGAAAACACCTAAAATCAAAAAAATTTCTTTTGATGATCTTTTCACCTTTTTCAATTTGTTGATACTCAAGCATCAACGAATTTCAAAAAATGAAAATCTCCTCCAAAATAACTCTTTTTTGAAAATTGTCTGTTTTCGGAGTGGACTCAACTGTGATTTTGTGGTGGTTTGGGGAACGGAGATTGGCAAAAACAATTAACAGAACAAATAATTTGAAAAAGCAATTCACTCATTAATTACTCACTAAAAATAAAAAGGCGTTTACAATTTTATATGTAAACGCCTGAAAATAAAGTGATTCCAGAAGGATTCGAACCTTCGACCTACTGCTTAGAAGGCAGTTGCTCTATCCAGCTGAGCTATGGAACCAATTCACAAAAGAATTAACTCTTCAAATCTTTATTTATCGATAATTCTAAGACCAATTATATTGCTTCTTAAAATCAGGGTGCAAAGGTATTAATATTTTTATTATTAATTAAAAGAAAACCTAATCTCTTTGCCATACACACACAACAATTTTTACTTGTGCCTTTCTCTCAACACATCAATTACTTCTTCGAGTTTTACATCTTTGGCTTCGAGCAAAACAAGAAGGTGAAAAAGCAAATCTGCTGCTTCATTTTTAAATAGATCGTCATCAGAATCTTTGGCTTCAATAACCAATTCTACAGCCTCCTCCCCTACCTTTTGGGCTATTTTATTTATACCCTTGTCAAATAAAGATTTAGTATATGATTTATCAGCTGTACTATTTTTTCTCTTGGCAATGATGTCCTGCAAATAATTCAGAAACAGGGCGTTGCCCTCATTAGATTCATCAAAACAAGTATCGGAACCGGTGTGGCAAGTTGGACCTTTTGGCTCGGCCTTTATTAAAATTGTATCGTTGTCGCAATCAATTTTTATCTCTTTTACCAATAAATAATTTTCCGATGTTTCGCCTTTGGTCCAGAGTCGGTTTTTTGTTCTGCTGAAAAAAGTCACCAATCCTTCGGCCTTGGTTTTTTCTAATGCCTCTTTATTCATATACCCAAGCATCAATACTTTAGCAGTTGACGAATCTTGAATAATTACCGGCACGAGGCCGTCTCCCTTTTCAAAATCTATTTTCATTATCCTGATTTACAATTTTAATTATTTTGAATTTTGGCTTATTCCGAATTCACAGCAATTACAGTTCTGTCCGCATTGGAATCCCTCGCCCCTGTAAATAATTTTTCAGCGAAGGTATGGGTATTTCTTTGAAGTGAAAAATACTTGCTGCCAAAGCTGCATCTGCATGACCATCAGTAAATACATCATAAAAATGATCCATGTTTCCAGCCCCTCCTGAAGCAATAATTGGTATGTTGAGTTTCTTAGATATCTTAGATGTCAACTCGTTGGCAAATCCTGCTTTAGTGCCATCATGATCCATCGATGTGAGCAATATTTCTCCTGCTCCACGCTCCTGAATCTCATAAGCCCAAGGTTCGGTTTGTATATCGGTAGGCTTGCGCCCTCCGTGGGTATGGACTATATTTCTATCACCCTCATCTTTCGTATCAATGGCAACGACTATGCATTGACTGCCAAACTGAAGTGCTAATTCGTCTATCAATTCAGGTCGTCGTACAGCAGAAGAATTTATTGATATTTTATCTGCCCCTGCGTTGAGTAAGGCGCTGACATCCTGAACGGAAGATATTCCTCCCCCAACTGTAAAAGGGATATTAATTTGTCTCGCAACATTCCGCACCAGTTCTACCAGTGTCTTCCGATTTTCGACAGTTGCCGTAATGTCCAAAAACACCAACTCGTCAGCGCCTTGTTCGGCATAAATGGCACCTTGTTCTACTGCATCACCAGCATCTCTCAGCTCTACAAAATTTACTCCTTTTACCGTACGCCCATCTTTAATATCGAGACACGGAATTATTCGCTTTGTTAGCATATTGAATTAATAATATTTTTATAATAATGAGAAATAATGCTGTTTTCTGATCGCACTAATGCCATTTGCCCAATTCTTTGATAGATATTCTGTTTTCATAAATCGCTTTACCTACAATCACTCCATGAAGTGGCAATTCATCCAATTTATAAATATCATCCATAGTAGCGACTCCACCACTTGCAATGATTTCCAATTCAGGAAATTTATCAGTCATGCTTTTGTAAAGTTCTACTGCCGGGCCCGCCAACACGCCATCTTTACTCACGTCAGTAGTAATCACATACTTAATTGATTTGGTAATATAATTTTCAAGAAAAGCATCCAATTCCCAGGAGCTATCTTCTTGCCAACCACTAATTGCTATTTTGTCACTCAGTACATCTGCACCGAGAATGATTTTTTCAGGGCCATATTCAGTCAACCAGTTTTCGAAGAGATCTGGATTTTTTACAGCAACACTTCCTCCCGTTACTTGTCTGGCTCCTGAGTCAAATGCAATTCGAATATCTTCATTGGATTGCACTCCACCTCCAAAATCAATCTGAAGTTCGGTATGAGAGGCAATGCGCTCAAGCACTTTATAATTTATAATTTTTTTCTCTTTTGCACCATCTAAATCTACTACATGCAGCCTTACTATTCCTGCACCTTCAAAAGCCTTTGCAACCTCCAATGGATCTTCATTGTAAATTTTCTTTTGCTGGTAATCGCCTTTTGTTAGGCGCACTGCCTTGCCATCAATGATATCTATTGCTGGGATTATTATCATAATTATAATTTCAAAAAGTTTTCTAATAAATGTTGACCTACTTGCCCGCTTTTTTCGGGGTGGCCTTGAATAGCGTAGTAATTGTCTTTTTTTAAGGCTGCGCTAAATTCATTGATATAGTCAGTTTTGGCAATAGTTTCACTGCCAATCTCACAGTAATAACTATGCACAAAATAAATATAGGCCTCACTGGGCAATCCTTGAAACAGTTCTCCTTTGGTATCAAATAGTTTGTTCCAACCCATGTGAGGTACTTTCAATTTCGGTTCAAAGCGAATTACGTTTAGATCAAAAATGCCCAGGCAATCTGTATTATTCTCCTCAGAATATTTGCACATTAATTGTTGCCCCAAACATATTCCAAGAAATGGCTGCGAAAGATCCATAATCACCTGATCTAATTTTCTCTCTCGTAGATAATCCATGGCAGTGCTTGCTTCCCCAACGCCGGGAAAAATAACTTTATCTGCGTTTTTGATTATATCAGGATCATCACTCAAAACAGGTTCAATTCCCAGTCTATTTAGCGTATTGGTTACTGAAACAACATTACCGGCATTATATTTTATTATTACTACATTCATTAGATTTTTGGATTATCGCTGATAACAAAAAGTCTGTTTTAATAAGAATAAATGAGATCATATGCAGCCCTCATCTTATCACAAAGTTGTCTTGATTCCTTAAAATCCAGCGTTTGTTGCCCATCAGAAAATGCCTTTTCAGGTGTGGAATGGGTCTCATATATTATCCCATCTGCCCCTGCCATAATTGATGCCAACGCCATGGGTTCTACGTGTCTTCGTATCCCAATTCCATGAGAAGGATCTGAAACCACCGGCAAATGTGTTTTTTCTTTGAGGATTGGAATTGCATTTAAGTCCAGGGTATTCCGACTTGCTTTTTCATAAGTACGGATTCCGCGTTCACAGAGAATTAATTTTTCATTTCCTCCTGAAAACACATACTCAGCTGAATAAAGTAGCTCATCAATTGTACCTGAAATTCCTCTTTTAATCATCACAGGTTTATCAATTTTTCCCAGGGCGTCCAGCAAATTGTAGTTTTGCGTATTTCTCGCACCCACCTGAAATACATCCACATAATCCAGCATTGCTTCAATCTGAGAAACTTGCATCACTTCTGTAATTATTTTTATTCCAGCAGCCTTTGCATGATAATGCCACAGTTTTAATCCATCTATTCCCAGTCCTCTAAATGCATATGGCGAGCTGCGCGGTTTGTAAACACCCCCACGCATTATTCTTATTCCATTTTCTTTTAAGTGATCAATTGTCTCAATGATTTGTGATTCTGTCTCGATAGAGCATGGCCCGGCCATAATTGCCAAGGAACCACGACCGATAGTTACACCATCTCCAAGATCAAGGACTGTCGGATTCACTTTCCATTTTCCGGACACCAGTTTGTAACTATCAGAAACAATATGGATATCTGCTATGCCCGGCATATTTCCAATCTGACGGATATCAAATTCCTTAGTACCAATTCCAATGAGATAGACTCCATTTTGTGTTACAACCTCATTGGCTTCATACTTGAAACTATGAACTTTCTTTATGATAGCCTCTTTTTGTCCAGATTCGATATTATTTTTTAATTGTATAATCATTTGTTACTGAATTCAAATTATGCTTTCTGCTCACTTCCTTTAACTGATTGAACAAAATTAGAAATGTCGTTTTCCAACGATTTTGAATTTCTAATTACATCAATAAATGCAGATCCGATGATCGCACCGGATGCATGTTGACATGCCCTGTCAAATGTTTCTTTATTAGAAATCCCAAAACCAATCAGCGTAGGATTTTTCAATTTCATGGCTTTCACCCTGGCAAAATAATTAATCTGATCTGATGTGATATTCCCTTTTGCACCAGTTGTTCCTGCCAGTGCAACCATATAAATAAATCCAATAGAATTGTCATCAATTTCTTTTATTCTTGCTTCTGAGGTTTGCGGTGTGATCAAAAATATATTGAAAAGACCATGTTTATCAAAAGTAGATTTATATTCATCGATATACTCCTGCATTGGCAAATCTGGCAATATAAGTCCATCAATACCAATTTCTTCACATTTCTCACAAAATACTTCTAGTCCATATTGCAATACGGGATTGATATATCCCATAAGAATAATTGGTGTATTTACTTCTTTTCTGATGTCTGCCAATTGTCGAAAGATCAATTTGAGAGAAATACCATTGTCCAGCGCAACTTTATTGCTTTCCTGAATTGTAGGTCCATCGGCAACAGGATCGGAAAACGGAATTCCTACTTCTATTATATCCGCACCTGATTTTTCAAGATATTTTATAATATTGGCTGTACTGTCAAGACCTGGAAACCCCGCAGTAAAATACACCGATAAAATATTATCCTTCTTTTCTTCAAATAGTTGTTCTATTCTATTTTTTGATATAATCTCTGCCATTGTATTTCTAATAACTTTATCCAAAATCCTTGAGGTTTTTAATACTTCCCACATTTGATATAAGTTTCTAAATCTTTATCCCCTCTACCTGAAAGATTTAGCACAACTACATCATCTTTTTCAAACTTTATTTTCTCCAAACCGGCCAGCGCATGGGCTGTTTCTATGGCTGGAATAATCCCCTCAAGTCTGCTCAAAAGTATGCCGGCTTTCATAGCTTCTTCATCTGTAGCGCTATAAAAATCTGCTCTACCCGATTGGAATAAGTGTGCATGAACAGGTCCTATTCCTGGGTAATCCAACCCCGCTGAAATAGAATATGGCTCTACTATCTGTCCGTCATCAGTCTGCATCAGTAATGTTTTAGACCCATGCAAAACCCCAGGTTTACCTAGTGCTGTGGTAGCAGCAGATTTGCCCGATTCTATTCCAAGTCCAGATGCTTCTACAGCAACCAACTTTACATTTTCATTGGCATAATAATGATAAAATGCTCCGGCAGCATTGCTTCCTCCACCAACACAGGCGATCACATAATCTGGATTTTCTGACCCTTCGGTCGCTTTCAATTGCCATTTGATTTCTTCGCTGATCACAGACTGAAATTTGGCTACCATTTCGGGATATGGATGTGGCCCAACCACCGAGCCAATAATATAATGTGTATCAACAGGATGATTGATCCAATGTCGCATGGCTTCATTTGTGGCATCTTTGAGTGTTTTACTACCGCTCTTGGCTGGCCTCACTTCTGCTCCCAAAATACGCATTCTTTCGACATTTGGCTTTTGCCTTGCCATGTCTATCTCGCCCATATAAACAATGCATTCCAATCCCATAAGCGCACAAACAGTGGCTGTAGCTACGCCATGCTGACCAGCACCGGTCTCGGCAATTATTTTTTGTTTGCCCAATCTTTGCGCAAGCAATATCTGTCCGATAGTGTTGTTCACTTTGTGAGCTCCGGTATGACACAAATCTTCTCTTTTCAGATAAATTTTGGTTTGGTATTTTTCTGAAAGTCGCTGTGCAAAATATAGTGGCGTTGGTCTGCCTACATAAGTTTTGAGCAGGTGATCAAAATCCTTTTTAAAACTTTCATCATTTAAAATGGATAAATAATTCTGCCGCAGTTCCTCTACATTTGGGTAAAGCATCTCAGGAATATATGCCCCTCCAAAATCCCCATAATATCCACGCTTATCAACTTCAATATTCATTTTGAAACTATTTATTCTTTATTTAGAGTCTGTCCACAAACTCTATTTAACTCTTGTAGTTGTTCTTTCAGTTTTTGTAACATTGGGATTTTTTTCGACCCCGGAGAAGACTCAAATTTGCTGTTCACATCAATGGCGTGAATTTTAGTTAAATCCAATTTTTGTAAATCTCCAATATTATCAATGCTTATTCCCCCACTTAAAAAGTACTTTTTTTTCATAGCATAGTTTTTCAATACGCTCCAATCAAAAGATTTCCCTGAGCCACCATATTGTTTGGTTTTGGTATCGAAGAGAAAATAATCCGCAACCAAATCATATTTCTTCAGCAGTTCAAAATCAAATGCCTTATCTACTTGAAACGCTTTGATAATTTTCACACCCATTTTTCTTAATTCCTCACAAAACTCAGGAGACTCACTTCCATGAAGTTGTGTGAAATCCAACTGGTATTTACTTATTTTATTATAAATAAAATCTATGGTCTCATTGACAAATACTCCAACTTTGCTGGTATTCTGATTTGCCATTTTCGGCATCGCAAAATCATCTCCTACATATCTTGGAGATTTTTGATAAAATACAAATCCAGCATAATCTGGTGCTAGTGCAAGCACATCAGATATATTATCTCTCAAACCACATACCTTCCATTTGATCTGATTCATGATACCTTAACTTTGCGCATTCTTTACTTTTTGAATAAATGCTGCACATGCCAATCCCGGCTGGTCGTGTGACATAAAATATTCCCCAATTAAAAAACCTTGAAATCCATGCTTCATCAACTTGATCACGGTTTCTGGGCTACTTATCCCACTTTCAGAAATCTTCACAAATTGATCGGGGATAGCATCTGCCAATTCAATGGAAGTTGCTATACTTACGTCAAATGTTTTCAGGTTTCGATTATTTACACCCACCACGTCGAGATGCTCATTGAGATGACTTTTTAGCTCTTCCAAATTGTGGACTTCCATCAAAACCTCCAGGCCAAAGGATTTTGCAAATTGAGCCAACTCACTTAAGCGCTGTGGAGACAGCACCGCTGCTATGAGCAATATGGCATCTGCTCCAATAGACTTGGCTTCCACAATCTGGTATTCATCAATGGTAAAATCTTTTCTGAGGATCGGGCAATAGTTGTACTTTCTGACCGTGGTAAGGTCTTCGTTTTTACCACCAAAAAATGCTGTATCTGTCAACACAGAAATGACCGATGCTCCACCTTGCATGTAAGCTATGGAAGTTTGCTCTACAGAGATGTTTTCATGAATCATCCCTTTGGAAGGTGACTTTCTTTTAATCTCGGCAATAATGCCAGCTTTGTCTTCACGCAGCAAATATTTTCGTAACGAAATAGTTTTGGAAGAAAAATATATACTTTTTTCCAGCAGTTTGGTAGGGTACAAACTTTTCCTTTCTGCCACTTCTTTTGTTTTGTTCGCTATTATTTTTTGTAAAATATCCATTTATATCTCCATTAATTTTTTAAAGCTCTTTAGTGCCTTTTTTGATTCCAATGATGTCCTGGCTTTTTCGACAGCTCCTTGCAATCCCAAGGAATTGTCTGCACAATACAATGCCATGCCAGCATTAGCCAAAGCGATTTCCTTTTGAGCTAAAGTTGATCTATTTTCCAATACTGCCAAAAAAATGTTGGCCGAATCTTCTACCGTTTCACCACCGGATAACTCCTTAGCATCATAAGTATTCAATCCCAAATCTGCTGGGCTAATGACCTGTTCATTATTGCGACTTATTATTTTGAAATCGCCTGTCAGTGATACTTCATCATAGCCATCGAGCGCATAGACTACCATAAAATCAGTATCGGATTGCTGAAACAAATAGCCGTACAATCTTGCCAATTCCCTGCTGAAAACGCCTGTCATTTGCTTCTTCGGAAAAGAAGGATTGACCAACGGACCCAGCATATTGAAAATTGTCTTTATCCCCAACTCCCTTCTGACAGGAGCTACGTTTTTCATGGCAGGGTGAAATAACGGCGCATGCAAATAGCATATTCCACATTCGTCCAGTGCATGCCGCAAAACATTTTGATCGTTTGTGAATTTAAATCCAAAATGTGCCAACACATTCGAAGATCCACATGCAGAAGAAACGCTGTTGTTTCCGTGTTTGGTGACATGCTGTCCGGCACCTGCAACTATAAAAGAGGCCAATGTCGAGATATTGAAAGTGTCTTTGCCATCACCGCCGGTCCCACAAAGATCTATGGCATTGTATTCCTTGAGATCCATCTGGACACACAACTCAAGCATAGCTTCACGAAATCCCATCAATTCTTCAACGGTGATGCTTCTCATCTGGTAAACCGTGAGAAAAGCAGCCATTTCAGCGTTATTGTATTTCCCTTGCGCGAGATTGCTCAAGACTTCCCTGGCTGTAGCCCGATCAAGATATTTATATTTAAAAAGTATGTTAAGTATTTCTTTCATGTTTTTCATTTAAAAGTAGAAGACAAAAGCTACCATCTTCTGTCTTCATTTCAACCAATTATTTATTAGTTGCTTTCCGTTTTCTGTCAAAATGGATTCGGGATGAAATTGCAGGCCGCGTACATCATATTCCTTGTGACTAAGCCCCATAATAATGCCTTCATTATCCATGGAATTTACGACCAATTGCCCATCGGGGCTTATACCATTTACCGCCCAAGAATGATACCTGCAAACCATAAATTCTTTGGGGATTCCATCAAATATATAATCGTCGGATTGTAATATTTTAATGTTTGTACCCACTCCATGAAGTACTTCTTTCATATTAAATATGCTGCCACCATATACTTCTCCAATTCCTTGATGCCCCAGACATATGCCCAAAATGCTTTTTGAAGGTCCGTATTTTCTTATCAGATCCAACATAATTCCCGCTTCGGAAGGAATACCCGGACCTGGCGATAATAGAATCTTGTCATACTTTTCTACATCTTCAAGTGCGATTTTATCATTGCGCACGATATCCATATTTTCTCCATAACCCAGTTCTTTGATGATATGCACCAGGTTATAAGTAAATGAATCGTAATTATCTAAAACAAGTATTCTCATTAAATATCCAGTTTTTCTGCCTCCTGAATGGCAGTTCTTAGCGCAGCAAGCTTGTTATTTACTTCCTGCAATTCGTTTTCTTCCTTTGATTTTGCCACAACCCCGGCCCCTGCTTGATAATAAAGCGTATTGTTTTTGCTGAGAAAAGACCTGATCATAATGGCATGATTGAACTCGCCATTGAAACCAAGAAAACCTATTGCCCCGCCATAATAACCTCTTCTGGTTTTTTCGTAAGTATCTATCAATCCCATGGCCTTATGTTTGGGTGCTCCGGAAAGCGTCCCCGCAGGAAATGTATCTGCCACCACCTGAATGGTGTTCGTTTCTTTTTTAAGTTTCCCTACTACTTTGGAAACCAAGTGAATAACATGAGAGAAATATTGTACCTCCTTAAAGGTTTTCACTTCTACATCAGATCCATTTCTGCTAAGATCATTTCTGGCAAGATCCACGAGCATCACGTGTTCGGAGGTTTCTTTTTTATCATCGAAAAGTTTCTGTGCCAATTCCGCATCGGCCTGATCATTTCCAGTTCGGCGGAAAGTTCCAGCAATTGGATAGATTATGGCGCTATCGTCTTTTATCACTATCTGTGCTTCCGGAGACGAACCAAATATCTTATAGCTGCCATAATCGAAATAAAATAGATAAGGCGAAGGGTTTACAGAACGCAGGGTACGATACACATTAAATTCATCACCAAGAAAGCTAGATTTAAATCTTCGGGAAAGAACGATCTGAAATACATCGCCTCTAAGACAATGATTGATGCCTTTGGTCACGATATCTTTATACTCCTGGTCGGTAAGATTGGAGGTTTCATCCTTATTCCAAATAAACCGATAATTCGGAAAATTCTTGCTTTTAACCGAATCCACGACTTCGCTGATGTTGCTCTCAGATTCGTCATTCTCCAGCTGGTGATCAAATATGTACAATTCGTTTTTGAAGTGATCTACTACCAAGATGTTTCTGTAAACCGAATATACCATATCCGGAATTTGGTATTCATCTTCTTTTGCGCTATCAAACTTAACATCTTCGTAATATTGAACCGCATCATAACTCATGTAGCCAAATAATCCATTGGTAATGAACTTATGATCACTGCTTTCTTGATCGAAAGATTGCATGAAACTGTTCAGCTCTTCAATGGCTTGCTTTGGATTGTCAAGTTCCTTTTTGATAGAGCGCCCATCCGGATTTGAAATTTCTACTCTACTGTTTTTCAACATAAATGTTGCAATGGGATTGCAGCAAATATAACTGTAGCTATTTTCATCTCCGTGATAATCTGAACTCTCCAACAGTAAGGTATTGGCAAATTTGTCCCTAAGCATCAGATAAATACTAACCGGTGTAATTACATCGGCCAGCATTTTGATATGTGTACTTTTTAGATTGAATTTTTTCAACGGTTTGTAATTTTTAAAACAAAAAAGGCTCGCCGAACGACGAGCCTTTTTTTATATTTATATATATAGGTCTCAGTTCAGCTCGGATTAAATAATCTATGCCACCACCAAAATCCTATATAATAAGTTCCTTTTTTCATTGTGCAGCAAAATTAGAAAAGCCAATATTAATTGCAAAGACTTTTCATTTATTTATCCTTGATAATTAATGATTCTGGTGGGATGTCAATTAATTAATATTGAATAACGGCGTTAAAAAAAGAAAAATATTAACGAATAATAGAAGTTAAAATAGGTTTTTACTAAATTAAGGCTGTTTTTAAATCCTAAGTCAATTGGGCATATTAAGAGATAATTTTTTACTTAAATTAATAAAATAAAAATGGAATTTACCTACATTAAGTTTTTAGCAGTTTGGCAAATAATAGCATTGGGCATTACCGGAATTTCATTTATTGCCGGAATAGTAATATTTATTGTGAATAAAATTAGATTTACGGCAATATCAGACTACAAACAAAAATATGACTATCTGGGGGCCAATGATACCAAGATGGTTTTTTACGTCATTATCGCCTTTTCGGTTTCGTTGATATTCTTTATAAATTCTGTTTATCACGAGACAGTGCAATTAAGTTTTATTTGGTTTTTTGTAAGAATGTTTGTCGCAATATGTATTGGCACAATGATCATTTATATTTCATATCTAATGATGAAATATGCGTACCCGAGCACGTTAGAAAAGAAAATGAAAAAATGGAGGTATAAGCCACGTAAAAACAAAAATAATGGCAATGTCATGAAACTTCTGAGTGAAGACGAAGAAGATGTACATTTGGATGAGGGGATGCAAGCCGAGGAAAATGTTTTTTCTGTAGATTATGATGTTTGGGTAGATGAGGAAACCGGAGATATTCAAATAGAAAAATACCCCGGACACCTTATCGCATACCAGTGTAACTCTTGTGGTTTCAAAACAATGAAACTCATAAAAGAAGAAATTATAACTGCTCCTACGGAACACACAGATGGGGAGATGATAAAGAATTATCAATGTTCTTATTGCAAAGCTAAGAGAAGTAAAACTGTAAAAGTCGCCAATCTTTCGCAAACTGAATCACATTATGAATTACCGGCGCATCTGCATTTCAAAGAAGAAGAGAAAGTTAATTTAGTTACGTTGGAACTACATATCAGCAATGGTAAAACAAAGACTTTTGAATTCAGTTCAACAAAGCAGGCAAGTGAATTTTTAGAAGAATATAAAATTGGCGATTAATAAATTGCTTATATTTTAATTAAAAAAGAGACTTAATTCAGTCTCTTTTTTTTGCTCAAAGGAATCATATGTTCTTCAAAGAATTTTTAGGCGTTTCAATATTTTTTTAAAATGAATTTGGTTTAATCTCTATTCCAATCATCATTTATTATAGAAATAGTGATATTTGGAATATTATTAAATACGAAGCCAATTTCTGCTTTGTTGGCTCATGGGCATTCCATTATAATTTGAAGCCTCACATTGATCGATCCTCTAAATTTTAATAAAAATCTTTCTTTTATACATCCAGTTACATATATACCATAACAAATAAACAACGATGATGCCGGTGATCAAATTAGCAGATGCCTCTCCTGTCCAGCCAAATAATGCCATGGAAAAAGGATAAATAATGTTTTGAATAAATTTTGAACCACCCACGTGGGCAAACAAGTAAATAAACAATGAATTCATTCCTACAATTGCAAAAAACAAGGACCATTTTTTTTGTTTCAAAATATCAATTAGCCAGTACGAAAATGCAAGAGCCAAAAGTGTCCATCCTCCTGAAGCGATTACAAATGACGAAGTACAAATTTTCTTAATAATTGGTGTGATGGGATCAATAGCATGACCAACTACTACTCCGATAAGGCCTGCAACCATGAGAATTTTCAGTTTTTGTATGTCCGTTTTTTTGCTCATCAATAATTGCCCCGCAAGTACTCCCCAAATGGTGTGCGCTGCTGTTGGTATCGCATTGAAAGACACCCAATGTCCTGAAAGATTAGCTCCTCCATATTGTAAGTCAAGCCAGGTGCCAAAGTTTTCATTGGCAATAAAAGCGTGATTGAATCCCTCTATTGGAAAAAACCTATAAATGAGTTCAGTAGCTGCTAACAGCGTAAAAGAAAAAATGAGTTGTATTTTTACTGACTTATTCATTACTAAAAATGCTAACAAATAAGTTACTGATAGTTGTGCCAATACATTTTGAAATTCGAATACTATTTTCCCTGAGCCTATACAAGCCAATGACCAACCCAAAAGCAAAAGTATAAAGGCTCGTTTGAATGTATGCGCACGATTTTGAGCCATAGTTTTACCCTGTTTATTACGGTGGTAAAAGGAATATGGCATGGCAACGCCTACAATAAACATAAAAAAGGGTTGAATCAAATCCCAAAAACGCAAACCATTCCATGGGTGATGCTGGAATTGTATTCCAAGACTATAAATTATTGTTCCTTCCAATTCAGGGTTCGTCATTAGTGAATATAGTCCTGATGCTTCGGTTATGAGTAAAAACATAGTAAATCCACGAAAAAAATCGAGAGAGAACAAGCGTTCGCTTTTCAAATCAGGGCTTAGGTTAGTCATAGTAAGAAATTTTAGTGAAATCTTGTTTATGGTTTGCGGCTAGTTCAATTATTGATTGGGAAAATAAACTCTCACTTTATCGTGCATGGTGTAGAGTCGATATTTGTCTCCATCATGAACAAGAATAGGGCTGGAAATATTTGTATCATCATCAACTGTAGTAAATATTGGGTTGTTCTCATACTTAGTCCAATGGATTAAATCATCTGAAACAGCAGCATTTGAATTCCAGGTAGTCCAATCTTCATCTGGAGTGGCGTGGTAATAGGCATAATATTTTCCTTTGTGTTTAACAATCTGGTTTATCGCCACTCCAAAAATATCATATTTTTCAGGCCCCATTTCGATTACAGGTTCATCCTGAATATTTGTCCAAACTTTACGGTCTTTAGATTTTGCAAGCCAAATACCCAGATCTCCTCTTTCATAAAATAAATACCATATATCATTTTCCACCCACAAAGTCGGTGTGCCATAAGCTCCTTTTTTTATTGGATCGCCGTTTACCATTCGTATATCCAAATCGCCCAGACTTTGCCAATTAATTCCATCAGGAGATGTAAGCATGTGAGACACATCATTGATACCCTCAGCAACTATATAATATGCATCATTATGCTTTAACACGTGCACATCTTCAGTCCAATACTCTTCAAATATTGGGTTTTCAGGATACCTTGTCCATTCAATTCCATCGCTTGATGTAGCATATCCAAGGTGCTTCACTGAACTATCTATTCCATCATATCCTGTGTACCACATTTTATAAATACCATCTTCTTTCAAAATATATCCTCGTTCGCGAATACTGGAATCCCAGGTTTCTTTGCCTGTTCCTGTAAAAAGCGGATTATTATTGCTTGGGGTAAAATCAACTAACTCTGATGGGAATTTAAAGACTTGATCAAGTTCTTTCTTTTTTTTAACCTTACAAGCACTTACTATAAACGTTGCTGCCAAAAGGTTAACTAATATTATTTTTTTCATGCTGATACTTTTAGAATTAATAAATTTAATTGTATGTCCATTTTAATTATTCAATCTCCAATTTTTTCTGGATATTTTCTAAAGATATTCCTTTTGTTTCTATCATTTTAAATATTACCCACAGCAGTTGTAGGATCATACAAAAAGCATAAAAAGCAAATGTATATCCGCCTGACTTTTCTGCAATTAAAGGAAATGTCCAGGATATCGCCGCTGCGGCAATCCAATGAACAGCTGTTCCTAAAGATTGTCCCCGGCCTCTCACTCTATTTGGGAATATCTCGCTGAGATAAACCCATATCACTGCTCCCTGGCCAAATGCATGAGATGCTACAAATAGAAAAATGCTGACTAACACCAGCATACTACCCTCTTTGGTAAAATTATCTCCATAGTGCAGAAAAGCCCAGGCGATCATACTCAAACTAATGATGTATCCTACCGACCCAATGATCATTAATATTTTTCTTCCCACTCTATCGATCACTGCCATGGCGGCAACCGTAAAAATGAATAACACACCACCGATCCCCATACTGTTTAGCAGAGCTGCACTTTTGCCGTAACCCGCCATATTAAAGATTTCTGGTGCATAATATAAAACTGCGTTTATTCCAGAAAGCTGGTTAAATAATGCCAGCAATATGGCCAGCATGATTGGTGTTCGGTATTTCTTTGTAAAAAAAGGTTCTTTTAGTGAATGATGCTGCAAGTCCAGGGATTTTTGAATTTCCACAATTTCATCATCTACATTTCCTGAATCAGTCCCACATTTATTAAGCACCTCTCTTGCTTCATCAACAAGATTATTTGCAATTAGCCAACGCGGACTGCGAGGAGTGGCAAACAAAAACAGAAAAAATAGAGCTGCTGGAACCGCCTCTACGCCAAACATCCATCTCCATTCTATCACCCCGAGTTCCATTCCACTTATTGTATAATTAGACAGGTAGGCCAGCAACATGCCTAAAACAATATTTAACTGAGCAACAGCTACCATTTTACCTCTTATTTTTGCTGGAGATATTTCGGCAATGTACATAGGAGATACAACTGAAGCTCCTCCAACCCCAAAGCCTCCTATCAATCTAAAGGCAATAAAACTGTACCAGTCCCATGCTAGTCCCGAGCCAATTGCCGAGATAAAGTAAAGCAAGGCAAGGATAAATAATACGTATCTCCTGCCGTATTTATCACTAAACTTCCCTATTGTCAAGGCACCTATAATTGTACCAATCAATGCACTGGCTACTGTAAAGCCAAGTTCAAATTTTGATAACTCGAAGGTAGTAGATAGCCATGATGTTGTGCCGGAAATAACAGCTGTATCAAAGCCAAACAATAATCCACCAAGCGCAGCAACAATTGATGATAATAATAATGTTTTCTTCATGTTTTTATAATTTCATTTTTTATTTCAAATAGGTTTCTATTTTGGGTGGTGCATGGGATCTGAAACTAAAGATCTTTCCGGATAAACTTTCAATTGCATAGTATCTAATAAAGTGATAAACCCTTCATCTATTTCGCCATCTTCATTCAGCATATTATCTAAATCTAAGCTAAGGTGTTTTGCTAAAAATCCATAAGCAGCTTTTCTTTTCGAAAATCCATAATCATGAACTTCATCTTCAAACCAGGCATATTCTACATTTTCTTCAGCATCAAATAAGCTATAAATATTGTTTATATATGGGTACTCAACAGTCGGATAATTTTTTGTCCAGTCATCTCCATTTCCTATTATCATGAGCGGTTTTGGGGCAATAGATGCCGCAATCTCCACATTGTTGGTTTCAAAATCACCTGATTTATGAATGGGTTTGCCGCTTTCGCACACGCAACCGCCATAAAAATGTGCCGATACCATCACGGTAGGAACAGATACAGATATCCTGTCATCCAAGGCAGCAATCAAGAAAGTCTGCGTTCCTCCTCCCGAAGCGCCCGTAATGCCAATCCGGTTTGCATCGACATAATCGAGAGAAGTAATAAAATCGAGAATTCTTATTCCGTTGTAGCATTGGTATGTGAGCGCCTCGGGGCTAAGGTGTACGTGTTGGATATCTTCGCCTGTGCCGTACATATCCCAGACAAAAACGATAGCTCCCATTTTTGCTAATGAAGCACTTCGATATTGTACATCTGGGCGCAACCTGCCATAGCCTTCCGGTTCAAACCAATGTCCGTGAGGACTAATCACTGCCGAGTTTTTCTCTTTAAGCGTTGTGGGTTGATAGAGGTTTCCTGTTACAAAATAACCTGGGTGCATTTCCAAGGCAATATTTTCTACTGTATATCCATCCATCTCCGCTTTTTCACTTCGAGTAACATTTATCGGATGCACCCAGTACTCTTTTGGTATTTTATCCAATTCGGCTCCTTGACGGATTTGAGCTCGAATGTCTTTTGATCTTGCTTTCCAGTCTTCTGCCGAACTATAATTCTTCGATAGTTCATCGAGTCTCAGTACGGCTTCCGCTTCGGTCAAATAAGCACCAACGCAGAGTTCTATCTCACTTTCAATCGTGCTTTCTTTGCTTTCGTTTTCCTTGCTTTTGCATGATACGATCAATAACAGGATCAAAAATAAGTATGTCGAATTCAGTAATATTTTCATAATATTAAGGGTTTAGTAAATTATATTAAATATTAATTTTAATTAGCATTAATAACTGCTCGGCTGGCCCAATGAGCCAAGCTCTTAGTTGGTGATTCCATGCCTATGTTTTATAGTATTAGTCAATGGAAATTATAATAAAAATCAAATTCACATTTCTAAAACATAAAATTATCCCCCAATATGACCCTGCTTTATTGGCGTTCTGAGTAGGTCATTACTTCTAAAAAACCAATCGGTGGTATTGTCGGCACTCCCGGCAGGGGGGATGAGTTTCTTGCGATACTGCACATCAATCGGCGGTTTGGATATCACCAAATTCAGAGGAACTGCCGAGTTTTCATTTACCACGGCATATTCTTCATTATCTTCATGAATATTGCTCCAGGCATGTTCGCAAGGTTGAAAATCTGCACGAGCTACATAAAGCTTTTCGCCCTGATTTAGCACTACAGGGACTAAATTTTCTGTTTCTCCTTTGAGAAATGCGGGGATGGTAAAATTATCGGCCAGCTTCTCGCCGCGGTCTCTGGCAGCGGCCAGATAACTCCTACTTTTATTTACCGGATGATCAAAGGCAAGCGGGTCGATAAACGTGCAAACCTTGCTTTTGTTATGATCACTAATCATGGTAAAATCTTCAAACTTGGCAGGGATCATGTCGATGTATCCTTTTTCATTCCATAAACTGTCGAAGGTCCTGTCAGGGTCTGCGATCATGACGTAAGTCCATTTTTCACTCCACGATTCATTGGGAGGAAGAAAACCGTTGATGACAGCTTTGGCGTCAATGGTGCCGGAAGGGATGTCATCTTTGCCAGAATATGCAATCGGGTCATAGACAAAAACATTGTTATGTGAATGTCTTGGAAGAAATGGGGTAACCAGGCCTTTGTTGCAAACAGCGTCATTGATACCTATATAAATAGAAAGGACAGTTTCGGGTACCTGAGGAATTAAATGGGCGAGTTCAAGGGCTTCTATTCCTTCATTTTCGCTTAGATATTGGGAGTATCGTTTTAATAAAAAATATGAGTTTTCTAAAAACGACAGATAATCGTTGCTGGACCATGAGCTCAATTTGGGTATAATTAAGCTGTCTTTAATTGCTTTATTTTCCATATAGATATACGCTCTTTACTTTTGGGTAGAAAATTTATAAACAATCGTTTGCTTGTATTCCTCACCGGGCTTTAGCACAATTGAGCTAAATTGAGATTTGTTGGCAGCATCGGGATAGCCTTGAGGCTCAAAGCAAAAAGCACCATATTTATCGTATGACTTGCCTTCTTTTCCGGGTTTCCCTTCAAGAAAATTACTGGTATAAAAATGCATACATGGCTGGGTGGTGAATACTTCCAGGATCCTGCCGTTTTTCAGATCAACCGCTCTGCCTGCAAAATCAAGCGCTCCTTGTGCTGTGTGATTCAATACATAATTTAGATCGTACCCTGCAAACTTCTTTTTTGACATCGCATGCATTCTCGATCCAATCGTGCGCTTAACAGCAAAATCTATTGGCAAGCCTACTAATTTTGCAATTTCACCAGTCGGAATGAGATCGTCATCGGCAACGGTGTATTTATCAGCATTGATATGAATCTGCTGATCAAGAATAGTTCCATTTCCTGCACCTTCCAGATTGAAATAACTATGGTGGGTCATGTTTACCAGCGTGGTTTTGTCCGTTGTTGCTCTATACTTAATTGTCAGTTCACCCTTATTATTCAGGCTATAAATAACCTGACAGGTGAGATTTCCCGGATACCCTTCTTCGCCATCTTTGCTGGTATATTCCAACACTACACCAACTTCATTTTCATTTTGAAATTCGCTTCCTTTCCATACCACTTTGTTGAAGGGTACTACCCCACCATGCAAATGATTGTTTCCGAAATCGGGTAATGTGTTTGGCGCCAGATCGTATGTTTTTCCTTCCAATTTAAAACTTGCTCCTCCAGTCCGGTTGGCCACACGGCCAATAGTTGCACCAAAGTAGTAAGGGTCATTTTCCCAGCCTGCAATATCATCGTAGCCCAACGAAATATCATCGATGTATCCATCCTTATCAGGAACTTTTATTCCGGCAATAATCGCCCCGTACTCAATAATCTCAATTTCAATATTGTTTTCATTGGATAAAAGGAAAGCATTTATCTGCTCGCCATTCTTGGTAGTTCCATAAGCCGATGTAACTATTTCCATATCTGTGCTTGTTGTGGGGTTTTGAATTTTAATAGCTTGTTTGTCCTTTTTAGCTTTTTGCTGACACTGAAAAAGCATCGCTATTGCTAAAATCAAGATAAGATGATTTTTCATTTTTCTGAGTTTCATTTTTATAGAAATTAGCTTTTAAAGAATTATTGGGTTCTACTATTGTTTTATGGAAATATAATTCCTCATTTATGTTTGAGCAGATCCTGAGGTTTTTCATTACCGGCAGGTTTATTATCTTCTTCTGTAAGGCTTAACAATGCTATGCCATTTTTTTTCTAAAAATTAAATTTTACGTAATCTACACTTCGCAGCACTTTGGTTTCCATAGGCTCAATTTGTGGCTTGATCATTGCGAAACCTAATAAATAATCTATGGATAATCAGATGATCTTTTGATTGACCGGATCCCAATGCACCATTCGCTTTTCGAAATAAGATTTCTTAGCCATTTGAATAGTGACCGCTTCCTGAAAAGCCCAGTCAATATTACAACTTGTCTCTCCTCCGTTTCGAATCACATCGAGCCATTCACGCAAGTGCAAATGCGTGACATCTTTTGATTTTCCTCCAATATTTACAGAAGTCAGGCCTCTGTCTGAATAATATTTTTCTGTAGCACTTGTTACAGCATCAGCTCCTCCTCTGTTTGGGCCTATAGAAAGCATGGGTTGGCTTGTGTCAATAATTTTTTTATCCAGCTTATCCTTATATTTTTCAGAACTTCCATCTGCTGTCACAGAAATACTACTACCTATTTCCATGCTCGCATCCCTTCCCATAAATACCCGGCCTCGCTTGTGGCTGTTTGCCAGGGTTGCACTGTAAATTAATGTCATCCCCCTGTCTGGATATTCAAAAACAGCTTGCATCAAATCCGGAGTCTCTCTTCCATCTTTGTAGTAATAAATCCCTCCGGTACTCATGCACGAAGCAGGTATTCCGCAATTTAAAATTCCATTTACGGCATCATACTCATGAGAAAAGAGTTGCCCGAGCAAGCCTGTTGCATAATCCCAGTATTTTGTCCAGTTATAGTACCTGTCGATACTGAACGGAACTTTCGGGCTGTCACCAAGCCATTGATCCCAATCAATACTTCTGGAATTTCCAGTTTTGAGTTTGCCATCGGAATTAAGGTGCCGCACCCATGCTCCTCTGGAGGAATTTCGATTTGTAGTAGTTTCTACCAAATTAACGTCCCCTAGTACACCTTTTTTTATAAGATCAGCGGCGTATGGATAAATGGGATTATGTCGTATTTGATGTCCGAGCTGGTAAATTAGCTTGCTGTCTCTCAGTGCTTCTTCTAATCGATATATTTCATCCTCAGTTCGTGTAGGTGCTTTTTCGCAATACACATGTTTGCCGGCATTGATTGCATCAATCGTAATTTGCGCATGATGATGATCGGGTGTAGCGATGATTACAGCATCAATTTCATCACTCGCAAGCAAATCATGATAATGCTTATATCGTTTTACTTTGGGTAAATTTTTCTCTCCGGCAAGAGCTTTTGCACTATTGCGGGCTGCGTCCTCAGCTCTTTCTGCGTGCTCATCAAATACATCACATACTCCGGTAAGGGCAAGGTTCATATCTCGATATGCCATCCAACTTTCAACCCGTTCTTTTGACATGCCATCAGTTCGTTCTTTGGGAGCGAAACCTGTATGATATAGCAGAGATTGAGACCGCGACCCCGCCCCAATTATTCCGAGTCGTATCATATCGCGAGGTTTACCTGATTTTTCTCCCGGCACAGTAAAATGCAATTCCTGATCGAGCCCGAGTTCATTGAACATATTTATAGGCTCTGGCTTTTTATCTATCTTTTTGCTTTTAGCATATCCATAACCAAATGCCCCAAGTACCGGTAACGAAGCAATCCCTTTGAGTAAATCTCTTCTCTTTATACTGCTTTGACTTTTGTTTTTTTTCTTATTTCGATCCTCCATAATTTTGTGTATTAATTACGTTACTGCACTTTCGTTTCAATTGGATTACTTTTTTTAAGACGAAAAATATCCAATCCATATTGCTCTCCCGATGGAAACATTGCCAATACAAATAATGCCGCTGCTTCAATCAACGTTTTATTTACAATCATATAATTCCCCTCAACAGGAACTGCATATTCCAGACCAATCCATGGTGGAGTACATAAATAATAAAATAATAACAACACAGCTCCTGATATGGCTGTTGCCCTTGTGAAAATTCCCAGAATCAACCCAAGTCCAATAAATACCAGACCCCATTGATTAATAAAATTTGCAGATTGTAAGGCTGCTGGGTTTTCAGCGATCGACTTAAAAACACCGGAAAATATTCCCTGAGATCCCATCAGGTAACCCACAGAAGTCCAGTCAGGATTAAGTACTTTGACTAAACCCTCATACAAAAAGTGCCACCCAATTAGAGTTCTTAATAAGAAAATGGAAATAGATTGTGTGCTTTTCATTATACTTAATTTTATATTTTTATTTCACTATAACATTTAATAGCCTATCTCGCATCTCATCGTATGCATCTCCTTTTTGAGGCCAATAGACTTTATCTTCCATTTCTATTTCATCCATGGCCTTCACCACTAATTCCCTTGCCATGGCTTTAATTTTTTCTGGCCCTACTTTCTGCTCAGCAAGCCAGAGCAATTCATAATCTTGCTGGCCTCTGCGGATATTTTTCAATCTGATGGAAGGCATGAAACGATTAATACCGCGGTTTTCTTCTTGCTGATGTGGCATTCTACCTGGGTAAAAGAGTATTCCATCTCCATTTCCCGATTCCATATGGTCATTGATATATGTCAGTGGTTCGTTAAAAATTCTTTGTTGTAATCCACCTTTTGGCCCCTTGGAATTGTGTTTCCAATGTGTGCTTTGCCATACAAACCAGGTATTGATACCAAAGAGGTATTTGATCCAGCCATTCACACGTAAATCAACGGCTGTGCCTTCAAGAATTACCGATCCATATCTGGGCCGGTTGCCATTGTAAAACCAATAATCCTTACCTTCTTTCTGAAGTCCTTCGAGCCGATCAAGCTCAACTCCATTAAACGCATCCCAAATATCTACTGCATCCTTAAGCTCTTCCACGTATCCTGTGGTTACTTGTATTTTAACCTTATTGCCCGGGCCGGGGTTTGACTTAATCCATCCTACCTGTTCATTAATGAATGAATATTGTGAAGGCCCTGGTTCATCGATCATGTATTTGAAATAAGTGACATCGGGGGCATTCTTTTCGAACCACAAAGCCCATTTGTCAGATTCTTTCTGTATGTCTTCCTTAGTGGTTCCCAATACCTGGCCACCATACATTCCAATAGGAAATAGCTTTTCTCCAATTCCTTCTCCAGGACCATGATACCCGTTAGCGGGCGTGAAAGCAGAACCATCCAAATAGGGTTTATAATCTTCAAGAATAGAATTGTCAAACGCAGATTGGTGTGCCTCAAACCCTCCGACCAATTCTAATCTATGACGGTGAGCTTCAATCTTAATCATCCGTCTGATTTCCTCGTTGTTTACTCCTGGAAAATAAGCACTTAGTTCATCCATTCCGGAGTTGAAAACCCAGACATTGGAATGATTTTCATCCGGTAAGTAGGCGTCAATAAGTTCTATTTGAATGGGAATTTTTGAGAATACTTTCCCTTCTGCCCATACCTGGATTTCAGATGTATATATTCCACTTGGAAATTGCCGGTCTCGCGGTAGGTATAAGTCTATCCAGAATCCTTGGTTTAGACTTGCCTCTCTCGGTATAACCTCAACAATATTCTGATGCCTGTACACTTCCTTTTTTGTTGGAGGAATAGTCAACGGAAAACCTCCCCGCCCAGCCAATGCATCTGAAGGTATTAATGCATCGGGAATCCATCCGATCATTTTTGAAGGGGCACTATTTTCTGAACCGTAAAACCAGTTGGGCTTTGTAGGATTTTTTACATTTAGATAGTGCTGGCTAAAAAATTCAATATAACCCTGATCTCCATATTTGATAGTTCCACTTCCTCCAATGATCTTCCCTGTTTTCTTGTGTTGAGGAGAATCCATAGATATTTCAAGGCCTTTGACTCCCGTACTATCCACTTCAACAATGACCTGAAAGCCAAGTACTTCATTGTACAATCCCCTGAGGTTTATCTGCTCCCCATCCCAAATACTGTTCTCACTTTTTGCTGAATGGTCAGTGTCATATTTAAATATTTTCTCTCCATCACCAATTGCCCAAGTGAAGACTATTTGGGCGTTCATATCAGAGAAAGTAAGCATTAATATTAGAATTGCGATGCTATAATTTATTGTATTTGGGGAGGTCATTTTAGTTTTTGTCACTATTTTAAATAAGAGATTTTACTTACAATTAATCTACAAGTAAATATATCAAACCTTTTGAAACCTTTTCGTTTTCTTTCTTTTTATTATTTTATACACCTTCAATATTTACGAAATTTTAAATAGTGAAATATCTGTTAGTCGCAAGGTCAAAAATTTAATCTACAAATTTCCTTTTTTAATTTCCTTTACAGCAAATGATGCTGCTCGTGCAGTAATTGCCATGAAAGTTAGTGATGGATTTTGAGTGCCCGTTGATGTCATACATGCCCCGTCTGTCACAAATACATTTTTGCATGCGTGCAATTGATTCCACTTATTAAGCAGAGAAGTTTTAGGATCAACACCCATCCTTACTCCGCCCACCTCATGAATATCTAGTCCCGGAGCTTGTTGACTATCTATTGTTTTAATATTCTTACAACCAGCTTTTTTTAACATCTCTGAACCTTGTTCATGAAAATCTTGCAAAAGTAAATCGTCATTTTCATTATATCCAACCGAAGCGATAACTTGTGGAATTCCCCATTCATCTGTTTGATCTTCGCTCAATCTTACGTGATCCTCTTTTTCAGGTATTTTTTCTATTTGAGCCATCATAGATATATCCCATTGACCAGGTTTTGAAATTTTATCTTTAAATTCGATTCCTATTTGGTCACCTTCAACTTCACGATTCCAGCTCTTTCGCAATGCACTGTAATGTATCATATATCCACCTTTAAAAGCCATATCTTGCTTACGAACATTTCTAAAATTAGGCATCAATATTTGGGTTGGCCTTCTACCATAATAATACGAATCTTCAAATCCATCGTAAGTTGCACTAATCCTTCCACGATAGATATGAAAAGAAATGTACTTACCCAAAAGTCCATTATCATTGCCCAACCCATTAGGGAATTTGTTTGATTTGGAGTTTAATAAAATCAAGTTGCTATTTATTGTAGATGCATTGAGGAAGATTACCTTGGCAAAATATTCCGTAGTTTCTTTAGTAAACCTATCAATCACCCTCACGCCAGTGGCCTTTTTTTGCTGTTCATCATAAATGATAGAATGCACGATTGCGTTTGTACGCAAAGTCATGTTTCCTGTCTTTTCTGCCCATGGAATAGTAGAAGCATTAGCACTAAAATATCCCCCGAATGGGCAACCGCGATAACATAATGTACGCGCTTGACATTTACCTCTTCCCTGCTCCAAATGAATTTCTTTTGGTTCGGTAAGATGAGCACATCGTCCAATAATCGGAAAACGATCCTTATAATTATCTTTGATAGATTTTTGAATGTGCTTCTCTACAACATTAATTTCCCAGGGAGGTAAAAACTCTCCATCTGGTATTGTTTCCACTCCATCTTTATTGCCACTAATTCCAACAAATTTTTCCACATGACTGTACCAGTCAGCAAGGTCATCATAACGAATTGGCCAATCAACTGCATAGTTATCACGAAGCGGTTGCTCAAATTCAAATTTGCTCCATCGTTGTACTTGCCTTGCCCAGAGTAACGATTTACCACCTACATGATATCCTCTAATCCAGTCGAATGGTTTTTCTTGTATATAAGGCTGGACATTATCCTTTACAAAAAAATGCTCAGTAGCCTCACTAAAGGCATAGCATCTTGAAACTATGGGATTCGCTTCTTTTTCTGCTCGAGGAATCTGGCCTCTATGTTTGAAATCCCATGGGTTTTTAAATGCAGTAGGGTAGTCTTTGATATGTTTTACATCCCGGCCTCGTTCCAAAACTAATGTCTTTAAGCCCTGCTCACTCAACTCTTTGGCAGCCCAACCACCACTCATTCCAGATCCTATAACAATAGCATCGTATGTATTATTTTCCATTTTTATTCTTTGGTTTAAAGTGCCCAGGCTTTTTCTCCCTGATAAGGGATTTCTCCTTTTTGATAACCGGGAATTGGTAAATATCTCAGCGATTTGGTTGCACCGATTTCTGAGGTGAAGTACCCAAATAAGACAGTATTTTTTAATAAGCTATAAAAGTCCTTGGGATTATCTTTTTTACGGGCAGCACTCTCAGTGTCGAGTTTTTCAATTATGTTGGCTTTTTCTTCGGAATTAAGCTTTGAAAAATCTTTATCAAATAGAGTTTTTATATCCAATTTGAATTTTTTATACCCATCAAGAAATACTTTTTGATCAATAGTTTTGTAACAATCTGTTACATAAATTTGGATGAAATCACCAACGTTTGCTGCTTTGGCGCCAGGAATATCTGGCGTGGCCGGGATAATGATTTCAGCAATTTCATTTAACAATTCGGTGTCACCCCATTCAAATAATAAATAAGGGTGAGGATCCTTACTGCATCCTGAAAGAAATAATTGTGGGAGGATCGTTGCTCCTCCAGCTATTATTGAAATTGACGATAATGCCTCTCTACGCTTCATTGGGAATAAAATTAACTTCAAATATATTATTACTATTCATTCTTTTAGAATAGATGTTGAGTTTTCGCAAACTATCAATCGATATTTATTTTTTGAAATGATTTAATGGCCAAAAAATTGAAGTTTTTTATTAAAAAAGAAATTGATGATGAGGTATTCTTCAGGTCGGCAAGAAAATGGAGGACAAATACTTAATCGATTACGTAGCTATAAACAATAAACCTCATCTTGCATTATCAATTATTAAATAATTTTATTCGATAAATGTGAGATTTTTATCAATTAATTTTTCATACTGAGATATTATTGAACAATCCCTATCTTTAAGACTACTCAACAGATATGGGCGACATACGAATCTGCAAAAACAGAAAGGATCATCAAATTGGATAATTTGTAAGGAATGAAAATCGGACTATTTATACCTTGTTACATCAATCAATACTACCCCGGAGTAGGGATAGCTACCTTCAAACTTATACAACAATTTGGCTTTGAAGTGGATTATCCAATAGGACAGACCTGCTGTGGGCAGCCATTGGCAAATTCAGGATATGAGCGATATACGAAAGAAGCCATAAAACATTTTGAAAAATTATTCAATGAGTTCGATCTTATTGTTGCGCCTTCGGCAAGCTGTGTATTATTTCTGAAAGAACATCCGCAATTACATTCAGCTTATAAAAGTAAAATTCTGGAATTGACGGAATTTATAATTGAACATGGTGAACCAAATAAAATAGATTGCTCTTATGCTAAAAAAGTAGGGGTATTGCAAAGTTGTCATGGACTTCGTGGACTACAACTGGGAAATCCTTCGGAACTCATGAATCATCAAGAGTCTAAATTGTTTTCTCTTTTGTCGAAAGTTAAAGGCATACAACTAGTTGAGTTAGATCGACCGGATGATTGTTGTGGATTTGGAGGTACATTTTGTGTAAAAGAATCTACACTTTCAGCAAAAATGGGGAAAGACCGGTTGGAAGATTTTATGAAAAATGGAGCGGAAGTGATTACTGGCACCGATGTTTCATGTTTGATGCATCTGGAAGGGCTGATCAAAAAAAATAGTTTGCCCTTGGAGGTGAAGCACATTTCAGAAATATTATGTCAACCATGAAAGGGCATCCGGCAACAGCACATCAGTTTTTACAGAACGAATCCCGTGTCAACTGGCACGATGAGACGTTGTGGTGGGTGAGAACAAAAAGAGATCGGGCCGCCGCTGAGGTGAAAGACTGGGAAAAGCTGAGGGATACTGCTTCACAAATAAAAGAACAAACACTATGTAACTTAGATAGCTACCTTCTGGATTTTGAAAAGAATGCTACTGCAAATGGTATTAAAATCCATTGGGCAACTGATGCTGAGGATCATAACAAAATCGTGCTGAACCTGCTCAAAAAGAAAGATATTCCGTTTGCAGTCAAAAGTAAATCCATGCTTACAGAAGAATGCAAATTGAATCGTTATCTGGAAGATCATGGAATAGAAGTCATCGATACAGATCTGGGGGAGCGTATCATCCAATGGATGGAGGAGACACCGAGCCATATTGTTTTGCCTGCCATCCACCTCAAAAAGAAAGATATTGGCAAGCTCTTTTCAGAAAAATTAGATCTGCCACAAACAGATGATCCAAAGGTATTAACCGAAGCGACAAGAAGGCATTTGAGAAAATATTTTTTGTCTTCCAAGGTAGCGCTGACCGGGGTTAATTTTGCAGTGGCAGATTCCGGTACTTTTGTTATCTGCACCAATGAAGGAAATGCTGATATGGGTGTGCATCTGGCCAACATGCACATTGCCTGTATGGGCATCGAAAAGATAATTCCAAAAACTGAGCACCTGGGAGTTTTTCTTCGGTTGTTGGCCAGGTCAGCCACAGGCCAGCCAATTACAGCTTACACTTCTCATTTCAGCAAACCAGAAAAGGGGAAAGAAATTCATTTGATTTTGGTAGATAATGGAAGATCAAAAATATTGGGCAAGCCGGATTTCTGGCGTGCGCTGAAATGTATCAGATGTGGAGCGTGCATGAATACGTGCCCGATATTTCGAAAAACGGGTGGGCATAGTTATCAATCGACTATCCCGGGACCAATCGGCGCCATACTCTCACCTCACTACGATCCGGTCAAGTTCGCCAGCTTGCCTTTTGCATCTTCGCTATGCGGATCCTGTTCGGCAGTTTGTCCGGTGAAAATTGATATCGATAAACAACTGTACAAATGGCGGCAAATTTTAACCATGGATAAAAAGGCAAATTTAGCCGTATCGTGGTTGAGCAAGGTGCTGCGAATTCCTTTATTATTTGATCTCACAGGAGTGTTATTTGCCAAGTCGCAAAAGCTATTTCCGGGATTGACAAAAAAGATTTTGAATTCATATACAAAAGAAAGAGAACTGCCATCTCCGCCGGAACAAACATTTAAGGAATGGTATAAGAAACAATAGTGCGTTACATTTTGGTAAGTCGTTTATATTAAGAACTTTCCAAAAGTTATATGTAAATAATTATCTTCTGACTATCGGTTAGATAGATTATAGTAATGAAAACTTTTGGAAAGATTACTGAAGCATTGAAAAACAAATGAATAGCAAAGAAACCATACTGAGTCAAATTAGAAAGAATCTGCCTGGCGGATCTGTTGAGGATATAAAAATTGATTTTATTTCTGAGTCAAATCCGCAAGTTCGGTTTCTTGAATCTTTGAAAGCCGTTGGTGGCAAGCCGGTTTATAAAGAAGATATAAAGGATTGGAATAGTTGGAAGAAAAATAATTTTGGAATGGACATAAATTTTTATTCAGAATTAGATGAATACCCGGGTAACCTGATCCTGGAAGCCGACATCTCTAAAAAGCAATTAAACGACATCGATGTAGCCGTTTTGCAAGGAGAATTAGGGGTTGCGGAAAATGGGGCCATTTGGGTTGAAAAATTTGCCCATCGATCCATTCCTTTCATTACCCAGCATTTAATTTTAGTAATGAACCGCTCAAATATAATTGCAAACATGCACGAAGCTTATGCTAAACTATCGAAAGAAAAAATAGCTGATTTTGGAACATTTATTTCAGGGCCTTCCAAAACAGCAGATATTGAGCAGTCACTGGTTTATGGCGCTCATGGGCCCAGAACATTAACCGTTATTATCAGCTGAAAATTATGAGTAAAATATTTGCCAAATATCTGATAGAAACATCCTATCCACTGGAAAAAGCAGCAGGGATCATGGCCGGAGAGCAATCGAGTGGCACATTTGTAAAAGTAGCCGGGGAATCAGATGAACTAAGAGAACGATTTCTTGCTAAAACCATTGAGATTGAAGATTTGGGTGATGTTGACAAACCTACGTTGGCCGGATCGAAACCACAAAAAGGCGTTAAAAACCCAGTCTATAAAAGAGGGATTGTTACCCTTTCCTGGCCTTTGGAAAATGTGGGCGTCAATCTTCCCAACGTGATATCAACAGTGGCAGGAAACCTATCTGAATTGAGCCCGTTTTCGGGATTAAAACTTCTCAATCTTGAATTACCTCAAGATTTTAGAAAAAAATATCCGGGACCACAATTCGGCATCTCCGGCACTCGATATTTAACCTCTGTCAAGGATAGGCCTATAATAGGGACAATTATAAAACCAAGTATAGGTCTCTCCGGAAGCCACTGCAGAGCGTGTCAAGGTTTTAATTGAAGCGGGATTGGATTTCATCAAAGATGATGAGCTTATGGGTGATCCTCCCCATTCTCCATTCAAAAAACGGGTTGAACTCGTCATGCGGGTGATCAACGATTTTGCAGACAGAACAGGCAAAAAGCCCATGTATGCATTTAACGTAAGTGGAGATATTGATGATATGCTTGATCGACACGACATTGTCCGGAACAATAGAGGCACTTGCATCATGGTGAGTCTCAATAGTGTAGGCGTAAGTGGAGTCGTTAAGCTGAGATCGCATAGTCAATTACCTATTCACGGCCATCGCAATGGTTGGGGCGCCATGACGTTTTAGGGATGGATTATCAGCCCTATCAGACGATTTGGCGAACAGCCGGAATAGACCACATGCATGTCAATGGGCTGCGCAACAAATTTTGCGAGCCCGATGAGTCTGTATTAAATTCTATTAAATCACTTCTGAAACCCACATTAGGAGGATATTTTGTAATGCCGGTAATTTCTTCCGGCCAATGGGCAGGTCAAGTGGTGGATACGTACAAGGCGATTCAAACTACTAATGTGATGTATTTGTGTGGCGGCGGAATTGTGGGACATCCGAATGGCATTGAAGCCGGTGCGAAAAGTGTGCTGCAAGCATGGCAAGCGGCACTTTCAGGCAAAAGCCTGGAAGAAATGGCTTCTAATCATTTGGAACTCAAAACAGCATTGGAATTTTATGGATAATCTTCTGACTCAAAATCTTCTACTAAGCTTTTACGGTGACGATTTTACCGGCTCGACAGATACCATGGAATCATTGGCTTTGAATGGCGTCAGAACCGCCTTGTTTTTTAACGCTCCTACGGATGAAGAAGTGAGGAATTTTCGACTCAAGAAAACATGGGGAGAAAAGCGAAATCTTCAAGCCTTTGGAGTTGCGGGCATAAGCAGAAGTTTAAGTACAGATCAAATGGAGGAAGAGTTGACACCAATTTTTGAATCGCTCAAAGACATCAAAACAGATTTTTTTCATTATAAAGTTTGCTCTACGTTTGACAGCTCGCCGGAGATTGGCAGCATCGGTTTTGCTACAGACCTCGCATATAAATATTTCCCTTCGGCATACATTCCGCTCATCGTTGGAACTCCTTTTCTCAATCGGTTTTCTGTTTTCGGCAATCTCTATGCACGGGTAGATGGCATCACCTATCGGCTTGACAGGCACCCGACCATGTCACGTCATCCCGTGACGCCAATGCAAGAGAGCGATTTGCGCCTCCATCTTGGTATACAGACAAAGCGAAAGATTGAGTTGATGGACTTATTTGCTCTGGAAAAGAATTTTGATCAAAGGCAAAAGGTATTTGAAAAGTTGAATTTGAAGCAGGGCGAGGTGCTACTTTTCGACACCTTATCCATGGGTCATTTGGTAAATGTAGGAGAGCATATTATCCGAAATGCCCATAGCGATACCTGTCAGTTGATCATTGGGTCGTCCAGTGTAGAACACGCCCTGAGTTTATACTTGCAAAAAAATCATAAACTTATAAAACCGGACATTCCAGTCAGTCCCGGGAAAAGTGATCAGATCATTGCTCTTTCGGGAAGTTGCGCCCCGGCCACTGGCAAACAAATAGATTGGGCACTGCAAAGAGGATTTGAAGATGTTCGGGTAGATACGACAAAACTCGTCAATCCGGAATTATCAAAGGAAGAAGAACGGCGAATAGTAGAAAAATCACTGGAGGCACTAGCAAATGGAAAAAGCATTGTAATCTATACTGCAAAAGGCCCTAGCGATCCTGCTATTGAAGAAACAAAAAGAGAATTATCGAAACTGGGATTGGAAGATGAAAGTATCGGTAAGCATCTTGGTGCTGTGCAAGGAAATATATTGAAACGTATTTTAACAAAAACAGGGAAAATCAGAACTGTGATTTGTGGTGGTGATACATCGGGCCATGCATCAAAAGCATTAGGGATTTGCGCTTTGGAAATACTTATGCCCATATCTCCAGGTGCGCCACTTTGCATTGTGCATTCAAAAAATGAACTATTCGATGGTCTGGAAATTTCATTAAAAGGTGGGCAAGTGGGACTTTATAGTTATATCGAATCAATTAGAGAAGGAAGGAATATTGAAGAGGGAATGAATTAATGAGACAATGCTTAAATGATAGAATGCTTGCTATCCGAAGCTTTAGTGTGGGTTGGATAAAATGGAGAAAAAATATCCTATTTGAACTATGTAAAACGCTAGCCCATTAACCATTAAAATTTTAAATCTATAACGTAATGACCAAAGTAGCATTAGTCGATACCGGTGGTTAAATGGGTGAACGGCTTACAGACAATTTAAAAGATTTAACATATCATATGTCTATCTGGAAGTGAGTGAACAAGGTATTGAAAAAGTGAGAAACAAAGAAGATTGCAGAGCCACATTTATCAATGATAAAAACATAATCCAACTAATGGGAAACCCAGGTGAAAATGAATTCCTAAATTGGAAAAAATCTAAAAACAAAACCCAAATTTTAAAACATCAAGATTCAATAATGTTAATGGAAATTTGATAGTACATATTGATATTTTTTGGTAATTGATTATGGTTATTCGTAACTCCTTGCCGAATTATAAATGTATATTGTTGATATGCGTCTAAATATAAAATTCGGCGATTTTAAAGAAAAACGTATCAAACAAACTAATTTCAAAAGAGAGTACCTATGAAAAAATCTACACTTATCTCGCTTTTCGCCATACTGATTATGATGAACCTATCAGCTTTGCAGCTTTATGGCAATTCAATTCACACAGATCATGACGAGACAATTCAATTGTTCAACGGTCACAATCTCGATGGCTGGTACACCTATCTAAAGGAGCGTGGCAGAAACGCTGATCCGAAAAAGGTATTTGCCGTTGAGGACGGCATGATCCGCATATCCGGCGAGGAGTGGGGTTGCATCACTTCCGATAGCGAATACGAGAATTATCATCTTGTCGCTGAGTTTAAGTGGGGTGAAATGACATTCGATCCGCGTGTGGATAAGGCACGTGATAGTGGTATTCTCCTACATTCCATAGGTGAGGATGGTGCCTATTCCGGTATTTGGAAACATTCTATTGAATGCCAATTGATTGAGGGTGGAACCGGCGACTTAATCGTTGTTGGCGATGGGAGCGATAGGCTTTCATTAACGAGTACCGTAGCGGAAGAGAAACAGGGCAATTCATATATCTTCCAGCAGGCAGGGAATCCGTCAACCATTCACAGCGGGCGCATCAACTGGAATGGGCGCGATACGAACTGGCAGGATGTGAAAGGCTTTCGCGGCGATAAGGACGTCGAAAAACCAATTGGTGAATGGAATAAATTGGAGTGCATTATTAATGGAGGTAAAATTACTGTTTTCCTCAATGGCGAGCTTGTGAATAGTGCCCAGAACGTGCGGCCGCAAAAAGGGCGCATCCAGATTCAATCTGAGGGAGCAGAGATTTTTTTCAGAAAGATTGAACTGACGCCACTGCCGAAAAATTATCGGCTCATTTACAACTGCGACGCAAACAATATGTTCATTTACAAAGACCCTCCAATGACGCCCGAAATGTTGTATCCGTATATCGATGAAGTAGCGGCAACCGGTGTTACCAGCTTTTTTATGTGCCCAAATTATGGTATGCCCATGATCTTTCCCACAATGGTGGCCAAAATGATTGGAGAGGATATCAGTTCTGAACTGGCTTCCCAAATTACACCGGATGCGGAGCCAAAGACGATTGGGCGTGGAATTAACAATTTACGATCACTGATCAATGCAGGGCATGACCCCATTGACCTGACCATTGACAGGGCGCACAAGAATGGTATGGAAGCTTTTGTTACCTTCCGCCCAAATGAGGTACATTGGGTCGAAAAGAAGGACGCTCTAATTCTTTCTCACTTTTGGAAGGATCATCCTGAATTTCGTATTGGAAAAAATGGCGATCCGCTATCTCAGGTTTATCTGGATATTCTTGGACCAAACACTAATCCCATTGTAGCTGGCTGGCTTTCCGCAGGACTAAATTTTGCCTTGCCTGAAGTACGTGTTCATAAATTGGCTCAAATGCGAGAGATATGCGAACGCTTTGATCTTGATGGATTAGATGTTGATTTCCAACGTTTTCCTAAATATTTCAAACCGGGAGAAGAGCAAAAGCACATGGAGACTATGACTGACTGGATTCGGCAAATTCGGGCAATGACACGTGAGGTAGGTGCAAAACGCGGGCGTCCAATATTGCTCAGCGCCCGCATCATGGCAAAACCAGAGCAGAACCAGGCTATAGGACTTGATCCGGTAAGCTGGGCTCGTGAAGGTCTTCTTGATTTCCTTGTGGCGTCACACTATCTGCGTAATGATTTTCCATTGCCCATACAAAATTATCGGGAACTGCTGCCTTCAGGATACCCCTTGTACGCATCCATCGAAGTGGAGCGGGATGAGGAGAGCTACCGAAAGATCGCCCGGCAACTGTGGCAGGACAAAGTGGATGGCATCATGTTGTTCAACTTTTTCACTACTCGCGAGAGAGGAGAGGAACCGCCATTCCATATCATTCCCGAGATTGCCTCTCCACACATGCTGAAGGATGCAGATGCCAATAGCCAATCAAAAAATTTACGTGATCCGATACTGTTGGTTGCTAACAAACACGATGATGCACTGAGCCTCGTCAACCCAATAACATTGCAGATTATTGATACCATCCCCACCGGCCCGAATCCCCACGAAATTATTGTGACGCCGAATCAGCGCTTCGCATACTTGTCCAATTATGCATTTCCGGGTAATACCATCACGGTAATCGATCTGGTGCAAAGAAAGCACATCAAGCAAATTTCCACCGGGAATATCACCCGTATACACGGTACGGCTATGGCGCCTGATGGCAAGCACGCCTATTTTACTGCCGGGCAAACGGGATACGTGGTGGAGGTCGATACAAGAACCAACGAGGTGACTCGTAACATCCCAACACATGGAAAAATCTCGCACATGGTCCTCGTCTCACCGGACAACAAACGGCTATACACGGCCAATATCGAGTCGCAGAACGTATCGGTAATCAATCGAGAGACGGGCGAGCTCATAACACAGATTCCTTGTGGCAAAGGCGTTGAGGGTATGGCGTTTACGCCGGATGGAAAATACCTGTGGGCGGCCAACCAGACCGGTGGCAGCATCACCATTATCGACCTGGCAAGCCATCGGCCTGTCGAGACATTCGATTGTCCGGGTATGCCAGTTCGCATCCGTTTCACAGACGATGGCAAACTGGCCTTAGTCCCAAGCTGGACCTCAGCAGGCGAGCTGATTATCATTGACGTTGCAAAGCGAAAAGAGATAAAGCGTATCAGCGTTGGTAATTTCGCCATCGGTGTAGAACTCACACCGGACGGCAAGCGCGCTTTTGTCGGTTGTGAGCTTAAGGATGGTGTGCATGTTATTGATATGGATAGTCTTACTGTAGAATCGGTAATCATGACCGGCAACGGTCCTGATCCTATGGTGATATGGTTTCCTCCAGAGAAGTGAAGCTGGGTATTGAGCACTGGATTGTCCAAACTGACCCAGGACGATGTACAGTGATTGTTGCCGTAGGTACTGAGAATCTGCGATAGGGTGTTCGTATCAGTCCCAATCACCTCATGGCTTTTAACATAATCTTTCCACTCCATAACAAATGGAAAATCTTTGCGTCCATTTTCCGGATAATATATATCATCTTCCAGATAATAGCCATCCCATTTATACCTTCCTCCATGTCCATGGAAATAATAGATGACTGGATATTGTTTGTCTGAATTTTCATGATAACCATCCGGTAAATAAATTCTATACCAACGATCTGTTTGAAAAGCATCGATATAAAATGACACATCTTGATAGACTTCAGGTTTACAAGAAAAGAGTATTTATAATAAAAGGTAGAGCACCCCTGTCTTTATTATATATGACTTTTCCATATACATTTTAATTTAAAAAATCTTTTACCCCTTAAACATCGCAAATATTTTAAGTGCATTCTTGTTATATATTTTTTCCAGAACTTCATCTGGAAGATGAACCCCATAAATCATCCAGCGGCCCTGAGGGTGATGCCCGCCTGCCGGATCAATATATTCATCGTCAGTTTCAAGAAAACGGTAATAAATGCGGTATGACTCTGCATTTGGTGCCGTGTCTGTTCCGAAAAGCACACGGTCCTGGTATTTAATAAAAAATTTTCGCGCTGTATATGGTTGCCGTCCCAATTCACTTATGCGAGCATCAATATCCACATAGAAATTTGGAAATTCATCTAACCAATTAGCTACGGTTTGCAGTTCCTCTGGTAAATTACCCATGTGTGCGCCAATGAAAATAGTTTTTGGATGTCTTGCGATTACCCGGTTACGTTGAGCAAGAATCTCCTCCTTCGATGGATATTCTTCACCGTAAAACGACCAATTGGGATGTCTATCCAACTCGTCATACCGCTCATTATTTTTGTCAAGAGGTGTAAAAAATGCCTTTGGGTCTGAAACATGAATTTCTACCGGTATACCAAGCTCGCCACATTTTGCCCAGATAGGGTCAATCCGAGGATCATCTACTGGTATAATTTTTCCATTTTTATCTTTTGCCGTCAATCCCAATACTTTGGAAATTTTAATTCCCCTCACACCCATTTTCACAGCTTTATCCAGTTTGGCAGCTTCCTTTTCTCCATAATTTGGTTCATCAATTTTGCTAAAGTCGGGCCGAAAAAAGACAATAAATCTATCTTCCGCTACCGACTGTGATTTCTTTAAATGCTCTATGTAAAAATCATCTTTGGAATTCCCATCAAGACTGATGCATTTCCATACTCCAGCCTTATCCATCTCTTCAAGGTATTTCTCTGTATTTTCGAGATGACCCAGATGATTATGAATATCTATTACAGGAAATTTAGGTTTAAGGATTTTAGTCTCCTTAACAACCATCTGACTCGTTGGTCTCCAGTCCAGAAGTTTTAAATCGCCAGATTGTGCACTTACAAATAAGGGCATAAAAAAGAGCAGCCCACCAAGCAATGAATTAAGTAATTTTGACATGCGGATTAATTTATATTAAACAGTTTTAAAATTATTTCTTTTAGTAAATTTGAAGAATCGAAATTATATTTAATTGATATTATCATAAAAAAAAGATTAATTATTTTGAAACTTATTTACTTTCATTAGGCTTCTAAATATTTATAATAACATTTTATTTTCTTAGCAAGTAAATATAGCAAACATTTGATTTTCTCTCATACATCTTTTTTATACCTAGAGGATTTTACTAATTTCAAGGTAAATATTTTATTAAATCTCTAAACGAAATTACCATGGGTAAAACTGTTAAAGTTGGAATAATTGGCCTTGGATTTATGGGCTCAACACATTACAGGATTTATCAGGAGAATTTATTATCAGATGTGGTAGCAATAGCTGATATCGATGATGCTAAAATTCGAGGTGACTGGAGCAAAATAGTAGCAAATATAGGTGCAGTTGATAATAGTATTCCTGTAGATGTGAGCGGGATGCAAACCTACACTGATGCAATGGAATTGATAAACAATCCGGATATTGACTTGATTGACATTTGTCTGCCTACCTATTTACACGCAAAATTCATTATTGAAGCACTAAAAGCCGGCAAGCATGTATTTTGTGAAAAACCCATAGCCAGAAACACTAATGAAGCACTTGAAATTCTCTCGGCATCAAATAATACTGATAAATACCTGATGATTGGGATGTGCATCAGATTTTGGCCTGAATACCAGCACGCATATCGAATGGTTAAATCTGGTAAACTAGGAACAATAAAGAGCGCTACTTTTAAGCGTGTGTCTCCGAGCATAGCTGGGAACAGCTGGGAAAATTGGTTTATGAAGGAAAAATTAAGTGGTGGCGCATTATTGGATTTACATCTGCATGATACAGATGCCATTCTTTATTTCTTAGGCCGACCAAAAAAAGTGACTTCCTTTGGTTTGAAAGGTTTTAGATCTGATGCTGGAATTGATCATGTATTCACCAACTATGAATATAATGAAGATAAACTGGTCATTAGTGAGGGAAGCTGGTCCCCTGCCGGATCGACGCCATTTGAGATGAGTTTCCAAATTGTTTGCGAAAACGGAACAATTCGACTTTCCGAATCGGGCTATAAAATTATACATGAAGATGGCAAAATTGAGACTCCGGCTCCTGCAAAGCCAGGATTGCCAACAGGATGGCATGTTGAGATTGACTATCTCCTAAAATGTATTTTAGAAAACAAAAAACCAGATGATTATTTAACGATTAAAGAATTGGTTGATTCGCTAACCATAATTGAGGCAGAAAATGAGTCGATAGAGGAGGGTAAAACAATTGAAATAATTTACACCGACTAATTTTAGGCTGTCCATAATAAATCAAATATTAAAATTACAAAATTCAATAATATGTATTACAAAGCAATTAACTACTGGGTTTTAGGAGGATTTGAAGGATCTAAAGATCCCATTCAAGCAATAGACGACACAGTAGAAATGGGTCTGGATGGTATAGAATTGACTTTTGGTGAATCTGTTAAAGAAGATGTTACCCCCGAAGAGTGTGAAGATATTAAAGCCTACGCCAAAGAAAAAGGCATTGGTCTCAAAACCTTAGCAAGTGGTTTTTATTGGGGCTGCTCACTTTCATCTCCAGATGAAAAAGAAAGAAACAAAGCCGTAGCTTTTTCCAAAAAGTATATTCGGGCAGCTTCAAACCTTGGTGCGGAAACTATTCTTTTAATTCCAGGAGCTGTTGATGTGGCCTGGGACGAAAGTCGTCCGGTAGTTCCTTACAATGAAGTCTGGAAAAATGCAACAGAATCTTTAAAAGAGTTGATCCCCTTGGCAGAAGAGGCAGGCATAAATATTGGCCTTGAAAATGTATGGAATAAATTCCTCCTTTCTCCAATGGAAATGAAGGTGTTTATCGAACAGTTCAATTCAACAAATATTGGATGCTATCTCGACCTCGGCAATGTATTGGCTTATGGATATCCTGAACATTGGATTACACTATTAAATGAGCACATAAAGGCTATCCATATTAAAAATTTTGAGCGTACAGACTGTGGCGGAGTATTACATGGATTTGGTGAGAGTTTGTTGGTGGGAGATTTAGATTATGATAAAGTAGAAAATGCGCTCAAATCCATTAATTATCAAGGGCCTCTTACCGTTGAGATGATCCCATTCTGCCGTTTACCAGATTTAGTTTTACCAGATATGGAATTGGCTCATAAAGTTGCTAAAGAACTATTGGAGGTTTTGCCTTAATTCAGTTAATTGATAAATAACTTCATTGTTTACCTATGCAATATTTAACCACCAATTGCTAAAAATTATAAAAATCTTCCTCGTACCTTACCAAAGGTTTCTTTAAAAATCTAATTACAGTTTTAGCTTGTAGAAGAGCAAAAAAATCAATTGACACAATTACTTTTTATTTTAAAAGTGTCGCTTTTAGTGCTATTTTTTTTAACGTAACAACTGGTGTCATGAAAAATTTTCACTTTATTTTCTCGATAGTTCTATTAGGCTTATGTTGGAATGTGCAGGCCAGCAACCCAGATAACATTATTGGAGTTTGGAGATCATCGACTGACCAGCTAATAATTAAAATTGATAAAGTTGGTGATTTATTTCAGGGGCGAATTATTTGGTACAAACCTTCGGAAGCAATCCATTCAGTACTTGATGAAAAAAATCCAGAGGCACGTTTGCGGAAAATCCCATTGAAAGGGAACAAAATTATACAAGAACTTTCATTTAATCCATCCACATCAATTTGGGATGGAGGTATTTTTTATAATCATAAGGATGGTAAAAATTATATATGCCATATATCATTAGAAAAAAGTGGTAAGATCAAAATCATGAAATTTACCCAAAACCAAGAGAAAGTTGTCGAAGAAACCTGGACTCGGCAGTAAATAATTTAACCATATACTCTTTTTTCCGGTTTAATAATCTTTTGGTTCTATGTAAAATATAGTGGGCTATTATCATTGCCACAGATTCACAGATTATAATATTATCCTTTTTCACCAAATTTTATTATTGACCCTAATGGATATTTTAATATCGCCAGATAATCTATTTCCCAGGCAATGTCGGCCAACTATTCCATTTCCACCAGCAGAGTCAAGTAAAAAGCCTACTGGGAAACCTGCCTGGTCCGGTAGGCAGGCTCTTCGAATGATTCTGAGGAGGATAAAATTTTAGACTATTTATTAAAATTAATCTGAGAATCCGTGGCATCATGTTTTTACCCACACAAATCAGCATAGAACCAATCTTTTCCTTTTAAATTTTTCTATTCCACGTTGTCTATAATTTTTATTTAGACGAAAACTTTCGCTCTGAATTGCAATTTTACAATGAAATAATTTCCATAATTAAATTAGTATTCTACAGTCATAGGGTTTGTTCACTTACATGTGAACAGTATTATCAGAGAAGTTATTAAGAATTTTTTTTATACGAAGCACATTTACGCAATCCTTCCTACATCTTTGGTTCTATAAATACGTTTATAAATACCTAATGAAGATATAGTAAATACTCAAACTAAGAATTTATTATGAATAACGTCCTTGTCCAATACATGAAAAATCGGCTATATTCCAACAAGGTTTTATCAACAACACATCACACAAAAATGAGGCCTGTAATTACAATATCAAGAGAGTATGGCTGCCCAACTAAATCACTTGCAGAAATGTTGTGTACATCACTTAATAATATTGAATCAGAAAATTATACAAATAACCATTGGCAGTGGGTTGGAAAGAAAATTCTTTTAGAGTCTGCTAAAGAACTCAATTTGCAGCCCAAATTGATAAATACAGTAATTAAAAGAGAAGAAAATAATGTTGTCGAAGACATAATAAATTCGCTTTCACACAGACATTACCCTGGAGATTATAAAATAAAAAAAACCATTGGTGAAGTAATAAGGTCATTTGCTACCGAAGGTCATGTAATTGTAATTGGCCGTGGTGGTGTTTCGATAACCAAAAATATACCGTCATCATTACATATTAAACTACAAGCACCTCTTGAATGGAGGGTAAATAAAATCAGCAAGAATCAAATGATATCACTCACAGAGGCGAGAAATAAAATACAACTTGTTGATACAGAAAGAAGGGTTATGAGAGAATTTTTTGAAGATAGTGAAGTTGACGACAGCAGTTATGACGTGGTATTTAACTATATGACTCTGGAAAAAGAAGATATTGTAGTTTCAATACTAAGGCTGTTGGAATCAAGAGATCTTGTTTGACTTGTTCAAATTTAGAGAATTTTTCTTCCAGTGAAGTTAAAAGATATCTTTAGGTAATAATTTTATTACATAATTAGTAAATCAATTTCAAAGCATGAAAAGGTGCCTCAATTTGAAGTTGAAAAATTGTAGTCGATTAAATTTTGTTGCTTATCGAAAACAATTGCCCTTTGATAGATACTAAAAATAATACTCTTATGTCGCTGAAGAGCATTATGCGCAAATCAAGCTTAGCATACTTACAATATGCTATTTTTTATTACAATCAAATACAATATGCTGTCGGCTACCTTTCGCCTGATATTTATATGAATGGACAATGACGTGTAAATTTGTCTCGTCGTAAAGTAAAATTAAAAACCGTGAAACAATGAAAATTGCAATAAAAAGAAAGTTAAGAATAATGAGTGTAATTGCGTTTGTTCTTTTATTCTCTGGGATTTCAGACTCATTTTCTCAGACCTCTAGTGCTTATAAAATTCAATCCTTGTTTTTGTACAATTTCACAAAACACGTAAAATGGTCAAATACCGAAACTACATTTACTGTAGGGATTTATGGGAATGCTAAGGCTTTTTCCGAAATTAAAGAAAACTTACAAAGTAAAATGGTTTGGGGAAAGAAAATAAATGTAATAGAAATTTCTTCCTCCAATGAATTGAGTAAATGTCATATTGCATATATGCCAAAATCTAACAAAAAGAAGATAATTGACATAGTAGAAGCATCTGATTTATCTAATACTTTATTGGTGACTGAAGGTGATCTTATGAATGATGGCGCTGCCATCAGTTTTGTATTTAAGGAATCAAAAATGAAATTTAAAATTAGTAAAACTAAAATAGAACAAGTTGGACTTAAAGTTAGCAGTTCACTTTTATCGATAGGTATTGCTGTTTAAAAATATTTTTTTAACTATTTAAAAAGTCCTGTAGGTATCGGTAGGACTTTTTTTTGATATCGTCACTAAAAATATTATTCTTTTTCAGCATAGAAAATATTTTAAATCCCATTAATTTATTTCATAGAATATGATATCTTCTTTTTCGTAAATTTCTATTTTTAATATTTTAAAATAATAACGATCGGTATTTTTATGAATTGGATCATTGAAAATAATTCAACTTATAATTCAGAAAGATAATCATCATCTTTTTCGCCTGTTTTAGGTGCCGTAAACATGCTGTTTAACAAATCTTTAAAGGATAAACCTGTACTGATATGTTTCTTACTGATCATGCTAAATTCTGCCAGGCCATGTAAAGCAAACTCCATGTAAAAAAGTTTTTCCTTAAGTGTTATGCTTTTCAAAAACGTATTGACTAAATCTTCCAACCCTGGAATTCCAAAAAGTAATTCTTCATAAATTTTGTTAGAATAGTCATTTAGTAATTCCACCTCATTTCCTTCACTAAACCAGTCAATAATTTTTTTATAGGGGTTATTTTCTTTTTGCTTTCTAACCTTTTCAGGGTCAGGGAAATAAATGATAAATTGACTTCTAATGGCTTTACCCAACAAGTCTTTTGCCACAATGCCAGAACCCTCCTGCTCTCCTTCATATACCAACTCAACTTTTCCGGTAATGGCAGAAATAATTCCATTGAAATCAGAAATTCTGATATGGGTATTTTCTTCATGATTAATAAGTACCCTTCGTTCTGCAGCACTCTTTAGGTTTTCGAATGCAGAAATAGTCAAACGAGCAGATACTCCACTTTTTTCATCAATAAACTCACTACTTCTGGCCTGAACAGCTATCTCTTCAATTAGATTTCTTGCCGACTCGTTGAGTTCAACAAGAGACTCTTGCCCTTCTTTTTTCCTGGCTTCCTGTTCTGTAATTCTTTTCCCAATTTCTATGGATTTTGGATAATGCGTAATTATCTGGCTATCAATTCTATCTTTAAGTGGTGTAACTATACTTCCTCTGTTTGTATAGTCTTCTGGATTTGCAGTAAAAACAAACTGAATGTCCAGAGGAAGTCTCAATTTAAAACCCCTGATCTGAATATCTCCTTCCTGGAGAATATTAAACAATGCTACCTGAATCCTTGCCTGAAGATCAGGAAGCTCATTGATCACAAATATTCCCCTGTGCGATCGTGGTATTAATCCATAATGAATCACACGCTCATCAGCGTAATTTAATTTGAGCGAGGCGGCTTTAATAGGATCAACATCACCAATGAGGTCGGCAACCGATACATCTGGAGTTGCTAATTTTTCGGTATATCTATCTAACCTGTGTATCCAAGAAACAGGCGTTTGGTCTCCAAATTTATTAACCATATCCTTAGCATAAACTGATAAGGGGTTTAAAGGATCATCATTCAATTCAGAGCCTTGGATTATAGGCATATATTCGTCCAATAAATTTACCATTAACCTCGCAATTTTTGTTTTTGCCTGACCTCTTAAGCCCAACAAATTAATATTATGCATTGACAATATGGCCCTCTCCAAGTCGGGAATTACCGTTTCATCATAACCCCATATACCTGCGAAAGGGTTTTCATTATTGCGAAGATTAGCAATAAGATTGTTGCGTAGTTCTTGTTTGATTGAAATAGATCTATATCCTATATCTTTCAATTCGCCAAGGGTTTTCACTTTTAAGAGTTCATTATTTGGAATATCTTTAAATTTCATTTCTTAGATTATTAGACTAAATATTTTTTTTTCTGTTACGACGATAATCTTCAAAAACGAGATTTCCTAATCCATGAAGACTGCTATAATATGCATTTCCATTATTTACCTTAGTGAAATCTTTAACAAATTCCTGTAAATATGGATCTGTCGCTATCATAAAAGTCGTAATTGGTATTTTTGCCTTACGACAATTAGCTGCAAGATTTAGTGTTTTGTTTATTATTTTCCTATCTAATCCAAAGCTGTTTTTATAATACTTAATACCCATTTTCATACAAGTTGGCTTTCCATCAGTAATCATAAATATCTGTCTATTAGGATTTTTCTTCCTATTCAAAAGATCAATAGCCAATTCCAATCCGGCAATAGTATTGGTGTGATATGGTCCTACCTCAAGGTAAGGCAGGTCTTTTACTTCTATTTGCCAGGCGTCATTTCCAAAAACAATGATATCAAGCGTATCTTTTTTGTAGTTTTTTGTAATTAATTCCGATAATGCCATGGCAACTTTTTTTGCCGGAGTTATACGGTCTTCACCATATAAAATCATAGAATGCGAAATATCAATCATTAATACAGTTGAGGTTTGGGCTTTGTGTTCACTTTCAACAATTTCGAGATCGGCTTCAGTGAGTTGAAAGTCATCTAATCCATGATTTATTTGTGCATTCTTAATAGATTCTGTCAATGAGATTTGATCCAGGTTGTCACCAAACTGATATGCCCGTTTATCAGTACTTCTTTCATCACCCCTGCCCTGCTGAGAAGTGCTGTGATTGCCTCTTTTTGTCTTTTTAAGCTTGCCAAAAATTTCCTCCAAAGCACTTTTTCTTAAATCTTGCTCACTCTTTGGTGTAATGGATAATGTACCTTTTTCCGAATCTTCTTTAATGTAGGCCTTATCTTTTAGGTCTTGGACAAAATTGCCAATACCATAATTCTCATTTGTAAGACCGTATTGACTATCAAGGTTTGTGAGCCAGCTTAATGCTTCTGCAACATTCCCTGATGTCATTATAATTAATTGTTTGAAAATATCATTTAAGTGTTCAAAGCCACCCTTATCAGCCTTTGTTGATGGAATGAATTCAGAAAACTTAAATCCTATCATAAAATAATTGGTTTGTAGACTTTGAAATTATGAATAATCTATTGCAATAAAGAGGCAACACACAAGATAGTAACAGAATACCCAGTGCCAATTGTTTTGATATTAGTATTTATTTGTTACCGATGTAATTTTTTTTTTAGTAGTAATAAGTATTGTTGGTTACATAAATTTAATTTTACAGATATATAATTGCATTTAAAACAGATATATTATGAGAAATTTAGTAGTAGTTATTGCAATTGTTGGCACTTGTTTAGTTGCATCTTGTACCCAAAGAACTTGCCCTACTTACACAAAGGGATTATATGAAGCACCACAAGAACAACAAGTGAATGCAGTTGATAAAGAAAAAGTTTAAGAATTTTATATCAATGTAGACACATTGATCAAAAAATATCTAAAAGCGTGTATTAATAAGTTTAGCCGTTATGTCAGATAAAAGCCTTGCCAAGGGCTTTTGTCATTTTAAACCAAAAAAAAGGAGAGTAAATAAATTTACTCTCCTTTTTTGGTTTATTATTTTTGAATTTTATCCATTCATTGAAACCAAGAATTCCTCATTACTCCTTGTCCCTTTCAATTTATTTAATAAAAATTCCATGGCTTCAGTAGAATTCATATCTGACATGAACTTTCTTAATATCCACACTCTTTGTAAAAACTCCGGATCCATAAGCAAATCTTCTCGTCTTGTCCCTGATGCGGGTACGTCAATTGCAGGGTAAACTCGCTTATTGGACAATTTCCTGTCAAGCTGCAATTCCATATTTCCAGTACCTTTAAATTCTTCAAAGATAACCTCATCCATTTTAGAACCCGTTTCTGTCAAGGCTGTAGCAATTATGGTCAAAGAACCACCATTTTCTACATTTCTTGCTGCACCGAAAAACCTCTTTGGTTTGTGTAGTGCATTGGCATCAACACCACCAGACAATATTTTACCGGAAGATGGCACCACGGTATTGTGTGCTCTTGCCAACCTTGTAATAGAATCTAATAGAATCACTACATCATGACCACATTCGACCATTCTTTTTGCCTTCTCTAAAACGATATTAGCAACCTTTACATGTCTATCGGCCTGCTCATCAAAGGTAGAAGATATAACTTCTGCCTTTACACTTCTGGCCATATCTGTAACTTCTTCTGGTCTTTCGTCAATCAATAAAATCATCAAGTAAACTTCAGGATGATTTTCAGCAATTGCATTGGCAATATTTTTTAAAAGAACAGTTTTTCCTGTTTTTGGTTGAGCCACAATCATGCCCCTTTGCCCTTTTCCGATGGGAGCAAACATATCAATAATTCTTGTAGAGTAATTTCCAGCTGCTCCACTTAAATTTAGTTTTTCTTCTGGAAATAAAGGAGTAAGATATTCAAATGGAACCCTGTCTCTAATCTCTTCTGTTGTTTTACCATTCACAGATCCAACTCTGAGTAATGCGAAATATTTTTCACCATCCTTTGGAGGTCTGATTTGTCCTTTGACGATGTCTCCGGTTTTTAAACCAAACAACTTTATTTGCGAAGGTGAAACATAAATATCATCAGGACTGGCCAAATAGTTATAATCTGAAGACCTAAGAAAACCATAACCATCTTGCATAATTTCCAAGACGCCTTCATTTTCTACAGCACCATCAAATTCCTTAACATTTACTTTTTTAGGCTTTTTCTGCTCAAATCTTTTTTCTTTCGGCTCTTCCTTTTTTTCCTCTGGTACATTTGAAGGCTTCGCAGAATCTTTATCAAAAGATACTGCTTTAGGGTCAAAATCTATTGAAATAGATTCTAATAAATCCTCGGCACTCATTTGATCCTTAGGTTCTTCCGGAGCTTTTTCCTCTGTCTTTTTTACATTTTCTCTTTTAAAGCTCAGTTTCTTTTTCTTCTCTTCAACAGGAGGAGTCTTAGAAACATCAGAGGGTGTCTTAGGAACATCAGGGCGCGTCTTAGAGACATCAGGGCGCGTCTTAGGAATATCAGTTTTTTTTGTTTTCCTATCGGGAGCGACTTTCTTAGTTTCGCTTTCAACAGGATTAGAGGCTTGAAAGTCAAGAATTTTATAGATCAATTCTTTTTTAGGAAGTTTTTTGAAATGGTCAAGCCCTAACTTTTCTGCAACTTCTTTCAACTCTGAAAGCAATTGCACATTTAAATCTTGAATAGTGTACATCTAATTTAGTAATAACTTTTGCGGAGAGAATCCTCCAAAGTTTTGGATTTATAGTAATTGAATAATATGATTTATCTAAAAGAAAAAGAAATTTGTATGGGATCTTTACTAAAAGAAAAAATCTTTTGAAGTAATTTTATGCAAACATAGA